>ENA-UEYL01003304-UEYL01003304.1-human-gut-metagenome-genome-assembly--contig:-NODE-3304-length-10792-cov-4.047224_pt1 | contig 10792 bp, 6 predicted proteins | sample MGYA00242941_ERZ507946 | MGnify/ENA primary metagenome ERZ507946 (study PRJEB26167, sample SAMN06115482) | human gut metagenome | host: Homo sapiens | place: China:Guizhou | collected 2015-03-11...
TGAAGCGTAAGCTTGAAATCGGACTTACCTTATTAATAGGGATGTCTGCCTTTTGGGGTTGCAACAATGACTTGGCTCCGATACGCCAAAATCAAGCCTTACCTCCCGATTTGAGTAAACACTCTGTTTTCGAAAGTTTCTCTCCCGACAGTGGTGGTATCGGAACACAGTTAATCATCCGTGGAAAAAATTTCGGTTCCGATCCAAGTTATGTGAAGGTCACTGTAAATAACAAGGAAGCAGCTATTGTAGGAATGGACGATGAGGTAATCTATGCCATCGTTCCCGCACGTGCAGATACAGGTTATGTTCGTCTGTTTATAGGTAAAGACGAAAATATAGAAGAGTATGCTTCCGAGACAAAATTCCGTTATCAGTTTAAGCGTAATGTGACGACGATGGTGGGACAACACGGTATGAATGGTCGTGAGGACGGCAGTTATGCTGCTTCCAAGCTGCAGAGAACCTGGTTTTTGCTGACTGATAAAGACGGTTCGGTATTCTTTATAGATGAAGGACGTGGTCAGACACAGAATGGTGCTTTGCGCCGTGCACGTAATGGTGAAGTGGAAACTTTGGTGCAGTGTTCCAGCGGTCCGTTTCAGTCACCTACCTGTCTGGCGTTCAGTCCGGCTCAGGACACTCTTTATATCTCTCAGTATTCCTATACGGATGAGAGTAATACCAAGACTGACTTCAATATTATTTATGTAACGCGCGAAGGTGGATTCGTGGATGTAAGAGGACTTTGCAGAGCGAAGAAAGTCGGCACTACAGGACTGGCAGTACATCCCAAAACAGGGGAAGTGTTCTTCTGTAATAAAGGTACTGGCTATGTGTATCGTTTTGACGGACCGAGTTACGAAGACTTTACCCCTCTCTTCCGAATTAACAATGCAACGGAAATTGAAACCCGTATGACTTTTAATACCGAAGGTACGATCCTTTATGTAGCGGTATGTAACCGCCATTGTATCTATCAGGTTCCTTATGATGCTGCTACACATACTTTTGGGAATCCGGTTCTTTTTGTCGGCGCATGGGATGAAAGTGGCTATATCAATGGTACAGGTGCGACTGTCCGTCTGAATAAGCCGGAGCAGATGGCATTTGATGAAGACGGAAATATGTTTGTTCCCGAACGTAATAACCACATTATTCGTAAAATCACACCGGCAGGTTCCGCTTCTCTGTACGCCGGCCAACCCGAGCAGAGTGGATTTGGTGACGGTTTGCCCGAAGAAGCAAAATTCAATCAGCCCGAATGTGTGACGGTTTATCCGGACAACTCGGTCTATGTGGCTGACCGCGATAACCATGTTATTCGTCGTGTGACAGTAGAATAAATAATCTATAAAAAGAATTATCCATGAATAATATTCAAAAATGTATCGTATTACTCTTGACGGTAATGCTGCTCGTGCCTGATAGTGCATGGGCACAGGAGAGCAAGCAGGAATTTGTAATCAAGGGGGTAGTGGAAGATAATCTTGGTCCTGTTGCCGGTGCGTCGATTGTTGCTAAAAATCAGCCGGGCGTCGGTACGATTACCAACTTAGATGGAGAGTTTACCATAAAGGTGGGAGCTTATGATGTACTTCAAGTGACTTTTATTGGTTATCAGACAGTTGAAATTCCTGTGTTATCGATCAAAGACCGGAATAATCTGAAAGTGAAAATTGTAGAAGATAACCGTAAGATTGATGAGGTGGTGATTACTGCCAGTGGTATCCAGAAGAAAAAGACCTTGACCGGTGCCATTACCAATGTTGATATCAAACAGTTGAATGCTCCGGGAGCTAATCTTTCGAATGCATTGGCAGGTGTTGTACCGGGTATCATAGCGATGCAAACCAGCGGTGAACCGGGTGAAAATATGTCAGAGTTCTGGATCCGTGGTATGAGTACATTTGGTGCCAAGTCAGGAGCTTTAATACTGGTGGATGGAGTAGAACGTAGCTTTAATGAGATTCCGGTAGAAGATATTGAATCATTCTCAGTGTTGAAGGATGCGTCGGCAACTGCCATTTACGGACAACGTGGTGCAAATGGTGTTGTCCTGATTACTACCAAACGTGGTGAAAAAGGGAAAGTGAAGATTAATGTGAAAACCGGTTTCAGCTGGAATACTCCGGTGAAGGTTCCTGAATATGCAAATGCTTATGATTGGGCGAGTTTGGCTAATGAGGCTTTGGAGGGACGTTATGAAAGCCCTCTGTATACAAGTGAAGAGATGAATATTATCCGGTATGGACTGGACTCTGATCTTTATCCGAATGTAGACTGGAGAGACTTGATGCTGAAAAGTGGAGCTCCCAGCTATTATGCCAATATTAATTTCTCCGGTGGTAGCGATAATGTACGTTATTTCGTATCGGGACAGTATACCAGTGAAGACGGACGTTACCGTACTTCCAGTTCTGAAAATAAATACAATACAAATACGACGTATGAACGTTGGAACTATCGTGCGAATGTAGATATGAACTTAACCCGTTCAACGATATTGAAAGTGAGTGTAGGCGGATGGTTGGTTAACCGCAATTCTCCACAGAGCGATGCGGATGATATCTGGAAATCCTTTGCTTACTATACTCCGCTGTCTTCTCCGCGTAAATGGTCTACAGGTCAATGGCCGGTTGTTAATGGCATGACTACGCCTGAGTATCAGATGACTCAAACCGGATATCGCACTATTTGGGAAAGCAAAGTAGAAAGTAGCGTTGCTTTGGATCAGGACTTGTCGTTTATAACGAAAGGCTTGAAATTTTCCGGAGTCTTTGCTTTTGATACCTATAATAAGAATACCATCCGTCGTTCTAAAGCGCAAGAGTTGTGGTCTGCGGAATATTCTCGTGACGCAAACGGTAATCTGGTGTTGAAGAGAGTACAGAATGCTGCTGCAATGTCTCAGACAAAAAAAGTGGAAGGAGATAAACGTTATTATTTGCAAGCTTCTTTGGATTATAGCCGATTGTTCGCTCAGAAACATCGCGTTGGAGTGTTTGCTATGGTCTATCAGCAAGAGACTACTGACGTCAATTTTGATGAGAGTGATTTGATGGGATCTATTCCTCATCGCAACTTGGCTTATTCAGGACGTTTTACTTATGCTTTCCAAGATAAGTATATGGCAGAATTTAACTGGGGTTATACAGGTTCCGAGAATTTTGAACATGGAAAGCAATTTGGCTTTTTCCCGGCCGTATCTGCCGGATGGGTGGTTTCGGAAGAATCGTTTGTGAAGAAAGCGATGCCGTGGTTGGATCTGTTTAAGATTAGAGCTTCTTATGGTGAGGTGGGTAATGACCAGTTGAGAACTAGCTTGACCGATGATAAGGCACGTCGCTTCCCTTATATATCTTTGGTAAGTACGGATGATGGAGGATCGTATACTTTTGGTGAATTTGGTACTAACAAAGTACAAGGTTATCGTATTAAAACACTGGGAACATCGAATTTGACCTGGGAGGTTGCCAAGAAGTATGATATCGGTGTGGATTTCAGTATCTTTAATGGGAAAGTCACCGGAACAGTAGATTACTTTGTTGATAAACGGGATGATATCTTTATGCAACGCAATCAAATGCCGCTGACAACCGGTCTTGCCGACCAAACGCCTATGGCCAATGTAGGTAAGATGAAATCAGTCGGATGGGATGGAAATATCGCTTTCACCCAGCAGATTGGACAGGTGAGTCTGCAACTCCGTGGTAATTTTACTTATCAGAAAACTGATATCCTGGATATGGATGAGGCCGCCAATGAATTATGGTACAAGATGAATAAGGGTTTCCAATTGAATCAGAGCCGTGGTTTTATCGCCCTGGGTTTGTTTAAAGATCAGGAAGACATTGACAGAAGTCCTTCTCAGGCATCTTTGGCTAACAAAACAATACTTCCGGGAGATATTAAATATAAAGATGTGAATGGTGACGGAGTCATCACAACGGATGATGAGGTACCTTTGGGATATCGTCAGCAGCCGGGACTTCAGTATGGTATCGGCTTGAGCGCCAGTTGGAAGAACTGGAACTTTAGCATGCTTCTCCAAGGAACCGGTAAATGTGACTTTTTCGTAGGCGGCAGTGGACCTCATGCTTTCCATGACGGTCGTACAGGTAATATTCTGCAAGTTATGGTAGATGGTAATCGTTGGATTCCAAAGGAAATTTCGGGCACGGAAGCTACGGAAAATCCGAATGCCGACTGGCCTCGCCTGACTTATGGAAACAACAATATGAACAACCGAGCATCTACGTTCTGGTTGAAGGATAGAAAATATCTGCGCTTAAGAAATGTGGAACTTTCTTATGACTTTCCTCAGGTATGGACACGCAAGTTCCTTGTGAGTAATCTGCGTCTTGGATTTATCGGACAGAACTTGTTTACTTGGGCACCGTTTGACTGGTGGGATCCAGAAGGTACAAATGAATCGGGAAGTAGCTATCCGATTAATAAAACTTTCTCCTGTTATCTTCAATTTAGCTTTTAAATCAAAAACTACGAATTATGAAAAGAATACTTTATACCATATTGCTGGCTATAGGTACATTGTCCTTCTCGTCATGTACCGATTATATCAATGTGGACAAATACTTTTATGATCAGGTATCTTTGGACTCCGCTTTCTCCAAACGTGTGTATGTGGATGGATGGTTGTCGAGTGCATACAGTGTAATGGATTATATTGGTGAATATAGAGAACCGTTCCGCTGGGCTAGTGATGATCTTTACCATCCGGACATGAAGGATTATGTGGAAGGAAACTATAGTGCTGATAATCAATTGAGCGATAAAGATCAAAATGAGTCACGACTGTGGAAATATTATGAAGGTATCCGAAAGGCATCTACTTTCATTCAGAATGTAGATCGCTGTCCGGAACTGACGATGGATGAAATAGCCGATATGAAAGGACAGGCACGTTTCTTGCGTGCTTATTGTTACTGGGCTTTGATACGCGTCTATGGTCCCGTACCTTTGATTCCTTTGGAAGGACTGGATGTGAATCTTTCTTATGAAGAACTTTCCTTGCCACGAGAGCATTTTGATAATCTGGTTGATTTTATAGATCAGGAATTGGCTGAATCAGCCCGTTCACTACCGACTAAAAGAACGGTCAACAATCTTGGACGTCCGACTCGCGGAGCTGCATTAGGACTTCGTTCACGTGTGTTGCTTTATGCGGCCAGCCCGCTTTTCAACGGAAATACGGATTTCTTTAATGTGAAAGACTGCTATGGTAATCAATTAGTGTCTCAGACTTATGATGAAACAAAGTGGGCGAAAGCGGCGGCAGCTGCTAAGGATGTGATTGAATTGGCTAAGGCTTCCGGTCTGTATGAACTGTATGTTGTAGCGCCGAAAGCGACCGTTCTGCCTTCACAACGTCCTCCTCATAATGCACTTTATTCGGATAAGAACTATCCGGAAGGTTGGGCGGACGTAGACCCGTTACTTTCTTATAAGTCCAACTTTGACGGTACGATTCTGGGATCGAAAAATCCGGAACTTATATTTACCCGGACAAGAATTGGAACAGGACATATCAATGACTGGGCTTACCAATCTACGCCAAAGACTTTAAAAGGAAACAATCGGTTGGCTGTTACTCAGAAGCAGGTCGATGCGTATGCGATGAACGACGGACGTTCTATCACAGAGGCGGAAGCTACCGGTGATTACGTAACCCAAGGTTTCACTACACAGGCGTATGCTGTGGCGAATCCTTTCCTGCCGGCTAAGGTGAATTTGATGTACAATAATCGTGAACCACGCTTCTATGCGTCCATCGCTTATAATGGTTCGGTTTGGGAAGCTTCCAGTGCTTCTGAATCTGAATTCCGCGATCAACAGATATTCTATTATCGTGGTCTGAACGATGGCAAACAGGGATTTAAGGAAGAATGTCCACTGACAGGAGTTACTTTAAAGAAGTTTTATAATTCGGAAGACTCACGGACTGAAGGCGGATATCTGGTTGATAAAACAGAGATGACCATTCGTTATGGTGAAATTCTTCTGATTTATGCCGAAGCGTTGAATGAGTTGACTTCGGGACAAGTTTACCATCTGACTACCTATACCGGAGCTGATGTAGAGATTCAGCGCAGTGTAGATGAAATGCGTTATGCTATCAAACGTATCCGTATGCGTGCCGGAGTACCTGACTATTCAGAGGAGACTTATAATAACCCGAACGATTTCCGTGTGAAATTGAAAAGAGAACGCCAGATAGAGTTATTGGGTGAGAATAGTATGCGCTACTTTGATTTACGCCGTTGGAAAGATGCTATGACAGAAGAAAACCAGTTATTGCAGGGGTGTAACATTAATATCAGTGATGATGAAACGCGTATTGCTGATTTTTATAAACAGACTATCATCACCTCGGTACACAAAGTGTTTGAACAGAAAATGTATTTGTGGCCTTTCCCGACTTACGAGCTGAAACGTAACGTGAATATGACGCAGAATCCTGAATGGTAAAACTAAATAAAATTGGCTTATTATGAAAAAAATAATATCTATATACGGAATAATGGGAAGTCTGCTGATCGCTATGCTGCCCGGAGTTTCTTCATGCGATAAATTGGAAGATGAATTATTCAAGAAGAATACATATATCATTCATAATGGTTGGCAGGATTACTCATTGGAGGTAGCTGATGATAATACCACCGTACTTCCTGTATATTTCGGAGTAAATGGTACATCGGGAAATGATAAGGAAATTCATATAATGATGGAAGTGCGTATAATAAGGACAAGTATAAGAGCCAGACGGATTTATATTATAAAATATTGCCGGAAGGAACCTATACGTTTGATGCCGATTCATGGAATATTAAAAGTGGAGAATTGAATGCGGCGGCTTATATCCATATCGACTTGAATAAGATTAGAGAAGTAGGCAACTTGTATAATGATTATGTACTTCCCTTGCGCATCACTTCTTCTACAGGAGAAGAGATGGGAGCGAATAAATATACGAAAGTATTGGCACATATCGGTTTCAAGAACGATTATTCGGGTATTTATAGTGGTAAGGGCGTTGTGACACAACAGGGAACAACTTATACGACTGAAACGACCAGCACACAACTTTATGCAATTAATAATAATACCTGCTATATGTTTGTGGGCGAGAAGACACGTTCCAACACTACGGACTATCTGAATTATGTGGTTGAAATAAAACGTGATGATTTCGGAGAAATAACGTTAACCAGCCATGTGGATGGATTGAAGTTTAAACCTTATAGTGCCAAACTCAGTCGTAAATATACGTATAACTATACAGACCAACGTTATTATACAGAAATTACTACCATTGAATTGGCTTATGAATATCAGGACTCTGCACAGGGCGAATCATTAATGATGTCGTTCGAAGGTACTTCTCTATGTCAAGAGATGTATTGAGAGTAGACTATCCTAATGTAGACGTAGAAGAGTAATTTACCTTAGTTATAATATATATGAAAGTGATGAAATACTTCGTTCTCGCATCATTGCTTTGTCTTAGTGCATGCGGCGATGATAACGACAACAAAAATAATGAGACACCCCAGAATCTGGCAGAGCTAACCGTTGACGCCAGTGAAATCAGTATCGCACAGGGGGATACCAGAACCGTAAAAATTACGTCCGGTAATGGCGAATATGAGGTGACTTCGGCAAACGAAGAAGTGGTGACGGCAGAAGTCGATGGTGATATAGTGACACTGACAGCTGTAGAAGGACATAACAATGCTCAGGGTGTAGTATACGTGAAAGACAAGTACTACCAGCGCGCTAAGATTTTGGTTAACACGGCGGCAGAGTTTGATCTGAAGTTGAATAAGACGTTATTTACGCTTTATTCGCAGGTGGAAGGCGCCGATGAAGCTTTCGTCAAAATCTATACAGGAAACGGAGGTTATTCGCTGGAAGTGATAGATGAAAATAATTGTATCGAAGTCGATCAGTCTACACTTGAAGACTCGGAATCATTCACCGTGAAAGGCATCGCCCAGGGAAATGCCGAGGTCAAGATAACCGACCGGAAAGGAAAAGAAGCCTTTGTGAATCTGAATGTGATTGCTCCTAAACAGATTACGACCGACGCTGATGAAAAGGGTGTACTGATCAATGCTAATCAAGGTTCTCAGCAAGTAAAGATTTTGAGTGGTAACGGAGAGTATAAAATACTTGATGCCGGCGATACGAAAGTAGTCCGTCTCGAACTTTATGGTAACGTAGTGACAGTGACCGGAAGAAAAGCCGGCGAAACTTCCTTTACGCTGACTGACGCCAAGGGACAGGTATCGCAACCTATTCAGGTGAAGATTGCACCGGACAAACGCTGGTGTATGAATCTGGGAAGAGACTATGCCGTGTGGACGCATTTCGGAGAAATGACAGGCGAAGGAGTAGAAGCATTGAAAGCTGCGACCAACGATTTCAAATTGAAGAAGATGACCTGGGAGCTGACTTGCCGTATCGATAATACTTATTGGTTGCAGACCATTATGGGTAAAGAAGGTTACTTTATTCTCCGTGGCGGTGACGATGGTGAAAAAGGCAAAGAAGGCGGTAATCAGTGGAAAGTCATTGACCTGGTAGGGACAGGCGATAAATTACAACTGAGAACAGGGCATAATGCGATTAAGCTTGGCGAGTGGATGCATCTGGCTTTGGTGGTAGACTGTGACGTAGCACAAAGTAATCCGAGTGAAAAGTACAAGCTTTATATTAATGGCAGCAGAGTTGCCTGGGGAGAAATAAAGAGGAATGATCTCAATTTCTCAGAAATAGATCTTTGCGCAGGAAATGATGGAGGAAAAGTATCCATTGGTAAGGCTAGTGATAATAATCGTTTCTTGGGCGGAGCTGTACTTGAAGCACGTATCTGGTCTGTATGCCGTACGGAAGCGCAACTGAAAGCCAACGCATGGGACTTTGTGGAAGAAAACCCGGAAGGTTTGTTAGGACGCTGGGATTTCTCTGCCGGTGCACCGGTTGCTTACATTGAAGATGGTACTGACTCCGATCACGAGTTGTTGATGCATGTTTGTAAGTACGACAGCTTCAATGCTACAGAATTCCCAATGAGCAGATTTGAGGAAGCTCCCATAGTAGTACCTTTTAAGTAATCTCTAAATTCGAAGAAAAATGAAAGCAATATTCAAACTGTTTATATTGAACTTCTTGGCTTTGGCATTACTTCCATCTTGTAGTGATGATGATCAGTCAAACTCAGAACAGAATGATCCCATCAGTGGCAATATTTCTCCGGTAGGTTCATTTTCCGTAGAAGCTACCAATAACGAGAATGAACTTCTGGTGAAATGGACCAATCCCAGTAATCGCGACGTGGATATGGTAGAACTCTCTTACAGGGACGTGGAAGCGAGCTTGTCTCGTGCTACCGACTTCTCGCCGGGACATATCATCATACAGGTAGAACGTGATGTTACACAGGAATATCTGTTGAAAGTTCCTTATTTTGCTACTTACGAAGTTTCTGCCGTAGCTATCAGTAAAGCCGGCAAGCGATCGGTACCCGAAAGCCGTATTATGATGCCTTATCATGAAAAGGTGGATGAGCCGGAACTGAAACTGCCGGAAATGCTGGACCGTGCACATTCTTACATGACTTCTGTCATTGGATATTATTTCGGCAAGAGTTCCAGAAGCTGCTGGCGTGGTAATTATCCTTATGATGGAAAAGGTTATTGGGATGGTGATGCGTTAGTTTGGGGACAAGGTGGCGGTCTTTCGGCATTTGTCGCTATGCGTGATGCAACCAAAGAGAGCGAAGTGGAGAATATCTATGGCGCAATGGATGATATGATGTTCAAAGGAATACAGTATTTCTGTCAGCTGGATCGTGGAATCCTGGCTTATTCTTGCTACCCGGCTGCCGGTAACGAACGTTTTTACGATGATAACGTATGGATCGGGCTCGATATGGTCGACTGGTATACGGAAACGAAAGAGATGCGTTATCTGACACAGGCAAAGGTGGTATGGCGCTACCTGATCGATCACGGTTGGGATGAGACTTGCGGAGGAGGCGTGCACTGGAGGGAGTTGAACGAACACACTACCAGCAAGCACTCTTGCTCTACCGGACCTACTGCTGTGATGGGCTGTAAGATGTATCTGGCAACTCAGGAACAGGAATATCTCGACTGGGCGATCAAATGTTACGACTATATGCTGGATGTATTGCAAGACAAGTCCGACCATTTATTCTATGACAATGTACGCCCGAATAAGGATGATCCCAATCTGCCGGGTGATCTTGAAAAGAACAAGTATTCTTACAATTCCGGACAGCCGTTGCAGGCAGCCTGTCTTTTATATAAGATTACCGGCGAACAGAAATATCTGGATGAAGCGTATGCGATTGCTGAAAGCTGTCATAAGAAATGGTTTATGCCCTATCGTTCCAAAGAACTGAACCTTACTTTCAATATTCTTGCTCCGGGACATGCCTGGTTCAATACGATCATGTGCCGCGGATTCTTTGAACTTTATTCTATAGACAATGACCGTAAATATATCGATGATATCGAAAAGTCAATGATTCATGCGTGGAGCAGTAGCTGTCATCAGGGTAACAACTTGCTGAATGACGATGATCTGAGAGGGGGAACGACCAAGACCGGTTGGGAAATACTCCATCAGGGGGCATTGGTTGAATTGTATGCCCGGTTGGCAGTACTGGAACGTGAAAACCGATAGTTGAATGATTCCCGTTTAGGGAAAATAAGAAAATAAAAAAGCCATCCCCGGAATA
>ENA-UEYL01003307-UEYL01003307.1-human-gut-metagenome-genome-assembly--contig:-NODE-3307-length-10788-cov-4.079544_pt1 | contig 10788 bp, 7 predicted proteins | sample MGYA00242941_ERZ507946 | MGnify/ENA primary metagenome ERZ507946 (study PRJEB26167, sample SAMN06115482) | human gut metagenome | host: Homo sapiens | place: China:Guizhou | collected 2015-03-11...
GGGCAACGCGCAGGATGCGGTCATAGGCGCGGGCGCTGTAGCCCATGCGTTCAAACGCACCGCGCAGCAGCTTTTCGGCGGCGGGGGCAAGCGGGCAGTAGCGGCGCAGCATACCGCTGGGCAGCTGGGCGTTGCAGGTAAAGCCAAGGCCTTGGTAGCGCTGGGCCTGCATGGCGCGTACCGCGGCCACCCGCGCACGGATATTGGTGCTCGGCTCGCCGCCGGTTTTGGCGGCAAGGGCGTCGTACTCCACGGGGCGGGCCTCTACATGCAGGTCAATGCGGTCCAGCAGCGGACCGGAAATCCGCTGCCGGTAGCGCTCAATCGCACTGGGCGTGCAGCTGCATTCCCGCACGCCGGAACCATAATACCCGCACTTGCAGGGGTTCATGGCGGCAACCAGCATAAAACGGCAGGGGTAGGTGGCGGTGCCGTGTACCCGGCTCACGGAGATGCACCCGTCCTCGATTGGCTGGCGCAGCACCTCCAGCGCTTCGCGGCTGAACTCTGGCAGCTCGTCCAAAAACAGTACGCCGTTGTGGGCCAGGCTGACCTCGCCGGGGCGGGGCACCGTGCCGCCGCCCGCAATGGCTGCGGCGCTGACACTGTGGTGGGGGCTGCGGAACGGTCGCTGCTGCAATAATCCGGTCCCGGCCTGCACCAGCCCAGCAACGGAATAAATCGCGGTGGTTTCCAGCGCTTCCTCATAACTGAGCGGCGGCAGGATGCCCGGCAGGCGCTTGGCCAGCATGCTTTTGCCGGTGCCCGGCGGGCCCACCATCAACAGGTTGTGCCCACCCGCAGCGGCAACTTCCAGCGCGCGGCGGGCCTCCGCCTGGCCGCGCACATCCGCAAAATCGGGGCCAAGCCACTGCCCGGCGGCATCGTATCCTGTGCGGCTGGCGGGGCTGAGCTTTGCCTGCCCCGCCAGGTGGCGGATCACATCCGCAGCGCTGCGGGCGGGGTAAACTGTCAACTGCTCGGCCACGGCGGCTTCGGCGGCGTTTTCGGCAGGAACAAACAGCTCGGTCACGCCCGCCTTTTGGGCGGCAAGGGCCATGGGCAGGGCACCGGCAATGGGGCGCAGTGTGCCATCCAGCCCAAGCTCACCCAAAAATGCCTGGTGCGGCTCTGGCTGTGGGATGTACTGCTGCGCCGCCAAAATGCCGATGAACACCGGCAGGTCATACAAACTGCCGGTCTTGCGCACATCGGCGGGGGCCAGGTTGACGGTAACATGGCTGGCGGGCCAGGGGCAGTTCAGGTTTTTGATGGCGCTGCGCACCCGCTCACTGCTTTCCTTCACGGCGGAATCCGGCAGGCCCACCATGGCAAATTTGGGCAGACCGCCGCTGATGTGGGTTTCCACGGTAACGGGGTAGCCATCCAGCCCCGTTACCCCCAGGCTGACAACGTGTGCATACATGGCGCAGCCAACTCCTTTTTTTCAACAAGTTGCGTACTTTGATTATTTTCAGTATATCCTGTTCCGCCCGCGGCGGCAAGCATATTTTTTTGTGCCCAAAATCTGCCTTGACGCTGTAGGGCAAAAAACAGGCAAAGCCCCGGCAAAAGGCCGGAATTCCAGCTTTTTTTGATTGACAACGCAAACTAAAATTGATATATTTAATTTGAACAAGTAAATTTACCCAAAACTTTTACAGGGTAAGAAAGTGATGGTGTCCAAAATGTATAAAGAAATGTACAGCCGTTGGATTGCTGCCAACCTGGATGACCCCGACCTGAAGCCGGAGCTGGAATCGATTCAGAACGATGATGCTGCCATTCAGGATCGTTTTGCCGTTGCCCTTAAGTTCGGCACTGCCGGTCTGCGCGGTGTGATCGGCGCCGGTACCAACCGCATGAACGTGTATGTTGTGCGCCAGGCTACCCAGGGCCTTGCCAACTGGGTCAAGACCCAGGGCGGCACCCAGACCGTTGCTATCAGCTATGACAGCCGCATCAAGAGCGATGTGTTTGCCAAGGCTGCTGCCGAAGTTCTGGCCGCCAACGGCGTAAAGGTGCGCATTTACAGCGCCCTGATGCCGGTTCCCGCACTGAGCTTTGCTACCCGGTATTATAACTGCAACGCCGGTATCATGGTAACGGCATCCCACAACCCGGCCAAGTACAACGGCTATAAGGCCTACGGCCCCGATGGCTGCCAGATGACCGATGAGGCCGCTGACATTGTGTACGCCGAAATCCAGAAGACCGACATCCTGACGGGCGCCAAAACCATGCCGTTTGCCGAGGGGCTGGAAAAGGGCATCATCGAATACGTTGGCGATGACTGCATCAACGCCCTGTACGAAGCAATCGAAGCTCGCTCCATCCGTCCCGGTATCTGCAAGACCGCCGGCCTGAAGCTGGTCTACAGCCCGCTGAACGGCTCCGGCCTGGTTCCGGTCACCCATGTTCTGCATGACATCGGCATTACCGATATCACCGTTGTGCCGGAACAGGAAAAGCCGGACGGTAATTTCCCCACCTGCCCGTACCCCAACCCCGAAATTTTCGAGGCTCTGCGCCTTGGCCTGGAACTGGCCGAAAAGTCTGGTGCAGACCTGATGCTGGCCACTGACCCCGATGCTGACCGCGTTGGCATTGCCGTTAAGTGCAAGGATGGCAGCTATGAGCTGCTTTCCGGCAACGAAGTCGGCGTTCTGCTGCTGGATTACATCTGCGCGGGCCGCATTGAGCAGGGGACCATGCCCAAAGACCCCGTCATGTGCAAGTCCATCGTGTCCACCCCGCTGGCGGACAAGGTGGCCGAGCATTACGGTGTTGAGTGCCGCAATGTGCTGACCGGCTTTAAGTGGATCGGCGATCAGATCGCCAAGCTGGAAGCTGCTGGTCAGGTTGACCGCTTCATCTTTGGCTTTGAGGAAAGCTATGGCTACCTGGCTGGTCCTTACGTCCGCGATAAGGATGCCATCATCGGCTCTATGCTGATTTGCGAAATGGCTGCTTATTATCGCGCAAAGGGCAGTTCCATCAAGGAAGAGCTGGAGCGCATTTACGCCGAGTATGGCCGCTACCTGAACAAGGTTGACAGCTTTGAGTTCCCGGGCCTGTCCGGCATGGACAAGATGGCGGACATTATGTCCGGCCTGCGCGAGAACCCGCCCAAGGACTTTGGCGGTGACGCCGTTGTAAAGGTTGCGGACTATAAAAAGCCTGAAGAGACCGGTCTGCCCGCCGCCAACGTGCTGATCTACACCCTGGCATCCGGCTGCACCGTTGTGGTGCGCCCCTCCGGCACCGAGCCGAAGATCAAGACCTACTTTACCACCAAGGGCAAAGACCTGGCCGAAGCCGAAGCCAAGAAAGAAGAACTGGCCGCTGCCGTTAAGCCGCTGCTGGCATAATGTGATTCCATAGGTTTGGCGCTTTTGGGCCGCCTGCTGTAATACGCAGACGGCCTTTTTTGTATGCAGCCCTCTAGCCGCCGCAGTGAGGAAATAACGCGCATTTTCAGGCTCCGCTTGGGGAATCACCCCTCAGTCACCTTCGGCGACAGCTCCCCTCGAAGGGGAGCCAAAGGCTTTGCGGAAAATTGTTGCGGCATCTGCTACAAGGCCCCGGAACGGTCAAGACCGTTCCCTACAGAGCATTTTATTGTGTGCGGCCAACCCACAAACACCCAGTAGGGCGGGGGTACCCGACTCCGCCGGAAACTTACCGGAGCAGATACAAAAAACGTGTGATGTACTTTGCCCCACAGTAGGAGACGGCGTTCTCGACGTCCCGGATGGGCATATAAATGATTGCACTTTTGCTGGCAATTTGCCGCCGCAAAAGATTGCCCGCACTACTTGACAAAGCACAAAAACTCTGGTAAAATACTCTAGCAATCGTTCAGAGGGCTGCTCCACACGCACAGGATGGCGTCTGCTGGTAGCCGAAATTCGAAGATTGTGATGAGCACATATATCAAGTATGGCTCCCTTTAGTCATGATCGAGAAAGAGGTGAAATGAAAATGAAGCAGGGTATTCATCCCAACTATGTGGATTGCACCATTACCTGCGCATGCGGCAACGTGATCCATACCCGCGATACCAAGCCGGAGATCCGCGTTGAAGTTTGCAGCAAGTGCCATCCCTTCTACACCGGCAAGCAGAAGCTGGTTGACACTGGCGGACGTGTTGAGCGCTTTAAGCGCCGCTACGCCAACAAGGCTGGCAAGTAATTGCATTAAGGTTTTGTATACCGCAGATGGCAACATCTGCGGTATTTTTTTCAAATACATCATCTTGCATCTCAAAGGAGAACCCCTATGCCGGACTATCAAACGATCTGCGGTATTTCCACCTTTGAATATGAAGAAAAGCGCTCCCGCTTTATTGCTTCCGCTGCGTTTGCCGATACCGAGGAAGCTGCCCTTGCCCACCTGAACCGCATCAAAGCGGCCAACCGCACCGCGCGGCATAATGTGTATGCCTATGTTCTGCGCGAGGGCGGCCGCACCCGCTACAGTGATGACGGCGAACCCGCCAAAACCGCCGGTACCCCCGTGCTGGAAGCCATCGGCCATGCGGGGCTTTCGGATGTGATCGTGGTGGTTACGCGGTACTTTGGCGGAGTTCTGCTGGGTACCGGCGGGCTGGTGCGGGCCTACACCGCGGCGGCATCCGGAGCCTTGCAGCAGGCGGAGATTGTCAGCATGCGGCTGGTGACGGATTGCGCCGTGACCGTGCCATACCCCAAGTTTGAACAGGCCCAGCGGATGATCGCAGCCGCCGGGGCCAAACTGCAGGAACCGGAGTATGCCGACGCTGTGACCCTGCGCTGGCGCATGCCTGCCGGAACCGAAGAAGCCCTGTGCCATGACCTGAGCGAGCTGACCCGCGGCAGTGCCGAAGTGACGATCAGCAAACCACTTTACGCAGCTTTTTGATGCTGCGCAGTCATTTCTGGCAAGAAAGCAGAATTTCCCATGAAATTTTTACATTTCATACAAGTGTTTGGCGGCTTTTTATCGTATTTATAATATAGAGAGCTGTTTTTGGGCATGATATGCCCAACGGGGAACCGGATAGGGGAAAGGAGGCTGCGCCGTGACTGTGCGGGAAGAGACCCAGACAATTGAACGCCTGACCTTAAGCCCCTATGCCGCTTTAAGTGAGCAGAGCTTTGGCCGCCGCACCCCGGAACCGGAAGATGACCTGCGGACCTGCTACCAGCGTGACAGGGACAGAATTTTGCACTGTAAAAGTTTCCGGCGGTTGAAGCAGAAAACACAGGTGTTTCTTTCGCCGGAGGGCGACCACTACCGCACCCGGCTGACCCACACGCTGGAAGTCAGCCAGATTGCCCGAACCATTGCCCGCGCCCTGCGGCTGAATGAGGACCTGACCGAAGCCATTGCCCTGGGGCATGATCTTGGCCACACCCCATACGGCCACGCGGGGGAGCGCGCACTGAACCGGCTGTGCCCCGGCGGGTTTACCCACTACCGCCAAAGCCTGCGGGTGGTGGACTATCTGGAAAAGGACGGCAAGGGCCTGAACCTTTGCTGGGAGGTGCGCAACGGGATTATTACCCACACCAAAGGCGCCTGGGCCCGCACGATGGAAGGCTGTACCGTGCGCTATGCGGACCACATTGCCTTTTTGAACCATGATATTGAGGATGCCGTGGCCGCCGGTGTGCTGAACCCCACCGCCCTGCCGCGGGATGCCGTGCAGGTGCTGGGAGATACCAAATCCCGGCGCATCACCACAATGATCACCGACCTTGTGGCAAACAGCGCAAACTGCAAAAATGGGAAAATGCAGTTTTCCCCCGAAGTGGAGGAGGCATACGGTGTGCTGAAAGACTTTATGTACAGCACGGTGTATGTGGACAAGGATGCCAAGCGCGAAGAGAAAAAAGTGGACAAGATGATCGAAGCGCTGTATGAGCGCCTTTGCGCGGACCCCACGCTGATGCCTAATTTTTATATGCAGGTGGCATATCACCAGGGAATGGACCGTGCCGTGGCGGATTATATTTCCGGCATGAGCGATGAATTTGCTACCCGCCTGTTTGAGGAGCTGTTTGTGCCGCAAAAGTGGCAGGTGCTATAAAATTGGCAGTATGTTAGAGCACTGCCGCCCGCCCCGAAGGGGCGCACATTGTGCGCCCATTACGATATATACGCGAAAGGAGGCCCGGAGCCCCATTGATCCCACAGGAATACATACAGGAAGTGGTTGCACGCAATGATATTACCGAAGTAATCGGCCAATATGTGCAGCTGCGTCATCGCGGGCGGACCTATACCGGGCTGTGCCCTTTCCATAACGAGAAAACCCCTTCGTTTACCGTCTACCCGGATACCCAAAGTTTTTACTGCTTTGGCTGCGGTGCGGCGGGGGATGTGATTAACTTTGTGCGCAAAATTTCCAACCTGGGCTATGTGGAAGCTGTTAAACAGCTGGCGGGCCGCGCCGGGATGCCCATGCCGGAGGAGGACGACCAGGAAAGCCGTTCCCGCTCCCGCCTGTTGGAGATCAACCGCAACGCCGCGCGCTATTTTTATGACCAGCTCAACGCCCCAACGCCGGAAGCCGCCATGGCCCGCCGCTACTGGCGCGAAAAACGCGGCCTTTCGGATGCGGCCATCCGCCGGTTTGGCCTGGGCTATGCACCGGAAGATTTTGTCGGCCTTCTGCACTATCTGCGCCACCGCGGCTTTACCGAGCCGGAATTGGAATCCTCCGGCCTTGTCAAGCGTAGCGCCAAGGGCAATCTGTATGATATCTTCCGCCACCGCGTGATGGTGCCCATCATTGATGTGCGGGGCAATATCATTGCGTTCGGCGGGCGCGTGATGGATGATTCCAAGCCGAAATACATCAACTCGCCAGAAACGATGGTCTACCACAAATCCCGCACGCTGTTTGCGCTGAATGTGGCAAAAAAATCAACGTCCAAGCGGTATATCCTCTGCGAAGGGTATATGGACGTCATCTCGATGCACGAAGCCGGGTTTGATACCGCTGTCTGTGCCTGCGGCACGGCTTTGACGCCGGAGCAGGTCAAGCTGCTGACGGAATACGCCGACGAAGTGGTGCTGAGCTATGACTCGGACGAAGCAGGCCAGAAGGCAACGGAGCGCAGTTTGGCGCTGTTTTCCGGTACCAATTTGCAGGTGCGGGTGCTGAACATCCCCGGTGCCAAGGACCCGGATGAATTTATCCGCACCTATGGCCGCGACCGGTTTGAAGCCGTGCTGGAAGGCACCGCAACCCCGCTGGAGTTCAAGCTGGCTAAGGCAGTGAAAAAATATGACCTGCGCAACGATGCCCAGCGCCTGCAATATGTGGATGAAGCCATCGGCATTCTGGCAGGCAGCGCGGTCAGCCCCACGGCGCGAGATGTGTATGCCGGGCGCATTGCGGAGCAGACCGGCATTGATAAAAAGGCTGTGTTGGTCCAGCTGGAAAGCGCCGTGCGCGGGGCCGGGCGCAGGGCGCGCCGCAAAGAGCAGAACGAACTTTCCCGCCAGGGGATTGCGGCGGATATCCGCGTGCCCTATGACCGTGGGGGCGAAGCTGCCCTGGGGGCCGCAAGCGCCGCCCGCCAGCTTGTGGCGGCTATGCTGCAGGATGCCGGCGCCATCCCCTACATCCGGGAGCGGCTGAACCTTGGCATGGTGGTGCTGCCGGAAATGCAGCAGGCAATCAAGGCGATTTACGACTGCGCCGCCCGCGGCCAGCCCGCCAACGCCACGACCCTTTCCCCCTTGTTGGAGGAAAAAGCCTACAGCCAGGTGATGCTAGCCCAGGCCCAAAACGCCGATACCCGCCTGACCCGCCGGGATATTGATATGCTGCTGGATCGTTTGCAGACCGCAAACCCCGAAAGCGCCCAGGTGGCAGGCACCACAGACGATGAATTCCGGCAGAAATTTGCCGCCCTTGCCCGCAAAAAAGTGGGCGAACGCCCGCCGGAAGAATAATTTCCACCCAGCCAAAACCATGTTGTTTTATCCCGTTCCAGTAAGATGGGCAGAATAAAAACCAAAGGAGAAACTACTTATGGCAGAAAAGAAAGATTCGATTCGCAACCTGATTGAACAGGGCCGCCGTGCAGGCAAATTGACCAGCACCGAAATCAGTGACGCTATGGAAGAAAGCAGCCGTGTTATTGACGCGGAGCAGATGGAAAAGCTGTATGAAGAGCTGGAAAGCAACGGCATTGAAGTGGTGGATGATGATGCCACTGATATGTCCGCTGTGGCCGATATGGGTGAGGAAGGGATGGATGACTTTGAGGATACCGTTACCTCGGACGGCATTACCATCGATGACCCCGTTAAGGTTTACCTGAAAGAGATCGGCCGCGTGCCCCTGCTGACCCCCGATGAGGAAGTGCAGCTGGCCCTGGATATCCAGAAAGGCGGCAAGGACGGCGAACGCGCCAAGCAGCGCCTGAGCGAAGCCAACCTGCGTCTGGTAGTTTCCATTGCAAAGCGCTATGTGGGCCGCGGTATGCAGTTCCTGGACCTGATCCAGGAAGGTAACCTGGGTCTGATCAAAGCTGTAGAGAAATTCGATTATCGTAAAGGATATAAGTTCTCCACCTATGCGACCTGGTGGATCCGTCAGGCCATCACCAGAGCGATCGCCGATCAGGCGAGAACCATCCGTATCCCGGTGCATATGGTAGAGACCATCAACAAACTGATCCGCGTGAGCAGACAGCTGCTGCAGGAGCTGGGAAGAGAACCGACCCCCGAAGAGATCGCGGAAGAGATGAACATGCCGGTAGACAGAGTGCGTGAGATCTTAAAGATCAGCCAGGAGCCCGTATCCCTGGAGACTCCTATCGGTGAAGAGGAAGACAGCCATTTAGGCGACTTCATTCAGGATGATAATGTACCGGTTCCTTCCGATGCTGCAGCATTTACCCTGCTGAAGGAACAGCTGGTGGAAGTGCTGGGTACTCTGACAGAGAGAGAACAGAAAGTACTGAGACTCCGTTTCGGCCTGGATGACGGACGGGCCCGTACCCTGGAGGAAGTAGGTAAGGAATTCAACGTTACCCGTGAACGTATCCGTCAGATCGAAGCAAAGGCATTGCGCAAACTGCGTCATCCCAGCCGCAGCCGCAAGCTGAAGGATTATCTGGATTAATGGCGGAAGTTATATTATCCAATCGAATGCAGGCTTTAACAGACATGGTCACTCCCGGCACTGTGATAACAGATGTGGGGTGTGACCATGGTTTTGTATCGGTCTATCTCGTGCAGAAGGGGCTCTCCCCACGGGTGATCGCCATGGATGTGCGGTCAGGGCCCCTGGAGCGTGCCAGAGAGCATATCCGGGAATATGGTCTGCAGGACAGGATAGAGACCAGACTTTCCGACGGTCTGCACGGCCTGAAGACCGGAGAGGCGAACGGGATGATCTGTGCCGGCATGGGCGGACCTCTCATGGAGAAGATTCTTACCGAAGGAAGAGAACAGGCACAGGGATTTGCAGAGCTGATCCTGCAGCCACAGTCGGAGATCCCGCATTTTCGGACATTCCTGATGGATGAGGGATATCTTCTGCTGGATGAGAATATCATCTACGAAGAAGGAAAATATTATTTTATGATGAAGGTGCGCTGGCTGGGTGCGATGACGGACGATGCGGTACGGCAGAAGGTCGGGGACTCCTGGAAGACGGAAGGTCTGGATCCCGGACTGGCGGAAAAGTTCGGCTCGCTGCTTTTATCCCGCAGAGACCGGATACTTCGGGAGTATCTGGAATGGATGCTGACCGAGCGAAAGCAGATCGTGGGACGCATGGAGCAAAAGGCAGATGCGGACAATCCCAGAACCATATGCCGCAGACAGGAGATCGCAGACGAGATCACCCTGATTACCCGTGCACTGGATTGGTATGATAATGGCAAGGAACCGGATTGCGTTTGAAAAATAAGACCTGTAAAAGCAGATTACAGAAGGACAGGGTGAGAAAAATGATCACAGTGAAGATAAACGGGGAAGAGAGACAATATCCTCAGGGAGCCACTTACGAGGATGTGGCCAACGATTATCAGCAGGAGTATGAGAATCTGATCGCACTGGCAGCCAGAGACGGCAAGATCAGAGAATTGTTCAAGAAACTGACAAGGGATTGCGAGGTTACCTTTTTTACCTTGAAGGATGATGTGGGCAACAAGACTTATGTGCGTTCTGCCACAATGCTGTTTTTGAAAGCGGTATTTGATGTCTGCGGCAGAGAGGCAGCCCAGGGCTGTCGTGTGGAATTTGCCATCGGCAACGGCTCCTACATCTCTCCAAAAGGGAAGATCAATGCGACGGAAGAAAATGCTGCAAAGATCCGTAACCGGATGCGGGAGCTGGTGGAGGCAAAGACACCTTTTCTGAAGAGATCCTATTCCCTGGATAATGCCATGGAACTGTTTCGGAAAGAGGGGATGAAGGATAAGGAAAAGCTGTTCCGTTACCGCAGAGGCTCTTTCGTAAATATTTATGAAATGGACGGTTATTACGATTATTATTACGGCTACATGCTGCCCAATGCCGGCTATGTAAAGTGGTTCGATGTCATAGCGTATGAGGATGGATTTATGCTGCTGCTGCCGGATAAAAAAGATCCTACACATGTTAAGCCGTTTCAAGAGAGAAAGCTGTTATTCCGGACGTTGAAAGAATCTGAGGAATGGGGAAAGGAGATCGGTATTGAGACCGTAGGTGATCTGAATGATCAGATCTGCCGTGGGTCGCTGAGTGAACTGATCCTGGTACAGGAAGCGCAGCAGGAGCGTAAGATCGGCGAGATTG
>ENA-UEYL01003311-UEYL01003311.1-human-gut-metagenome-genome-assembly--contig:-NODE-3311-length-10781-cov-4.134062_pt1 | contig 10781 bp, 6 predicted proteins | sample MGYA00242941_ERZ507946 | MGnify/ENA primary metagenome ERZ507946 (study PRJEB26167, sample SAMN06115482) | human gut metagenome | host: Homo sapiens | place: China:Guizhou | collected 2015-03-11...
GGTCGGGATTGGTTTCGGTGAGGAATTCGGTAAGGAGTCCACCGTTGTCCAGCATATCAATGGCAGTTTTACGGTGAACATAAGGATAGATACGGTCCAGTCCGTGAGCAAGGACAGCCACGGTGGAAAGGTTGTTGGCCAGGGCAGCGCGATGGGCATGAATATCAATGCCATAAGCCAGACCGCTGACTACCAGCACATCAGGATAATGAGAGGAAAGATCACGCAGGAAATCTACACAGAATTGCTTGCCATACTCTGTGGCATTGCGAGTACCGACCATATTGATGACACGAAGACAATTGAAATCGGTATGCCCTTTGAAGAAGAGGGCTATCGGAGCGTCTTCACATTCGCGCAAACGAGACGGATAAGCTTCATCTTTGAGAGTCAGACAAGTGAGGCGATTCTTCTCCACGAACTCCATTTCGTGTTCGGCACGCAGGAAAGCGGCAGGATTATCGAGGGCAGTAACTATAGTAGGACTCACACCGGGTAGCAATTCAGGCAGTTCTTTACGTTGAGAAAAGACTCCGGCAGCACTTCCTATACCGTCTATTAAACGCTTTGCCCCGATATGTCCTATACCGGGGCAAAGCGTGAGGGCTATACTGCAAATTCGTTCGTCGTTGTTCATGGTTGTACAAATTCAATTCACCACAGAGTAACACTGAGTCTCACAGAGGTAATTATTCACATAAAAAAATAAAACTCTGTGAGACTCAGTGCTACTCTGTGGTGATATTTCAGAGGTATGCCTCAAATATCTCATCAAAAAGCTTACTGTCACTCAGTCGTCCATTCACCAGACACACCGTTTCGACTGTTGCTTTTATGACTACTTTATCATCACTCTTCCGAAAAATATCCTGATAGAAAACATACTTGATGCCTTCTTTCTTCATATAGAGTTTGGAAATAAACTCATCACCGCTCTTCAGAGGAGTTTTAAACGCCATGTTGATACGTGCCACTACGGGATCGACTCCCTGTTCGTGCAATCCCGCAAAACTAACACCGATAGATAGCAGAAACTCATGACGGGTATGCTCCAAATAGTGCTGGTAATTTGCATTATTCACGATGCCTTGCAGATCACACTCGTAATCGCGCACCTTCATCTCTAACTCATAGATATACTTTTCCATATTCAATATAACTGTATCAAAAGTGTATCATCCACGTGTTTTCTCAATATCCAGTCCCTTGAACTTCTTCAGTTCTTCTGTAGAAACCAGCTTATAGAGTTTGTCACTGGGACGTATTTTGTCCGCTTTCATCGAGAAATGCTGTCCTTTCTTCACGGTTTGCACCGGTTTCAAGTCTACACGAGCTTCATCGAGCGTAGTGAATACTGCTCCTGTAGTGGGACCTGTAATCAGCAACTTGTCTCCCACATTCAGTTCGGCAGCTTCTACCAGGAACTCGGCAACACCGATATTAGAAAAGTATCTGATACCCTTACCTACATATATTTTCCGTTCCGTAGCGGCCGATCCGTAGTTCTTCGTCCACTCGCCGAGGCGTTGTCCGAGATAATACCCATCCCAGAAGCCACGGTTGAATACAGTCTTCAGACGTTCATCCCACGCGGCTATTTTTTCATCGGTAAAGGTGCCGTCCAGGTAAGAACGGATGGCTTCTTTGTAACATTCCGCCACCGTGCGTACATACTCCGGGCCACGGGCACGTCCTTCTATCTTGAACACGCGTACACCTGCATCCAGCATTTTATTCATAAAATGGATGGTTTTCAGGTCTTTGGGAGACATGATATATTGGTTGTCCACATCCAGTTCCACATCCGTCTCCTTATCACGCACCGTGTAAGAGCGACGGCACACCTGCATGCAGGCACCCCGGTTGGCAGAGTGGTTCATCTCGTGCAGAGAAAGATAGCATTTTCCCGACACTGCCATACAGAGAGCACCGTGACAGAACATTTCGATACGAATAGGCTTTCCGCCGGGACCACAGATATTCTCCTCGCAGATATGACGATAAATCTCCGCTACCTGTTCCAGATTCAACTCGCGTGCCAGTACCACAACATCGGCAAATTGTGCGTAGAAGCGCAGGGCCTCCACATTCGAGATATTCAGTTGCGTACTGAGATGTACCTCCTGACCGATCTGCCGCGCATAGCTCATCACAGCTACGTCCGCCGCAATCACCGCAGAGATACCTGCCGACTTGGCCGCATCTACGATGGTGCGCATCAATGCCAGATCCTGATCGTAAATAATAGTGTTAACGGTAAGATAACTCTTCATATCGTGCTCATCGCACGTCTGCGCTATTTCCCGAAGATCTTCAATAGTGAAGGTATTAGCCGAACGGGCCCGCATATTCAGGTTTTCAATACCGAAATAGATGGAATCGGCACCTGCCTGGATGGCCGCCGCAAGTGATTCGCGCGAGCCGACAGGGGCCATGATTTCAAAGTCCTTTAAATCCATAAAATCATATATTTAATAAGCTACGAGTTACAAGCTACAAGCTACGAGTACCTTTCGGAGTATAGCGTAGCCCCTTGTAGCTTGTAGTTCGTAACTTGTAACTATTTTCCCTGTGCCTGCAATTCCTGTTGAAGTTCAGTGGCAATCTCCATTCCCAACTTTTGTCCTATTTGCATGCCCTCAGCCATCATGGCAGGAGTAGAAGCGCCCAGTTTCTTTCCTACAGGCGATTCATAGAAAGCAACAATTTTCTTCAAATCATCCAGTGTCAGATATTTCTGATAAACAGGAGCGTAAAGTTCCGCCAGCTTACTGCCAAACTTTCCTTCCCACTTCTTCTGAAAGCCATCCCAAAAAGAAACCGATGCCGATGATTGTTGTTTCAACATAGAAATCATCTGTGGCACCATAGCCTTTGCCGACGCCATAGAACCGGATAGTTCCAGCATTTTTTCTAATGTAGCCTTGTACTCATCACTCGGTGCTTGTGCCGAAGCCGAAGATGCGGCAGCAAACAACATTGCTACACACATCACAACTAAAACCAAACCTTTTTTCATAATTCCATATTAGTTAAATAAATGAATGATACAAAGGTAGGCTTTTTTCCGTATTTTTGCAGCGAAATAATCATTTAGTTCAATCGATTCATGAAGATAGGCCACATAGACTTGGGCGAACGCCCCATATTTTTAGCTCCGATGGAAGACGTCACCGACCCTGCATTCCGGTTGATGTGCAAGAAGTTCGGTGCCGACATGGTGTACACGGAATTCGTATCTGCCGATGCCCTGATACGCTCCGTCAGCAAGACCGAACAGAAGCTGAATATCAGTGATGAGGAACGGCCGGTAGCCATACAGATATACGGCAAAGATACGGAAACCATGGTGGAAGCCGCCCGCATCGTAGAGGAGGCGCGTCCGGATATTCTCGATATTAACTTCGGCTGCCCCGTGAAGCGCGTAGCGGGCAAGGGAGCCGGTGCAGGTATGTTGCAGAATATTCCCAAGATGCTGGAGATTACCCGTGCCGTGGTAGATGCCGTAAAGATACCGGTTACCGTAAAAACCCGCCTGGGCTGGGATGCGAACAACAAGATTATCGTGGAACTGGCAGAGCAATTACAGGATTGTGGCATTGCCGCACTCACCATACACGGCCGTACCCGTGCACAAATGTATACCGGTGAGGCTGACTGGACACTTATCGGTGAAGTAAAGAAAAATCCGCGCATGCATATTCCCATCATTGGCAACGGCGATATCACCAGTCCCCAAAGGGCAAAGGAGTGTTTCGATCTTTATGGAGTGGATGCCATCATGATAGGTCGTGCCAGCTTTGGCCGCCCATGGATATTCAAGGAGGTGAGGCATTATCTGGAAACAGGCGAGGAGTTGCCACCGCTGAGTGCCGAATGGAAACTGAGTGTGTTACGCCAGGAGGTAGTGGACAGCGTCAATCTGCTGGATGAAAGAAGGGGTATTCTGCATGTACGTCGCCATTTGGCAGCAAGCCCGCTATTTAAAGGAATACCAAACTTCCGGGAGACGCGTATTGCCATGCTGAGGGCGCAGACCAAAGCGGAACTGTTCCGTCTATTCGACGATATCACCCCCATACTTCATTCACCCGCATAACTCCTAAACACTTTCTAAATCTATCCGGGCCGTATCTGAGCCGTATCTGCTCCGTACCAACTCCGTAGTATCTCCGTATAAAGGTACCTTTGACCGAAGAAGGTACGGAGCAGGTACGGCTCAGATACGGTTCGGGTATGGATCGAATGCAATTAGAGAATACAATTACAAGCATCCTTTGACAGGCATAAAAAATAACTTACTGAAATGCCGCTTTATAGAAAAAAGTTTCTACTTTTGCAAAGAATTGAAACAACATGAAAAGCAACAACATGAAAAGGAGCGCATTTATCATCGTTACATTCTTATTTATTGCCCTTGCCGCAAAAGGACAATCCATTGAGGAAATACAAACCAGCAAAGACTACATCTGGGGTACAGGAAACGCCGCTACCCTGAAGAAAGCCGATAATGAAGCACTTGCAGCACTCATCAGCCAGATCTCCACAAACGTATCTTCCAAGTTCGAGCAACTGACCGAAGGCGGAATGAAGGATGACCAGGCAACCGTGGACGAGACATTCAAATCCGTCATCAACACCTACTCGCGTGCCACGCTGAACAATACCCGCCGCATCGTGATACAAAACGAACCGGAAGCCGTCGTCATGCGCTACATCAAAGTAGCCGAAATACAACGCATCTTCGACGGACGAAAAACAAAGATACTGGACTTTGCCCAGGAAGCCGTCCGCGCCGAAAAGAAAGCCCAGGTGGCCGATGCCCTGCGTTATTACTACTGGGCGCTCGTCCTGCTCCAGAGCTATCCCGACGGCAACTTCCTCACCATGAAGGATGAAGACGGCAAAGACCTCCTACTCACCACCTGGATTCCCAAACAGATGAACGAGATCTTCTCCAATCTGAAAATAAGTATGGAAAGCACCCATCTGGACGGTGATCTGAAGACGATCAATCTCAAGGTACTTTACAAAGGACAGCCCGCCCGCAACTACGATTACACGTATTTCGACGGTCGCGACTGGTCCAATATATTCTCAGCCAAAGACGGTACAGGCATCGTGGAACTTCCTGTGCTTGCCAATGCCCGCAATCTGCAACTACGCACCGAGTATATGTTTGAAGGTGAAGCCAATATCGACAACGAACTGTCAGAAGTGATGGGAACCGTCAACCCCATAGCCATGCGCAACTGCGCCTTGAAACTGGAAGGGGAGGAACCGAAACCTGGTGAAGAAAAGACCGAAGAAGCCTTAATGGCAGAATCAGACAGTGCCACCACCACAAACAGCGGCATGCATTATTTGTCCACCATGGAATCCGCTGCCTACGACGATACCATGAAGAAAGTAGAAAAAGCTATTCGTACGCGCAATTTCACCGATATACAATCCTTATGTACCGAAAGCGGATACGAAATGTTCAACCGCCTCATCAAATACGGACAAGGCAAGATCATCAACGAACCGGAATTCAGATTTTTAGAGTGCAATGGGGAAGTAACTTGCCGCAGTCTTCCCATGAGTTTCAAGTTCAGCAACCAACGCACGTTTGTAGAAGATGTAGTGTTCACCCTGAACAAAGAAGGTAAGATAGATTGCCTCTCCTTCGGCCTCAACAAACCTGCCGTAGACGATATCATGAACCAAACATCCTGGAATGATACCGTACGCAACGTACTTATCAACTTCCTTGAAAGTTATAAGACGGCTTATGCTTTGAAGCGCTACGATTATATCAACAGCATTTTCTCTGATGATGCCCTGATTATCACCGGTTCAGTACTGAAACACACTGCCAGCAACGAAGGACAGGCCATGAGCAAGCAAGCTGTAAAATACACCCGTCAGACAAAGTCGGAATACATGAAGAAATTACAGCACATCTTCCGTAGCTCAGAATTCATCAACCTCCGCTTTGCCGACAACCAAGTTCGCAAGTCGGGTGTAGGAGGTGAAATTTACGGTATCCAGATCAAGCAGGATTATTTCTCGTCCAGCTACGGTGATACAGGGTATTTGTTCCTGATGGTAGACCTGAACAACCCTAAAGAACCGGTGATCCACGTCCGCACATGGCAACCGGAAAAAGACCCGAACTTCGGACTGATAGATTTGAGTCACTTCTGATTCTCTAATTTCACCACAGAGTAGCACAAAGTCCCACAGAGTTTTAGATTAATTTGAAATCAAAACTCTGTGGGACTTTGTGCTACTCTGTGGTGAACATGCAATAAAATAGCAGGACAGCAATTCTTTTGTCACGGTTTTCCGTTACAAACAAAATATTTTACTAACATCTTTTAATTATTGGAATAAAAAAGAATAACGGGACAGAAATTATATATATATTTGTAACGAAGATTATTAAACAACATTTTACACACTTAATTTATGGGTCAACAATACGCATTTAAGCATGCGCACGTCATTAGACATGTATGTATGCTATTGTTCTTGTTGCCGTTCATGATGGGCTGTGAAGAAGACAAAGAGCCTTCAGTTTATTCACCGACACTGACTACTAACAGTGTTACAGGCTTGAGCCGTTTTGGAGCTACTTTCCAAGGAACGGTGGTGAAGCATCCCGGTAGTACCGGAGAACTGAAAATAGGCTTCCTTTATTCCACATCAGCCAGCTTGAGCAACGCACAAGAAGTCAACGCTACCCCGGGAGACGGCAACAACTATACTGCCGCGGTTCAAGGACTGAAGCCCGGAGAGAAGTATTATTACTGCATCTTTGCCCGTAGCGGTAAGTCCGTCATCAAGGGAAAGAGCAGCAGTTTCAGTACCGAAGACGCTATTCCGCCTTCACTAAGCATCGCCGAGGCCACTAACGTTACCGAGTACAGCGCCACCCTCACCGCCACCATTACGGATAATGGCGGCTACGAGCCTACAGTACGAGGCTTCGCTTATGCCATTTATATTGAAAATGCCGCCGAACCTACCCTCGACGACAACATCAAGCTGCCATTCGGTGATGACTTCACAGTAGAACTGACAGATCTGGCGGCGAACACCACTTATATTGTACGTCCTTACGCCACCAATGATGCAGGAACAGGCTACGGTGAATCGGTAAAGTTCACCACCACTCAACAAAAGATTCCGATGGTCATAGCGAATGGAACCGGCAGCCTTGCCAATAAACCAGTAGAAGCGGTTGCTTACGAGGCAGTTTGCCTGGGTGCCGTAACTCAGGATCACGGCTTCACAGTGGAAGAATACGGTTTTTGCTATAGCACCGAAAGCCGTCAGCCCACCGTCGAAAGCAGCCAGAAGGTACAGGCTATGGATGGAGCACAACGTTTCTCCGCTACGCTAACAGGGTTGACAGCCAGTACCAAATATTACATGCGTGCATATGCCAAGAATGAAAAAGGCATAGGCTACAGTTCGACCGTAGAATTTACCACAGATAAAGAGCAGGTAGTATCGCTGACACAAGCCACTGTTACTGCTCTGACATCTTCTACCGCTACTATCACAGCCCTAATGGCCTACGAAACGGAAAGCGTTATTAAGGAGAAGGGTATCTGCTACGGCAAAGATCCCAACCCCACCGTAGAGGGAGGTAAAGTTACGGACAGCAGCACCGAGCAGAAAGTAACAGCCACCATCACCGGACTGACAGAAGGAGATACTTACCATGCCCGTGCCTATGCGATCACCCGTGACGGTACATTCTACAGCGGTGACATTCAGTTCAATACAGAAACTACATTCGCACCTACCGTAGCACAACCCAGAGTCTACGACCTGACGGAGAATGGTGCCAAAGTGAAAGCTACCATTTCGACTAATGGCGGACTGGAAGTAACGGAAAAAGGGGTCTGCTACAGCAGCACAAATTCCAAGCCGACTCTGGAGGATACCAAAGCGATATCTACGGAAGCTGACAATAATATTCTCGTCAACCTTGGCGATTTGCAGGGTGGTGTCACCTACTACGTCCGCGCATTTGCTACTAACGCCAAAGGCACAGGGTATAGCACCGTAGAGCAGTTTACCACAACAAAACATACGGAACCTACACTGAATGGTCTGAATGTGATTAATATCAAAGATGATAATGCACAGGCCAGTGCCAACATTGCCAACTTAGGCGGTGACGGAGAAACGATTAAAGAACGTGGATTCGTGGTTTCTACCGGCAGCAATCCAAGTGTAGATGACGGTTACTCGCTGAAGTTTGTATCGAAAGACACTAAAGAGGCTTTCACTGCACAACTAACGGGATTAAGCTATAATACCTTATATAATATACGTGCGTACGCTACTAATAATGTGGGAACAGGATACAGCCAGGCACTCTCCTTCGAGACGGGTAGCAGTAGTAGAGCCACATTGGGAGAGTTAATATGTACTAAGAGTGAGGCGCACAGCCTTAGTTTCTCCTTTGAGGTCACTAATACCGGAGGTGCAGAGCTGATGGCACAAGGTTTCAAATGGAGAAAATCCGGTGAAAGCGAATATACCAACGCACCGGGTACCCTTACAGGAAATACGGTAACAGGAACAATTACCGGATTGACGGAAAACAGCGGATATTATGTATATGGGTATGTGACCAATAAGAACGGAGAAACTACCGTCGGTCATAACAACTTCAATACAGCTAAATTGCCTCCGGGTGAAGATGATAATCCCGCTCCGGGAGATGATGACGGAACCAAGAAACCTTCGGTAGGCTATATAAACGTCTCGGAAGTATATGCAACAACAGCCTGGCTTAGCGCCAACATTGAAAGCGATGGCAAACTGACCATTACCGAGAAAGGGTTCCTTTGGATGGTGGATGACGGAACAGAACTCACTACCGAAAACGGAAAGAAGATTACTGTTACTTCCGGAAGTATGTCCATGCGCCACAAACTGACCGGTCTGACAGGCAAGACCCGCTATCGTGTGCGTGCATACGCCATCAATGCCAAGGGCATCAGCTATGGAGGATACACTACTTTCACCACCGAAGATGCGGATAAGCCTAATCCTGGAGAGGGTGATAACCCGACACCGGGAACAGACACCCGCAGTAATAAATAAACTTCCAATGAAAAATAATAATAAAAAATATACGACTATGAAGCTGAAACATTTCTATGTAAGTGTATGCATGGTGCTGGTAAGCATCTTGAGCATCAATGCACAGACAAGCGTGACTTTGACACAAGCTGGAACGCTTTCCAGCAAACTCCCGGCAAGCGAAGCAGACCGGGCTAAAATAAACGAACTGATTATCAATGGCCCGCTGAACGGAGCGGATATACTAACAATACGCGCACTGGCAGGTACACTGAAAATACTGAACCTGAAGGAGGCTAATATTGTAGAAGATAAAGTGACGAGCTATCGTGGCACAGGCTCAACAGCTAACTATACACAGAATGATGTAATCGGAGATTATATGTTTTATGGGATGACGGCACTGACAAAAGTAGTGTTGCCAAAGACAGTATGGTCTATTGGTACATGGAGTAAGGATAATCCGTGGAATGAGGAAAAGACACAAGTAAGTGGTGACCCTAAAAAAAGCGATGCCAGCAGTGATGATGATACCCAGTATCCCGGCTGTTCTTCATTTGCTCGTTGCGTCAACCTGCAAGAAATAGAACTTCCGTCTACGTTGTTATGGATAGGTCCTAAAGCATTCAGCTATTGCATCAAACTAACCTCAATCAGTATTCCTGAAGGTGTAGAGGCTATGGGGTCTTATACATTTAATAAGTGTCAGGAATTGGCTACAGTATCAATTCCTTCAAGCTTAGGAACTGCAAAGAAACTGACTTTGTATAATCTCAGAGATGAACATTTCAACAATGACAACAACTATAACGGAAGTTCTAGCTCCTTTGGTTTTACTTTTTGGGAATGTACAAAACTAACTAACGTTACTTTGAACGATGGAATCAGACGCCTTGCTCCCAATATGTTTTATGGTTGTACAGGGATAAAAACAATTAATCTGCCAAGTAGCATATTACGGCTTAACAGTGCGCTCAGTTATTGTTCAGGACTAACTGCTTTAAAACTACCTGATGGATTGACACAAACTGGAAGTTTTGTAGGATGTAGCGGATTAAAATCTTTAGTTATACCTAATGGGGTGACATCATTACCTGACGGTAGAGAAGTTAGTTGGGGAGCAGACTATCAAGATGGATGCTTTACCGGATGTACCTCACTAACATCCGTCACTTTACCTAATCAGTTAAACAAAATCCCTACACGTTGTTTTATGAATTGTACCGCATTAGCATCTATTACAATTCCAAACACTGTTACAGATATTAATGGATACGCTTTTTATGGATGTACCGCATTAAATAAGGTCATTCTTTCTACAGAAACAGGAACAATCGGAAACTGTGCCTTCCAAAACTGTACCGCATTGAGCGAAATCACTCTACCCAATAAACTTGTATTATTAAGTATTTATACTTTTGCTAATACAGCTTTAAAGAAAGTCCAACTACCTCAAAGTCTAACAGAAATCAAGGCGTATGCGTTTCAAAACTGTAAGGACTTAGAAAGCCTCAACTTCCCTCCTAACGTAACGGATATCTACTCCTATACATTCCAGAACTGCAAAAAGTTGAAAGATATTGTTCTTCCCAGCGGTCTCATGACCATACAAGATTATGCATTCGATGGATGTAGTTCGTTAGGAAAGGTAACAATCCCTGGTGGCGTACAGACTATCAATGAAGGAGCAT
>ENA-UEYL01003312-UEYL01003312.1-human-gut-metagenome-genome-assembly--contig:-NODE-3312-length-10780-cov-3.556573_pt1 | contig 10780 bp, 12 predicted proteins | sample MGYA00242941_ERZ507946 | MGnify/ENA primary metagenome ERZ507946 (study PRJEB26167, sample SAMN06115482) | human gut metagenome | host: Homo sapiens | place: China:Guizhou | collected 2015-03-11...
ATTTAAAGATAAGCAATGACCTGAGCCATCATCATAAAGTGGGCGATGGAGCCCAGGAGGATAAATACATGGAAAATCTCGTGGCAGCCAAAGCGGGGGTTGCTGCGCCCGGGCCACTTCACCGCGTAGAGCACACCGCCCACCGTGTATAAAACTCCGCCCAGAATAAGCCAGAACATACCCAGCCCAGGCATCCGCTGGGACAGAGGAACGATGGCGAACAGGGCCAGCCAGCCCATCACCAGGTAGATGACGCTGGTGAGCCACCGAGGGATATCCAGCTTGGCGATGGTAAGCACCACGCCGGCCACAGCCAAGCCCCAGATTGCAATAAGCAGGGGCAGCCCGCCATCTTCCCGCAGCACCGTGAGGCATACGGGGGTGTAGCTGCCGGCAATGAGCAGATAAATGGAGCAGTGGTCATATTTGCGCAGGGCAATGCGCTTAGAACGGGTGGTATTCACACAGTGGTACAGGGTGCTGGCTGTATACAGGCACACCATAGATAACCCGTAAATCAGAAAGAGCACCAGGTTTCCCCATTTGCCCATCCACGCGGACTGAACGGTGAGAAATACCGTCCCTACCACCGCCAGCGCCGCTCCAATCCCGTGGGTAATGGCTGACCAGGGCCGCAGGCCGTCATAGGGGTCCCGCACCTCTTTCCGCCTCCGGGGACGGGGCACAGAAATCAAAGGTCTGGCCGGAACTGCAGTTTCATGGAACATATCAGACACCTCACAATCAAAGGCATTTGGCGTGGGTCTGTCAAACACTCTTCTATGTTCCATAGTATAGTCCTCCCCTTCAGCAAAATCAATAAGCAAAATTACTAAATCTAATTTTAAAAACTAGATTATATCACATGCAGTGTTTCCTCCCGTCAGGCACTCCACCCGCACCCGGTTCTCCTGTACCAGCACATGCAGTCCGCCTCCCCGCTGGCACTGTCCGGACAGCAGCAGGTCGGCGGCAGGGTCCTCCACCCAGGCGGCAATGGCCCGGCGCAGCGGCCGTGCCCCATAGTCCCGGTGGCTGCCCTTCTTGGCCAGCAGCCGCACCGCGTCCTCCTCTACCTGCATGGTGACCCCCAAGCTCTCCAACCGTTTGCCTGTCTCATCCAGCAGCTGCCGGGTAATGGATACCAGTGTCTCCTCCCCCAGGGGATGGAACACCAGAGCGGCGTCCAGACGGTTTAGAAACTCGGGCGCAAAGGTCTGTTTCGCCTCGGAGAGTACCTCCCCCTCCAGGGCTTTCCGGTCACTCTCCGTCCCGCTCCCAAAGCCCAGACGGGTCTTTTGCTGGAAGTGCCGCGCCCCCAGGTTGGAGGTCATCACCAATACGGTATTCCGAAAGTCGGTCTTTCGTCCCTGACTGTCGGTGAGCACTCCCTCCTCCATCACCTGCAGAAGTACCGACCAGATATCCCGGTGGGCCTTCTCCAGCTCGTCCAACAATACCACCGACCAGGGGCTGCGCCGCACCCGCTCGGTAAGCTGTCCCCCCTCCTCGTGGCCCACATAGCCGGGGGGTGAGCCGATGAGGCGGGAGACGCTGTGGGCCTCCATATATTCCGACATATCAAAGCGGATGAGAGCTTCGGGACTGCCGAACAGGGTCTGGGCCAGACTGCGGCACAGCTGGGTCTTGCCCACGCCGCTGGGACCCAGCAGCAAAAAGCACCCCACCGGCCTTCTGGGGTCCTTCAGCCCCAGCCTTCCCCGGCGTACCGCCCGGGCCACCGTCTTTACCGCCTGCTCCTGGCCCAGCACCGTGCGCTCCAGGGACTGTTCCAGTTCCTCCAGCGCCTTTCGGTCGTGCTGGATGGGATCGCTCACCGGCACCCCGGTCCACTGGGACAGTACGGCTCGGATGTGGCTCTCCTCCACGGTTTTCTGGGGATGTCCCTGCCGCCAGCGCTTTTTCCCCGCTTCCAATTCCTTGCGGAAGTCCCCCTCCACATCCCGGAGCATGGCCGCCTTTTCAAAATCCTGCTTGCGGATGGCCTGGGTGAGCTGCCGCCCCGCCTGGACCGCCCGCTGCTCCAGCCGCTGCAGCTCAGGGGGCAGCGTGTGGCTGGACAGCCGTGCCTGGGAGGCCGCCTCGTCCATGAGGTCGATGGCCTTGTCAGGCAAAAACCGCTCGGGCAGATAGCGAATGGACAGGTCCACCGCCGCCTCCAGAGCCTTGTCCGAGATGGTGATATGGTGGTGGGCCTCATACCTCCCCCGCAGTCCCCGGAGGATGGCCAGGGTCTGGTCCCGAGTGGGCTGACGCACCGTGATGGGCTGGAAGCGGCGCTCCAGGGCGGAGTCCTTTTCAATATATTTGCGGTACTCATCCAGGGTGGTAGCGCCGACGACCTGAATCTCTCCCCTGGAGAGGGAAGGTTTCAGGATGTTGGCCGCGTCAATGGCTCCCTCCGCGCTGCCTGCCCCCACGATGGTGTGCAGCTCATCGATGAACAAAATCACATTGCCCGCCCGGCGCACCTCCTGGAGCACGTGCTTGAGCTTCTCCTCAAACTCCCCCCGGTACTTGGTGCCTGCCACCATGGCGGACAGATCCAGGGCGCACACCCGTTTACCCAACAAATGGGCAGGTGCGGTACCGTCGGCAATGGCCAGAGCCAATCCCTCCACCACCGCGGTTTTGCCTACACCTGGCTCTCCGATGAGAGCGGGGTTGTTCTTGGTGCGGCGGGATAGGATTTGGATCAGCCGCTCCAGCTCCGCCTCCCGGCCGATCACCGGGTCCAGCTGACCCTGGCCGGCCATGGCGGTAAGGTCCCGGGCACACTGGTCCAGTTGGCGGGTGTCTCCCCCGCTGCGCTCGGGCTCCCGGCTGCGCATGACCCTGGAGATGCTATCCTCGCCTCCCAGGGCGGCGGACAAGCGCTGACTGAGCCGGGCACGGTCCACCCCGCACTCCCCCAGCAGCCGTACAGCTGAGCTGGTACTGTCCCGCAGCAGGCCCAGCAGCAGATGCTCCGCATTGACTGCCGGCTGTCCCAGCTTTTTGGCTTCCGCCGCCGCCTGCTGAATGGCCTGGCAGCAGTTGGGGGTCAGCCCCTGGTGCAAAGTGCGCCCGGTTACCCCGGTGCCCACCAACTGGGCAATGCAAACCCGCAGGCGGGGGCTGGCCGCTCCCTCCTCCCGCAGCAGACGGGCGGCAGTGCTGTACTCCTGGCTGGCCAGCCCCAGCAGCAGATGTTCACTGCCTACATAGCTGTGTCCCAGACGGGCGGCGTTCTCCTGGGCCAGACGAATGGCCCCCAGGGCAGTGGATGTAAAACGGCAATCGGCCATATTGATCCCTCCAGATGTTCCATATCCTGGCGCACGTCCCGGAAATATCCGGAAGCCCGCCAGGGTCTTCTCTAACTATGCCCGCTTTTTCAAAAATTAGCATTGCAATTTTGAAAAGATGTGATAGAATGTAGTGTAGAATTTTAGGGAGGTGTTTTCCAATGGCCTATGTCATCAGCGATGCCTGCATCAGCTGTGGTTCCTGCGCCGATGCCTGCCCCGTGGGCGCCATCGCTCAGGGTGCTGACCACTACGAGATCAACGCCGGCGCTTGCCTGGACTGCGGTTCCTGCGCCGATAGCTGCCCCATGAGCGCCATCTCCCAGGGCTGAGCCTCTGTGAGATCAACAGCGCCGGCCATTGGCCGGCGCTGTTTTCATATTGTTTTGTTGTGTTCCATACGCCTCTCTGCCGGCTTCTCCGGCGGAGAGGCGTATTTTATTTAAGGTATCGGCCATCAGCCCTCCATATGCTTCCCCAGGAACACAGCGATGGACTGGGCCAGCTTGTACTCCACCTCGCCTCCGGTGAGGTTCTCCTCCGGCGCGGTGAATACCACGCTGCCCAGCACGTCCCCCTCTGACAAAATGGGAGCCACGGTATCCAGGAAAAACCGTCCCTCCTCGGCGCATAGAGGCACGCCGATCTCGCCAACCTTATGCTGGTAGATCTGCCGGCTCTCCATCAGCCGCTCCAGCTCGGGGGCGATCTGCTTGTCCAGCAGCTCCCGCCGGGGTGCACCGGCCAGAGCAATAATGTTGTCCCGGTCGGTGATCACCGCGATCCTTCCTGTGGTGCGGTTGAGGGTCTCGCACATCTGGGCGGCAAACTCCGTCAAGCCCCCCAGCAGGGAATACTTTTTAAAAATCACACTGCCATCCCGCTCCGTGTAAATTTCCAGTGGGTCGCCCTCTCGGATTCGCATGGTACGTCGAATTTCTTTTGGTATTACGACACGACCTAAGTCATCCTAATGTGTCAACTAAAACATAAAATGTAATTTATCCGCTTTAGTTGCGCTTGTTTTACACAATATATCAGAATATCCTTGACTTTTCAATCAACTTTATTACCAGAACCGCACGCTTAAATTCTTTGAAAATCATGAGGAAAAATGTTCGCTTTTCTGATTGCCAAGTGAACAAAAAGAAGGACTCATGGATTGTCATGAGTCCTTCTTTTCATTTACTTGTGCCGAAGTGTTCTGCTGTGACGGCGCTGATAATAGTCCTTCCTTAGGGCATCAAAAACCATCGTATATCCTGAGAGAACGTCTCCAGACTCACCAGAAGAAAAGACCTTGACTCCGGAATTTTCGAGGGTCTCCGAAAGCGACAATGCGAGTGCGGTCTCCCGTACAAGTCTGCTGAAACCATGCACGGCTACGACTTCAAACCGATTCTGATTTATTTCACTGAGCAGAGCCTGAAGACCAGGACGGTCCAGCGTATTTCCTGGAGCCATATCTTGAAACACCGCCACAACCTCATGTTCCTGTTCCCTTGCCCATTCCCTCAGCCTGGTTTCCTGCCATAACAGCACGTTGTTATCATTCTGGTCCGCACTTGCGACTCTCAAATATAGGGCAACCTTCATACAGCTCTTCTTTCTTCCTTGTGGAATTTTGCGAACAGATCTTCAAATTTCCAGCGCACCTCAATATGATGGTTGCTGAATACGGTTACCCGGTCGATTGCATCATACATACTCGCTTTGAATGCCTCACCGCTCACCGTGAAGGCCGATAAATACTTTTCCGCTTCACCCTGGACTGCACGTCGTTCAGACTGTTCCTCTTGCTCTCGCTGCCGCTCTGCTTCGATTTTTGCACGCTCCATCTGTAGTTCAGAAATGCGGTCTGCCAGCGCGGTTTTCCGCTGGGAAAACAGGTCACGGCTCATTTCTCCGCTCCGGTATTCCTCGTAGTATTGGATCTTCCGGGCATTCTGCCGGGCAATTTCCTGGTCGATTTTCTCCAATCGGTTATCCCAGTTGATCTTAGGCTGTTGCTGAAAGGCAGCCTGGAGGTTCCGGGCCTGCTCTCCCATCAGAACAAGCTGTGTACGGTAGATGGGGAGGAGAACCGCTTCCAGGTCGGTCTTACTCCACCGGATTCCGGCGCAGGCGGCCTGCTCCTGATAAAGCTGAGTATCGCAGGCAAAGTATGTGTCCAGCCCAAATGATTTTCGCAGCTTGCGTCCGCAATGGCCGCAAAAGAACACGCTGTCAGAACCATCCGGCGGTTTACGCCCATAGTTTTTCACGGTCCTGATTTGTGCCTGGGCTGCTTCATATTCCGCTTTAGTCACGATGGCCTCGTGTGTCCCTTCTGTGACAATCCACTCTTCCTGGGGCACTCTTCGTTGGTTTCGGTCTCGCATATAGCGGCTTTCTCTGGTGTGGTTGGTCATAACCCCGGTATACTTGATATTTCGGAGGATATTGAGGACGGTCACATGGGACCACATGAGATCCCGCTCCCGACAGGCCGGCTTGAGGCGGTGTTGCTTATACTCCAGAGGGGTAAGCACGCCGCGCGCATTGAGTTCCTTGGCGATTTGCGTGGTGCTTTTCCCAGCTATGATGGAGAGAAAGATTTCACGGACGATCGGTGCCGTCTCTTTATCCGGCACCATCTGGTGCTTATCCGATGGGTGCTTCTGGTATCCGTATGGCACATGGTTCACAAAACGTCCCTCCTTCATACGCGCTTGCATGGCGGAGCGGACTTTTATGGAAAGGTCTCGGCTGTAATTCTCATACATGAAGTTCCGAAAGGCAACATCCATGCCGCCGGTCATACCGATATATTTCTGACTGTCATAACCATCATTGACGGCAATGACCCGCACGCCCAGAAACGGGAATATGTGTTCGAGGTAGTCACCCACATCCAAGTAGTTCCGCCCAAAACGAGACAGATCCTTTACAACGATGCAGGTTACCGCTCCCTGGCGGGCCGCCTCGATCATAGCCTGGAATTGGGGGCGGTCGGTATTGGTACCTGTCAATCCGTCGTCAATAAATTCAAGGACAGAATAGGTAGACAACTCGCCACTTCCGCGCAGGTATTCCATGATGACTTTTCGCTGATTTTCAATGGATTGGCTCTGGTTGGCCAAGCCGTGAGCACGGTTAAAATCTTCCAGCGAGGTTCGGTAATAGGCCGCAAGTCTTTCCGCCACCTCACGCCACCTCCTCTCGGAGCGATTTGTGTTGGGCCTGAAGGGCTTTCAGCTCATTATCAAAGAGGAACGTGATCTTGATGGAACCATCCGCCCAGACCTGAATCCGGTCCACAAAAGCAGAAATCAGCTCTTGTGAAATCACTTCGGCGTAACGGTATTCCTCGAACAGCTTTCCCCACTCTTTTGATTTCTCAACGGCTTGGGCAGCTCTGTCCTCAGGGTACTCCAGATGTTCCACCTGCTCTTTCAGGGCCTTGATTTCCTTTTGGTACTGTTCCCGTGCCATAACACATTCTTCCTTTGTCAGGAGTCCGGATTTGTAATCCTCGTACAGTGCCAGGGCATATCCTTGCTTTCGCTTGATTTCCTGCTGAAGTTTTTGTATCTCACTTTTGGCCTGTGTGTCATGAGCACGACCCGACGCTCTCTTTTCTGCCAGTTTCATAAGAACCGCCTGGGTATTGCAGAAAAGTTCAATCTGTACCCGCAATGCCTGTAAAACAGCGGCATCCAGGTCGTCACAGCGGATCGATTTTTTTGTGCATCGCAGTTCGCGATGTTCCTCATAGGTTGGGCAGACATAAACGAAATATGCCTTTTTTCGGTCATGGCTTATGCTCCGATAGAGCTTCAGTTGGGTCCCACAGTCTGCGCATACCAGCTTCTCGCGGTATGGATTGCTGCGTGTAGGCAGGTGGCTGCAAGTACCATAAGCCGCCTTATAAGCCTTTGCGTTGGCCTCATTTACCTCCTGCACCCGATCAAAAAGCTCTTGCGATACGATAGGCGCATGGGTGTTATAGACGATATCCCACTCTGACTCAGGGGTGCGGTGGACAGGTATTCCACGAATCAGGCTTGCTGTGCATTTTCCCTGTGCCAGATGTCCGATATAAGCGATATTGCGGAGAATATCAGAAAGAGCATGGCGGTTCCACAATAGTGCGCTGCCTTTTTTATTGTTGTTGGTAATGATCCCGTGCTCAAACCGATACCGGCCCGGAGATGGGATATCCCGCTCATTGAGCATCCGGGCGATCGTCCCGATACCGAGCCCCTGGGCACGCCACTCATAAATCTGCTGAATCACCGGTGCTGTTTCCGGATTGACCACAAGACGACTCTTGTTTTCGGGGTCCTTGCGATAGCCGTGTGGGGCATAATTACCGATATAATCGCCATTTTGACGCTTGGCCTTCAACGCTGCACCAGATCTCATGGAGATCCTTTTCATAATAGTCGTTTACAATATTTTTGACGGAGACCGTCAGTTCGTCCCGGGAGTGGATGTTGTGGGTATCGTAGTTGTCATTGACTGAAATAAACCGAATACCCAGATTCGGGCAGATACGCTCCAGAAAATTGCCGGTTTCGATATAGTTTCTTCCCAGGCGGGATAAGTCCTTGACAATGATGCAGTCGATTTTACCAGCCTTTACATCATCCATCAGTCGCTCCCACTGGGGACGTTCAAAGCTGACCCCGGAATAGCCGTTGTCCAGGTATTGGTCCACCAGTTTTAGCTCTGAGTGCTCCGAGAGGTACTGCTCCATGATCTTGACCTGGCTTTCAATGGGGTCTCCATCCGCTTTGCCATTATCAAGCACAGACAGGCGGGCATATAGTCCAGTGTTGAATGTGATGGATGTTTCCTGGGTAGATGCTTCCACTGCCACAGGTGCCGTTCTCTTTTTTCTTGCCATGGTCAGCTCACCTCCGCTTTAGGAACACTCTTTGTTGCATCCTGTTCCCGCAGGAACTCTACCATATTGGCAAGCTGATCCTGATAGCGGAGAACCACCCGGATTTTCTTATCGGGATACAGCTCGATCTTATCCACCAGATTGACAACCGAGGCACGGCTCAGGCTCGGCAGATTCTGGTATTCCCGAAACTGGGAGAGCCAGCCACTTCGATTTGCCACCCCGTCCTGGATCATGGCCCGTTCTTTCTTTAATTTTCCAATGTCCTGCTCAATCTCGCTGATTTGCTGGGAGTAGCCGTCTTTCATCTGGAGGAACTCCTCCTGAGAGATCAAACCGTCCTGCAGGTCCTCATATATGCTGACCTTCATCGTCCGGCACTTCTGCATCTCGGCCGATTTTACCTCAATAGCCTTATCCAGACGGGCTGTCTCCCGGTGTTCCCAGACCAGTTCCTCAATCTGGTTCAGGGCCTGCTCCATATTCAAAATCAACTTAATCTCAGATTGTAGAATGGCAAGGACAGTGCTCTCCAGCTCCTTTTCCGAGATCCTGCGCTTTTCGCAGCTACCATCCTTTTTGGCATTTGGGCAGGTGTAATAGGCATATTTTGCCCCATTGTTGGTTACGGAGTACCTTTTTGCCAGGGTGCCGCAGGTTCCACAATAGACCCGACCGGACAGAGGATAGACAGTATCGGAGCCGGATGCCCGGCGACTGTCCTCCTGCATCAGCTTCTGGACCAGTTCAAATTCCCGCACCTGGATAATCGGCTCATGGGCCTGTTCAATCCGGCTCCAATCCTGTTCGTCTTTTATGATGGTGTGCTTTACCTTGTAGTTTGGGGTGGTGCGCTTTCCCTGGATCAGTACGCCGGTATAGACCTCATTGGTGAGAATCCGGATCACCGATTTTGGGCTCCACTTACTGCGGGCATTCGTTTGAAAGGCGGTCTTATAATTGATACCCAGCGAGCGCTTGTGCTCGGACGGGGACAATACACCGCGGGCATTTAGCCTTTCCGCGATAGTCACCGGGCTCATGCCCTCGACCTTCCAGCGGAAAATGTCCCGGACCACTTCACCTGCCACTTCATCTATGACAAGCTGTGTCTTATCATCCGGGGCCCGCAGGTATCCATAAGGGGTGTAGTTGGAGACAAATTCTCCGTTTCTTCTCCGGCTTTCAAAGTTGCTCCGCACCTTGATGGAGATATCCCGGCAGTATGAATCATTGAGAAAATTCTTGATGGGGACAATTAGGCTGTCACTTGTAGAGAATTTTAGGCTGTCGTAATTGTCGTTGACTGCGATAAAACGTACCCCAAGCTGAGGAAAGATCTTCTCAATGTAGCGGCCTGCATCAATATACTCTCGGCCAAACCGGGACAGGTCCTTCACGATGATGCAGTTGATCTTTCCCGCCTTCACCGCTTCCATCATTTTTTGGAATTGGGGGCGCTCAAAATTGGTTCCCGTATAGCCATCATCGGTATACTCCGCAACCAGTTCAATGTCTGGCTGCTGCGCCACAAACCGCTCGATGATTTTTCTCTGGCTGGAGATACTGTCGCTCTCCGCTTTTTTGCTGGAAAAAGAAAAGTCGCCGTCTTCCTTAGAGAGTCTAAGGTAGTCGGCGGCTTTATAAATCTTCTCTGATGAGATTAGCATAGCTACCGCTCCTGTCGCAATATTGGTGGCCGGACCACCTAATGACGACCGGAGTTTCGCTGATTTTGTCCGTGTTTATCTTATCACAGCATTTTCAGAAAGTCCAGTCGCATCTTGTGGTAAATCATTACAGAATCGACAGCATATCCGCAAAGCAATCGTTCAGGGTAACGCCCCCCTCCGTATAGGCTACGTTGACAACAACATTGCCTACTTTGAAACAGTAAGGGTTCTTGATTTGCCGGAGAAATGACCGGATGCGCTCCGGCTGTTCCAGGTTGCTGTCTAGCTTTACATCACGGATATCTACCAATGGATGCGAGGCTTTTTTAGTCTGATGTTCCTGCTTCATGATCATAACCACCTCACTGTTATCATTACCAATTTCTGGACTATTATGCTTTGACGGAGAAAAGGCAATAGAAAAGGGACCGCCGTATTACGGCGATCCCTATTTGTTCACAATGACATGATAACAGAAAAGAATGATACATACAAGTCCATAGACATTGCCCATTTTATTGTAGCGAGCCGACATAAACATTGCTTAACTTATTGAACTTTGAAATTTTTCCTACAACCTGTAAAGCTAATAATATAATTCGTTTGCTTATTATACCTGCGCCAATAAGCAATACCTCGTCCACAAAATGAACGAGGTATGCATAAAAAAACGATCCAAGCTCTTTTTTTATAATAGATTATTTACAAACTCTGGCGGCACTTACAATTTCCCCAGTATCATCGCCACTTCCCAATGCTGCATAAGCGACTAACGTTGCCCGGTAGCGGCTCCCCGGTGCACCATAGAAAGTATATGAATTCTCATGAAAAAGGCTATCCATAGAGTACATTTCATCGGGATAATCATCACCGTACATAGTAGCAATTGAAACCCACTTGTCAGCTGC
>ENA-UEYL01003323-UEYL01003323.1-human-gut-metagenome-genome-assembly--contig:-NODE-3323-length-10752-cov-5.194941_pt1 | contig 10752 bp, 3 predicted proteins | sample MGYA00242941_ERZ507946 | MGnify/ENA primary metagenome ERZ507946 (study PRJEB26167, sample SAMN06115482) | human gut metagenome | host: Homo sapiens | place: China:Guizhou | collected 2015-03-11...
ACCATACCAAGGGTTTCAAGTTCTCCACCTATGCAACGTGGTGGATCCGCCAGGCCATCACCCGCGCCATTGCGGATCAGGCCCGCACCATCCGTATCCCGGTGCATATGGTGGAAACCATCAACAAGGTCAAAAAGGTTTCCAGCCAACTGCTGCACGAAAACGGCCATGAGCCCAGCGCCGAAGAAATTGCCGAGCGCCTGGATATGCCGGTGGACAAAGTGCGCGAGATTATGCGCGTGGCACAGGAACCCGTCAGCCTCGAAACCCCCATCGGTGAGGAGGAAGATAGCCACTTGGGCGACTTTATCCCCGATGAGGAAGCCCCCGTTCCCGCCGAAGCCGCCAGCCCGCCTCTGTTGAAAGAGCAGCTGGCCGATGTGCTGAAAACCCTGACCCCGCGTGAAGAAAAGGTCCTGCGCCTGCGCTTTGGCCTGGAAGATGGCCGCCCCCGCACGCTGGAAGAGGTGGGCAAGGAGTTCAACGTTACCCGTGAACGTATCCGCCAGATCGAAGCAAAAGCCCTGCGCAAGCTGCGCCACCCCAGCCGCAGCAAAAAGCTGCGCGACTTCCTGGATTGATGCCGTGATTCTTATTCTTATATAGAATAAGAATAGAAATAGCAAATTAAAATCATCTGCACCCGTACTGCTGTTTGCCCGGCGGTGCGGGTGTATTTTTGTGTGCAGCAGGCATAAATGACAAAGCCACAGCATACGATTACCCTGATGATATAGGGGAGGGGATAACGATGTGTGGAATTGCCGGACAGATCAGCGCGGACCCAAATAAGATTGCAGCCAACTACCCAGCTTACTGCCGAATGCAGAAAAGCCTTGCACGCCGCGGGCCGGACCAGCGGGGAATATACCTGCACGGCCATGCGGCGCTGATCCATGCGCGGCTGGCTGTGGTGGATCTGGAAAACGGCTGCCAGCCCATGGTGCTGGATCAGGGCGGGGAGAAATACATTCTGGTGTACAACGGCGAGCTGTACAACACGCCGGAGCTGCACGCTCAGCTTGCGGCTCTGGGCCATCGCTTTGTAAGCCATTCCGATACTGAGGTTTTGTTACATGCTTTTGCCCAGTGGGGGCCGGACTGTCTGGAAAAGCTGAACGGTATTTTTGCATTTGCTGTGTGGCAGCAGCGGGCGCAAAAGCTCTTTCTGGCGCGGGACCGCATCGGGGTCAAGCCGCTGTTCTATGCCCTGCGCGGGGACAGCCTGATCTTTGCTTCCGAGCTGAAAACGCTGCTCTGCCACCCGGAGATCCCGCCGCAGGTGGATGCCCATGGGCTGGCCGATGTGCTGCTGCTCGGCCCCGGCCGCACGCCGGGGTGCGGGGTGTTCCGCAATGTGCAGGAATTGAAGCCCGGCTGCTGCGCAGAATACACTGTGCCACAGGTTGGTGTGCCGCGCCTCACCGTGCGCCGCTACTGGCAGCTGACCGACCACGAACACCCCGATGATTTTACCCACACTGCAGCCAAAGTGCGGGACCTGGTGATGGATGCCGTCACGCGGCAGCTGGTATCGGATGTGCCGGTGGCAACCTTCCTTTCCGGCGGGCTGGATTCCAGCCTGATTTCGGCAATCGCGGATTCCCACTTTACGGCGCGGGGCAAAACGCTGCAGACTTTCTCGGTCGGTTATCAGGATAACAAAAAGTACTTCCACGCCACCCATTTCCAGCCCAGCCCGGATGCGCCGTATATCCGCACCATGAACCAGTTCTTGAACGCGCAGCATACCTGGGTAACGCTGGACAGCGAAGCACTGGCCGCCGCCCTGCTGGAAGCGGTGGACGCCCGCGACCTGCCCGGTATGGCGGATGTGGACTCCTCGCTGCTGCTGTTCTGCCGTGAGATCCGTAAAACAGCCACCGTGGCACTTTCCGGCGAGTGCGCGGACGAGATATTTGGCGGTTACCCCTGGTACAGGGATAAGACCGTGCGGGAGCGGTATGGCTTCCCTTGGGCGCAGAGCACGGCATACAGGGTCAGCTTTTTTAAGCCGGAGGTGTTCGGCAGCATTGACCCGGCGGCGTATATTGATGAAGGCTACCGCGCTACGCTGGAGCAAACTTCCATCCGCCCCGGTCTGGATCCCCTGGAACAACGGATGCGCCAGATGTTTGCCCTGAACTTTAACTGGTTTATGCAGACCCTTTTGGACCGCAAGGACCGAATGAGTATGTACAGCGGGCTGGAAGTGCGCGTGCCGTTCTGCGATTACCGCATTGCGGAATACCTGTACAGCGTGCCGTGGGAATATAAGGATTACGAGGGCCACGAGAAAGGCCTGCTGCGCCAGGCGATGCAGGGCGTGCTGCCCACGGAAGTGTTGTGGCGAAAAAAGAGCCCCTACCCTAAAACATGGAACCCGGCGTATTTGAACGCTGTCAGCGCCATGCTGCGCAGTGCGATGCAGGACCCGGATGCCCCGCTGCTGCGTATTGCCAAGAGGGCAGCGCTGGAACAGCTGTTGACCGCTGCCGAGACTGCGACCCCTTGGTATGGCCAGCTGATGACCACCCCGCAGACCATTGCCTGGTTTGTGCAGCTGAATTACTGGCTGCAAAAATACCGGGTGGAGCTGGTGTAAATACCCGTGTGGCGGGCCCGGCATCAAACGCATAACACCAAAAACAGACGAGTGCCCACCCTGCACACGGATAACGGCGGGAAGGGCACTTTTTGTTTGCAAAGCGTAAAAACCGGGAAAATGCAGAAAAAACGCAGGCTGCAACCCATACAAAAAACACACAAGGTAATTGGGCATTGTGCCAATTAGCGGCATTTCAAGGATTTGTCAAGTGGCAAAAGAAATGCAAAAATAGCACTTTGCCAAAAGAAATGTGACACGTAGCCGGGCGTTCAATTGTCTGATAAAAAAACACGCAAAATGCCAAAAGAGCCCTTGACAATCAGCTTTTTGGCTGGTATACTGGCATAGTATCACAAAATGGAATAGAGCGCCCTAAAGGAATTTTGATTTTTTCGCGTTTTTTCAAACTTTGTTAAAAACGACGAATGTTCCAAGAAAATCATTGCTTCGGCGGAGCGCTTTTGCCAAAAACAAATCTGAACGGAATAGGAGTGGTCGCATTTTATGGTAAAGGTCAAGCCCGTACAAAACGGTCGAACCTCCAGAATGAGCTTTTCCCGCATCAACGAAGTGATTGGCATGCCCAACCTCATCGAGATCCAGAAAAACTCTTATAACTGGTTCCTGGACGAGGGCCTGCGCGAAGTGTTCCACGACATTGACGCGATCGAGGATTACACCGGGAATCTCTCGCTGGAATTTGTCGATTACCGTCTGGACAAGCACCCCAAATATACCATTAAAGAATGTAAAGAGCGTGACGCAACGTATGCTGCGCCGCTTTATGTCACTGCGCGCCTGTTGAACAAAAGCACCGGCGAAGTGAAGGAACAGGAAATTTTCATGGGCGATTTCCCGCTCATGACGGATTCCGGCACTTTCATCTCCAACGGTGCAGAACGTGTTATCGTCAGCCAGCTGGTTCGTTCGCCCGGCGTGTTCTATGCTTCCAGCAAGGACCGTACCGGCAAGGACCTTTTCACCGCAACCATGAACCCCAACCGCGGCGCATGGCTGGAATACGAAACCGATTCTTCCGATGTATATTATGTGCGCATTGATAAAAACCGCAAGCTGCCGGTTACTACCTTCCTGCGCGCACTGGGTCTTGGCACCGATGAGCAGATCCGCCAGTACTTCGGCGATTCTGAACCCAAAATCAACGCCACCCTGGAAAAGGATATCACCCATTCCACAGAGGAAGCCCTGCTGGAGTGCTACCGCAAGCTGCGCCCCGGCGAGCCGCCGACGGTGGAAAGCTCCCGCAGCCACATCAACCTGCTGTTCTTTGATCCGCGCCGTTACGACCTGGCTCGTTTTGGCCGCTTCAAGATGAACAACAAACTGTGCCTGTCCCGCCGTATTGCGGGCTATAAGACTGCCGAGGACATCATTGCCCCGCTGACCGGCGAACTGCTGGCAGCCAAGGGCGAGCGCATCAGCCACGAAAAGGCTGTTGAAATTGATAACGCCGGTGTTTCCCGCGTTACTGTTATCGTGGAGCGCAAGGGCCAGGATCCGATCAATGTGATCGTGTTCTCCAACGGCTGTGTCGATGCCCAGAGTTTCTTCAGCTTTGACGTGAAGGAATGCGGCATCAACGAGCGCGCTTCCTTCGCCGAAATCCGTAAGATTCTGGATGCTACCTCCGATCCGGAAGAGCAGAAAGAACTGCTGACCAAGAATCATGATAAGCTCATCAGCCGCACCGTTACCGTTGACGATATCTTTGCTTCCGTCAACTACCTGCTGGGCCTTGACCATGGCATCGGCGTGACCGATGAAATCGACCACTTGGGCAACCGCCGCGTGCGTAGCGTTGGCGAATTGCTGCAGAACCAGTTCCGCATCGGCTTTGCCCGTATGGAGCGCGTTGTGCGCGAGCGCATGACCCTGCAGAACCAGGAATCCGGCGAGATCACCCCGCAGAGCCTGGTCAACATCCGCCCGGTCGTGGCTGCCATCCGTGAGTTCATCGGCTCCAGCCCACTGTCTCAGTTCATGGACCAGAACAACCCGCTGTCTGAGCTGACCCATAAGCGCCGTCTGTCCGCTTTGGGTCCCGGCGGTCTGTCCCGTGACCGCGCAGGCTTCGAAGTCCGCGACGTTCATTATACCCACTATGGCCGTCTGTGCCCGATTGAGACGCCCGAAGGTTCCAACATCGGTCTGATCTCCTATCTGGCATCTTTCGCCAAGATCAACAAGTACGGCTTCATTGAGGCACCTTACCGCCGCGTGGATAAAGAAACTGGCGTTGTTACCGATGAAGTTGTTTATATGCCCGCCGACGTTGAAGATGAATACATCGTGGCACAGGCCAACGAACCGCTGGACGAGAACAACCGCTTTGTCCGTTCCCGCGTTTCCGGCCGTCATCGCAACGATATTCAGGAGTTTGCCCGTGAACAGGTCGATTTCATGGATGTCTCTCCGCGAATGATGGTTTCTGTGGCTACCGCCTGCATTCCCTTCCTGGAAAACGATGACTGTAACCGTGCTCTGATGGGCTCCAACATGCAGCGTCAGGCTGTGCCTCTGATGGTTACCCAGCGCTCTCTGGTTGCTACCGGCATGGAATACAAGGCTGCTACCGACTCCGGTGTCTGCGTGCTGGCTGCCCATGACGGCACCGTTGAAAGCGTTGACGCAGATAAGGTCGTTGTCCGTCTGGAAGATGGCTCCGCCGATACCTATGAACTGATTAAGTTTATGCGCTCCAACCAGGGAACCTGCGTCAACCAGCGCCCCGCCGTCTATGTGGGCGATGTTGTCAAGAAGGGCGACGTTCTGGCTGACGGCCCCGCCACCAAGGACGGCGAGATCTCTCTGGGCAAGAACGCTCTGATCGGCTTCATGACCTGGGAAGGCTACAACTATGAGGACGCTGTTCTGCTGAACGAAAAGCTGGTCCGCGAGGATATCTACACCTCTATCCACATTGAGGAGTACGAGAGCGAAGCCCGCGATACCAAGCTGGGACCTGAAGAGGTGACCCGTGATATCCCCAACGTCGGCGATGATTCCCTGAAGGATCTGGATGACCGCGGCATTATCCGCATCGGCGCCGAAGTCAAGACCGGCGATATTCTGGTTGGTAAGGTTACCCCGAAGGGTGAAACCGAACTGACCGCCGAAGAGCGCCTGCTGCGCGCCATCTTTGGCGAAAAGGCACGGGAAGTACGTGATACCTCCCTGCGCGTTCCCCACGGTGCTTACGGCATTGTTGTGGATGTTAAGGTCTTTACCCCCGAAAACTCTGACGAGCTGCAGCCCGGCGTGCGCACCTGCGTGCGCGTCTATATCGCCCAGAAGCGTAAGATCAGCGTTGGCGATAAGATGGCAGGCCGTCACGGCAACAAGGGCGTTGTTTCCCGCATTCTGCCGCAGGAGGACATGCCGTTCCTGCCTGACGGCACCCCGCTGGATATCGTGCTGAACCCCCTGGGCGTTCCTTCCCGTATGAACATCGGTCAGGTGCTGGAAGTCAACCTTGGCTATGTTGCCAAGGCCCTTGGCTGGCATGTGCAGACCCCCGTGTTCGATGGCGCGCACGAATCCGATATCCGTGACTGCCTGGCCGAAGCCCGCGATAAGTGGCATGGCGACCATGCACCGGAATATCCCACCAAGCTGCCCCGCCTGATGGGCGATAAGGGCCACATCATCGATTTCAGCAAGATCGACCTGACCGATGACGGCAAGACCACCGTTTACGATGGCCGTACCGGCGAAAAGTTCCCCTCCAAGGTTACTGTCGGTTATATGTACTACCTCAAGCTGCATCACCTGGTTGATGATAAGATCCATGCCCGTTCCACCGGCCCGTACTCTCTGGTTACCCAGCAGCCTTTGGGCGGCAAGGCCCAGTTCGGCGGCCAGCGTTTCGGCGAAATGGAAGTTTGGGCTCTGGAAGCTTATGGCGCGGCTTACACCCTGCAGGAGATCCTGACTGTCAAGTCTGACGACGTTGTGGGTCGTGTCAAGACCTACGAAGCAATCGTCAAGGGCGAAGATGTGCCGAATCCGGGCATCCCCGAAAGCTTCCGCGTTATGCTGAAAGAACTGCAGAGCCTTGGCCTGGATATTGTTGTTCAGGATAAGGAAGGCAACGCTGTTGATATGCGCCAGGAATATGACGATGACGATGCCAACTTTGACAACAGCGATATCGGTGATAACGTTCTGCTGGAAAGCGAGCTGCAGGATGATTACAGTGTCAAGGATGCCGATGAAGGCTTTGACGACGACCTGGGCGATGAGGAGCCGGATGAAGCTTCTCTGGCACAGATCGAAGCCGACAATGGCGATGACCTGTTCGACGGTGAATGATCGGAATGCTGTTTACGTCACGATTAAATGAGAGGGTTCGCTGAATGGAAAATAAAGAGTTCGATTCTATCAAGATCGGCCTTGCTTCTCCCGACCAGATCCGTGCCTGGAGCTATGGCGAGGTCAAGAAACCTGAAACCATCAACTACCGCACCCTGAAGCCGGAGCGCGACGGCCTGTTCTGCGAGCGCATTTTTGGACCTACCAAGGACTGGGAATGCCACTGCGGCAAGTATAAGCGCATCCGCTATAAGGGCAAGATCTGCGATAAGTGCGGTGTCGAAGTTACCCGCGCTAAGGTCCGCCGCGAGCGCATGGGCCACATTGAGCTGGCTGCACCCGTTTCGCACATCTGGTATTTCAAGGGCATTCCCAGCCGCATTGGCCTGATGCTGGACATCGGCCCCCGCCAGCTGGACAAGGTGCTCTACTTTGCAAACTATATCGTTACCGATCCCGGCTTTACTCCGCTGGAGAAAAAGCAGCTCCTGACCGAACGCGAGTACAAGGAGATGCGGGAAAAGTACGAGGATACCTTTGAAGCCGGCATGGGCGCCGAAGCCGTCCAGAAGCTGCTGGCTGAGATCGACCTGGAAGCTCTGTCTGCAGAGCTGCATGAGGAACTGGAAAAGGCTACCGGCCAGAAGCGCGTCCGCCTGTTGAAACGCCTGGAGTGCGTTGATGCATTCCGCCTGTCCGGCCAGCGCCCGGAGTGGATGATCCTGAACGTTGTTCCGGTCATTCCGCCGGATATCCGCCCCATGGTCCAGCTGGATGGCGGCCGCTTTGCGACTTCCGACCTGAACGATCTGTACCGTCGCGTGATCAACCGCAACAACCGTCTGAAGCGCCTGCTGGAGCTGGGCGCTCCCGACATCATCGTGCGCAACGAAAAGCGCATGCTGCAGGAAGCAGTTGACGCCCTGATCGATAACGGCCGCCGCGGCCGCCCGGTCACTGGCCCCAACAACCGCGCCCTCAAGAGCCTTTCCGATATGCTGAAGGGCAAGCAGGGCCGCTTCCGCCAGAACCTGCTGGGCAAACGTGTTGACTACTCTGGCCGTTCCGTTATCGTTGTCGGCCCTGAGCTGAAGATGTACCAGTGCGGTCTGCCCAAAGAGATGGCTCTGGAGCTGTTCAAGCCCTTCGTTATGAAGGACCTGGTCCAGAAGGGCATTGCCTCCAACATCAAGGCTGCCCGCAAAAAGGTCGAGCGTGCTTCCACCGAGGTGTGGGACTCTCTCGAAACCGTCATCAAGGGCCATCCCGTTCTGCTGAACCGTGCACCTACCCTGCACCGCCTGGGCATTCAGGCATTTGAACCCGTTCTGGTCGAAGGCCACGCCATCAAGCTGCACCCGCTGGTCTGCACCCCCTTCAACGCTGACTTCGACGGCGACCAGATGGCTGTCCATCTGCCGCTGTCCACCGAAGCACAGCGCGAAGCCAAGATGCTGATGCTGGCTTCCGGCAACCTGCTGAAGCCGTCTGACGGCGAACCCGTCACCGTGCCCACGCAGGATATGATCCTGGGCTCTTACTACCTGACCATGGTCAATCCCGAAGACCCCGGCCACGACAAGGTGTTCCGCGATGAGGACGAAGCCCTGATGGCTTACGCCGAGCATATCGTCACCCTGCAGGCTCCCGTTAAGGTGCGCCGCACCATGGACTTTGGCAACGGCCCCGAAACCGCCCTTGTCACCACCACTGTCGGCAAGATCATCTTCAACACCCCCATCCCGCAGGATCTGGGCTATGTGGATCGCACCGACCCCGAACATAAGTTCGATTACGAAGTCGATTTCCAGGTCACCAAGAAGAAGCTGCCCGACATCATCAGCCGCTGCCTGACAAAGCATGGCACCAAGCGCTGCGCTATCATGCTGGACCACATCAAGGCACAGGGCTATAAGTATTCCACCCTTTCCGCCATCACCGTTGCCGTGCCTGACGCTATCATCCCCGAAGAGAAGCCGGCGATCCTGGCTGCGGCTGACAAGAAGGTTGAAAAGGTCATGAAGAACTTCAACCGTGGTCTTATCTCTGATGAAGAGCGCTATAAGAACACCGTTGAGATCTGGCAGGCAGCTACCGAGGAAGTTTCCAACGCTCTGTCTACCAACCTGAAGACCAACCACCAGCGCAACCCCATCTATATGATGTCCGACTCTGGTGCTCGTGGTTCTATGGACCAGATCAAGCAGCTGGCCGGCATGCGCGGCCTGCTGGCTAACACCGCAGGTAAAACCCTGGAAATGCCTATCCGTGCAAACTACCGCGAAGGCCTGAACATCTTGGAGTACTTCATCTCTTCTCGAGGCGCTCGTAAAGGTTTGACCGATACCGCACTGCGTACGGCTGACTCTGGCTACCTGACCCGCCGTCTGGTTGACGTTTCTCAGGAAGTCATCATCCGCGAGGAAGACTGCCACGCTACCGAGGGTATCCTCGTCAGCGAGATCAGCGAAGGCAACGCTACCATCGAAAGCTTCTCCGAGCGTCTGATTGGCCGTTATGCTCTGCATGACGTGATGGATCCCAAGACCGGCGAACTCATTGTGTCCAAGGACAAGATGATGGATATGTTCGACGCTGAAAAGATCAAAGCTGCCGGTATTACCGAGCTGGAGATCCGCAGCGTGATGACCTGCCGTGCTCACGTTGGCGTCTGTGCCCGCTGCTACGGCTCCAACATGTCCAACGGCCAGTGCGTTAAGGTCGGTGAATCCGTCGGTATCATTGCGGCACAGTCCATCGGCGAACCCGGTACTCAGCTGACCATGCGTACCTTCCATACTGGCGGTATCGCATCTGCTGAAGATATTACTCAGGGTCTTCCGCGTGTTGAAGAACTGTTCGAGAGCCGCCGCCCGAAGGCAATGGCTATCATGTCCGAGATCGCCGGTACCGTCCATATTGACGATACCAAGAAGAGCCGCCACGTTGAAGTGACCGGTGTTGACGATAACGGCGCACCGGTTACCAAGAGCTACCTGATCCCGTTCGGCCACCGCCTGAAGGTGATGGAGGGCGATGTGCTCGTCAAGGGCGCACTGTTGACCGAAGGCCATGCTTATCCGCAGGATATCCTGGCTGTCAAGGGCCGCATTGCTACCCAGAACTACCTGATCAGCGAAGTCCAGAAGGTTTACCGTCTGCAGGGCGTTGAAATCAACGATAAGCATATCGAAGTTATCGTCCGCCAGATGATGCGCAAGGTCCGCGTCGAGGACGCAGGCGATGCCGAGGTCCTGCCGGGCTCCGTTATGGACCTGCTCGAGTTCGAGGACTACAACAACAAGGTGCAGGAGCGCATCGACGCCGGCGAGGAAGATCTGCGTCTGGCTGTCTGCGAGCCGACCCTCATGGGTATCACCAAGGCTTCTCTTGCAACCGACTCGTGGATGTCCGCAGCGTCCTTCCAGGAGACCACCCGCGTGCTGACCGATGCCGCTATCAAGGGCAAGGTCGATCCGCTGATGGGCCTCAAGGAGAACGTTATCATCGGCAAGCTCATTCCGGCAGGTTCGGGCGTTTCCGACTACTGCACCGGCCACTACGAGCAGAACGTAAATCTCGACTGATACAGAGAAATGCGCGAAAACGTATAACGATAAGCGAACAGGGGAACACTGAACGGTGTTCTCCTGTTTTTGTCTATTTTGTCCTGTTTTGACGGGGAAAATCGGGAGAAATGCACGCAATGCGAAAAAGTCGTAAACCCGGGAAAAAAGTTTGGAAAAATGCTTGACTTTAAGGAGAGAGGACAGTATACTATTGGAGTATGCCGTATAGGAGGGAAAAAACAT
>ENA-UEYL01003327-UEYL01003327.1-human-gut-metagenome-genome-assembly--contig:-NODE-3327-length-10749-cov-2.655922_pt1 | contig 10749 bp, 8 predicted proteins | sample MGYA00242941_ERZ507946 | MGnify/ENA primary metagenome ERZ507946 (study PRJEB26167, sample SAMN06115482) | human gut metagenome | host: Homo sapiens | place: China:Guizhou | collected 2015-03-11...
AAGAATCTGTACCCGGACAAGCCGCTGCCGCATATCACGCCCCATGTGTTCCGCCATACTTTCTGTACGAATATGGCAAGTGCCGGTATGGATATTAAAAACTTGCAGTATATCATGGGGCACTCTGATGTAGGCGTAACGCTGAATGTTTACACCCATGTGCAGTTCGATGACGCACAGGCAGAGCTGCTTCGAGTAGCAAAAGCCTAAAACACCCCGTTGGTACAGAGCATTTATTTACCAACAGATTTACCAATATTGCAGGGAAAAGCACGAGAAAATACGGGAAGATTTGAGAAGATACCCCGGAAATACAGAAACCGGAAAATGCCGAAAAAACCTGCAATATTGGGCATTTGAGAAGAAATACAAAGTAAAAACGGAGTTATAAGAATATGATAAAAGTGCTCTTCATCTGCCACGGCAATATCTGCCGTTCCCCTATGTCCGAGTTCATCCTTCGGGACATGGTTGCAAAACGCGGCATAGCGGATCAGTTTGAAATCGCGTCGGCTGCGACGAGTCGGGAGGAAATCGGAAATCCGGTTTATCCGCCGGCGGTGCGGAAGCTGCGGGAGCATGGCATTGACCCGTCCGGGAAGCGGGCACGCCAGATGACGAAGCAGGATTACGAATATTATGATTATCTGTTGGCAGCGGAGCAGTACAATATTCAAAATATGCTTCGAATCGTTGGCGGAGACCCGGAGCATAAGATCCATCGGCTGCTGGATTACTCAAAGCATCCGCGCGATATTGACGATCCGTGGTACTCCGGGGATTTCGAAACCGCGTACCGGGACATCGTGGAGGGCTGCGAAGCATTCCTGGAGAGCTTCAAATGAAAAAAATGACTGCGAAGCAGCGGAAAGTATCGCAGATGCGTTTCTGCGAATGGCGTGTGTGAACGGTAACTTTGCAGATGCTTCAGGAAAGAGAACCTCAGATTCCCCTACCTATTTAAGGAAATGTATGCTACAATAAAAAAGATATCAGGATCAAAAACTCTTTTGCCTCTGATATCAGGACAACAGAATCCGTCATAAAGGCGGGATGACTGATTATCAGATCGCTGTTCCAGGGGTGCTGTGGGCAGCGAATAAGATCGGAGTTTTTGAATGAGTATCAATTCCATGATTTTTCTGACGGCTTTTTTGCCGGTTGTATTTGTGTTGGACAGGCTGTGCGTGCGCAAAACAGCGCTGAAAAATATCCTGCTGCTTCTGGCAAGCCTTGTGTTTTATGCGTGGGGCGAACCGGTTTATATTGTCCTTTTACTTGTCTCGATTGCGGCAAACTACGGTATCGGACTGCTGCTTGGACGTCAGCGGGATGAAAGTGTGGCGGCGAAGACCGTTCTGGCGGCGGGCATTTTGGTAAACCTGGGGATTCTTGGGTATTATAAATATTTTGACTTCTTTTTGCGGATTGTGAACCGACTGACGGGAAGCGAGCACGAGATGCGCAATATTCCGCTTCCCATTGGCATTTCGTTTTTTACGTTCGGAGCGATTTCGTATCTGATGGATTTATACCGCGGTCATTATGAGGCGGAGAAAAATCCGCTCAACATGGCGCTGTATCTGTCCTTTTTTCCAAAAATTTCAGTCGGACCGATCGCGCGGTATCGCGATTTTGCTCCGCAGCTTACAAACAGACAGGAGACCGTGGAAAAGACAGCGGAGGGAATCCGGCGCTTTGCCTATGGACTTGGTAAAAAGGTACTGGTTGCAAATATTGTCGGTGCAAGTGTAGATAAAATCTATGCGCAGGACATTACAAATGTTACGGGCGTTATGGTGTGGTGCGCGGCGATTCTGTATGCGATTCAGATTTACTATGATTTTTCCGGTTTCACGGATATGGCCATCGGTCTGGGTAAAATGTTCGGATTCGATATTTGTGAAAACTTTAATTATCCATACCTGTCCGGTTCGATTCAGGAGTTCTGGCGCAGATGGCATATTTCCCTGAGTAGCTGGTTTAGGGATTACCTCTACATACCGCTTGGCGGAAACCGGAAAGGAAAGGCCCGGACATACTTGAATCTGGCGATCGTCTTTTTTGCGACCGGGTTATGGCATGGCGCGACGACAGCGTTTATCGCATGGGGCGCGCTGCACGGATTTTTCATCATTGTGGAGCGGATCGGCTTTAAGAAAATTCTGGACAAAATCGGCTTTTTGCGTTATGTATACACGGGACTCGTCGTACTGTTCGGCTGGGTGATTTTCCGGGTGGCAAATCTGCAGCCGGCGCTGCAGTACATCCGCAGGATGCTGACGCCGTGGCAGTATACCCAGAGCACCTATGCACTGCGAGAGCTGATCGGAAACCGTTGTATCGTAATGGCGGTTGTCGGCGTCCTTGGTATGGGGGTGTTGCAGGCCGGAATCAAAAGGTTCTGCCCGACAGCGGAGAAATTAAAGGGCGGTGTATTGGAACTGGTTTACTGCATGTTCCTGATCGCAGCGTCGATGCTGCTTTTGGTTAACGGAACCTACAGCCCTGCAATTTATCTGAATTTCTGAGTGGAGAATGCATATGAATAAAAAAATGGCGGCGGCATGGCTGATTTGCTTTGCGCTTTTGCTTTTGATGCCGGGAGCTGTGTGGGCGGTAACAAAGGATCGTTTCCAGACGGATGCGACAGAAAATACGGTTTCAACAGAGATTCCGAAGCTGACGAAGGACAATTACAGAGATTATCCGGGACTGGTGGAGAGCGCGTTTAACGCGGCGGTTCCGTTTCGGAGTCAGCTGATTTCCTTTTCCAGCCTGACAGATTTAAAGCTGTTTTGTGAAAAATCCATCAACGACAAGGTTGTGATCGGTTCGGATAACTGGTTGTTTTACAGCATGGAATCGGACATTGATGATTATAAGGGAACGAACCTGTTTACAGAAGGACAGCTTGCACAGATCGCATCGCAGCTTACGACATCGGAGCAGTGGCTTTCCAACCGGGGCAGTGAATTTGTCCTGATGATTGCACCGAATAAGGAGACGATTTACGGAGAAGAGCATCTTCCTTCCTATTATAAAAAGGCGGAAGAAACGCGGACAGATCAGCTGATCGCTTATCTGAAGAAGAATACAGATATCCGTATTGTATATCCGAAAGAGGAAATGCTGAAATATAAGAAGGAATATTCCCTGTACTGGCACTATGACACGCATTGGAACGCTGCTGGCGGCTATATTGGAGCGAAAGCGCTGTTAAAGGAGTTGGGAGACGAGCTTCCAGAGGTGGAGGACATTACCTTTACTCCGGATACCTTTTCCGGATATGATCTTGCAAGAATGATGAATCTGCAAAGCTACTACGAAAAAAACATGCCTGCGGAAGAAAATTATATCGTGACCGGTTACAACGGCAACAATTTGCAGGCAGTCTCTATTGACGATGCGACGGCTCTGGTGTATCATTCAGATGCGCCGGATACGAGAAAGCTGTTCATGGTGAGGGATTCCTTCGCCGGAGGAATGGCGGGACCGGTGGCGAGCAGCCTTTCAGACTGCTATATGGCTCATTGGAACGGATTTTTTACGCAATCTATGGTAGAAGAACAAAAGCCGGATGTTTTTGTTCTGGAGCTGGTAGAGAGACGGCTGGATTATCTGCTTTCTTTCTGCCTGACAGACTGAGCAGAAAGGTAACGGATGGGAACAAAAAATAAGGGAGAAGGCAGTTCCTTTGTAAAACAGGCTGGCATTCTGGCTGCTGCCGGCATTATCTGTCGAATTATCGGCCTATTGTACAGAAGCCCCCTGACGGGAATTATCGGAGAGACAGGAAACGGCTATTATGCGCCGGCGTATCGCTATTATCAGATGATTTTGCTGATCTCTTCCTATAGCATTCCGTCGGCGGTATCCAAAGTAATTTCACAGAGACTGGCAACCCACCAGTACAAAAATGCGCAGCGGATTTTTCACTGCTCGATTATTTATGTTGTTGTCGTGGGCGGAATCGCCAGTCTGTTTGCGTTTTTTGGAGCGGATTTTCTGATTCCGGGACGGGCGGCGATGGTGCTTCGGACGCTTGCACCGACGATTTTCTTTTCCGGTCTGCTCGGCGTTTTGAGAGGATATTTTCAGGCGAGCCGAAGCATGGTGCAGACGTCCGTTTCGCAGATTCTGGAGCAGATTTTAAATGCGGCGGTCAGCATGCTGGCGGCATGGGGGCTGATGCAGATGTTTGCTGGGGAAGACGAGCTGACCCGTGCTGCGTGGGGGGCAGTCGGAAGTGCAGTCGGAACCGGTGTCGGCGTGCTGATAGCATTGGCGTTTATGCTGATGATTTACCATATGAACCGGAAAATAATCCGCCGCAGGATAGAGCGGGATCGTTCCAGAGATTTGCTGGAAACCGGCGAGATTTTCAAGATCATTCTTTTTATGGTAACGCCGGTTCTGCTGAGTACGTTTGCATATAATGCGAGTGCACTGATCAACCAGACCCTGTATCTGAATCTGATGCAATCGGTACACAACGCTTCTTATGATGATATTACGATTATTAACGGTATTTACGATACGGAAGCGGTCGGACTTTCCAATATTCCGATTGCAATCGCGTCTGCGATGGCTTCCGCGATCCTGCCGAGCATTGCAGGAAGCTTTGAGACAAAGAAGAAAAAAGACGTCCGGCACAAAATCAGCGTGGCAATCAAGACGATCATGTTTATCGCGATTCCGTCTGCAGTCGGCATGACGGTATTATCCAGACCGATCGTATGGCTGTTATATAATACGAATACGGACAGCATCCGTCTGGGCGGACGCCTTCTGGCGGCGCTTGGCGCGAGCATCGTGTTCTATTCCCTTTCCACACTGAGCAATTCGATCCTGCAGGCAGTCGGCAAGGCGTCGAAGCCGGTTACAAACGCGGTGATTGCGCTGGCGGTGCAGACTGTGGTGGCGGCAGCCCTCCTGATCTTTACAGATCTTGGTATTTACAGTTTGCCGATCGCCGTTACGGTATATTCCTTTATGATGTGCCTGTTAAATGGCATCGCGGTGAAAAAAGCGACCGGCTATCATCAGGAAATCGAGAAGACATTTGTCCTGCCGCTGGTATCCTCTGCGATCATGGGGCTTGTGGTTGCAGGTATTTATTATGGGCTGACGCTGACAGTGCTGAAAGGATATCTCGGCAATGCGGTTGCACTGCTGCTTTCGGTGGCAATCGGCGGACTGACGTATTTTGCGGCGGCGTTAAAGCTTGGCGTCATGTCGAAAAAAGAACTGCTCGGAATTCCCGGAGGCAGTATGATTGTGAAATTTGCGGTAAAATTGTATTTGCTGAAGAATTAGACCGTAAATTTGTAATAGAATTGTAATAAATGCAGAAAAAGGCTGGATTTTTACCGCCTGCGGGAGTACAATATTTAAACTAGGTTGGTTTAACCTTTTCAAAAAAGAAAAATATTCAGGAGAATGATATATGAAAAAAACCAGTTTGTTCTGTCTGGCGCTGGGATTATCTGCAGCATTATGTGCATGTGGCTCTGCAGCGACAGAAACAACCCCTGTACCTGAAACGGATTCAGCTGTTGCAGCGACGGAAAGTAACGATACAACCGGAACAGAAAATGCAGCAGCGGAGACGGAAAGCGTTGTTACAGAAGACGCAGTTCCGACCAGCTACCTGACCGGTCTGGAATGCACCGAAGAGGAACGCGAACAGCGCCCGATGGCAGTTATGCTGAACAATATCAAGGCAGGAACCCCGCAGGCAGGAATCGGACAGGCATCCGTGATTTATGAAGCGCCGATGGAAGGCGCGGATGTGACCCGTCTGATGCCGTTGTTTGAAAACTGGCAGAATCTGGATACGATCGGCTATATCAGAAGCAGCCGTGATTACTTTGTATACAGCGCACTGGAATTCGATGCGATTTATGCGCATTTCGGACAGGCTACCCCTTATGTCGGCGATCTGTTAAACAGTGATCTGGTGGACAACATCAGCGGCGCGGTTGCAGGAATTGACCGTCCGGCTTCCAAAGCGTTCATGCGGACGGATAAGCGGAAAGCACCCCACAATGTGTATACAACCGGTGAGGCACTGGCAGAAGCGGCAGAGAAATTTGAATACAGCCTGACTTATCACGATACGCATAAGCAGAAATTTGCCTTTGCACCTCTGGGAGAAAAGGCAGACTATCCGGATAACGATACCGTTGTCCTGATGTATCCCGGCGGTGAAAAGACCGGTGTTGGAAACGGCTATTCCAATGTGCAGGCTTATTTTGAATATAACGATGAAGACGGAAAATATTACCGTTATCAGTACGGTGACAAGCATATTGACGAGACAACCGGCGAACAGCTGACAGTCGATAACGTTATTTTCCAGTATTGTCACGGCGAGTTCCGGGATTCCAAAGGCTATATGGCATTTGATGTGCACGGCGGCTGGGAGCCTGGTGCAGATCTGACCAATTACAAGGTTCAGGTATTTACCGGAGGTAAGATGGTAGAAGGAACCTGGTCAAGATATTCGGATACCGATCCGGCGCTGTATGTGGATGCAGACGGTAACCCGATCCGGCTAAATCGCGGAAAAACATGGGTTTGCCTGATCTGGAACGAACATGCGGATGACGTTGTACTGAAGTAATCCGAAAATCTGAGAGGTACACGATAGTATGAAAGAAGTTTGGGCAAGTTTTCGTCTGGCTTTTTCGATGTATTCGATTTTTCCTGCCAGGCAGATCAAAAAAACCCGTAGAAATATGAAGTATATTCTGATTTTCGTACCGCTAGTCGGCGCGATTATCGGGTTCATTCTAAAACAGTGGCAGGTGATCAGCCCGTATCTGATCGATAAAGATCTGCTGGGCGCGGTTGTCTGTGCGATGCTTCCGATCTTTTTATCGGGCGGCGCGTTTCTGGATGGTTTCTTCCGGACAGTAGATGCGCTCAGTTCCCATCAGCCGAGGGAAGTCAAGCTGGAAATCCTGCGGGATTCCCACAGCGGATACTTCGCAATTATTATCTGTGTCTGCTATTTCTTCCTGATCGTCGGTCTTTGGAGCGAAATGCCGCTGGACAGCTGGCCGGTTCTTGCATATGGCTTCATACTTTCCAGAGCGCTCTATGGTCTTTCGATCGAATGCTTTCCGCATTCGCAGGAAAGCAAATGCTCCCTGTATGTCGGAAAAGGCAAAAGCAGAGGAATTGTGATCGCATTTATGATCGCTTATATCGTGATCTCTGTAGTGGGCATGCTGGTGTGCGACATTCAGGTAGCGATTCCGTGTCTGGTCGGTGCACTGCTCGCATTTTTGTACTATTGCTATGTGGCGTTCCATCATTTCGGGGGAATTACAGAGGATATCGCATGCTTCTTTGTTCAGGTGTGTGAAATTATGATGCCGCTCGTTGTACTGCTGACCAGCATTGCGACGAGACTGGATATTGCAGGGGAACTGTAAACAATAGGATGCACGCTCTGCGAGCATTCTATTGTCATGAATTAAAAATTGTTACGAGCCGGTGCAGATGTTTTAATCTGTACCGGCTCGTTTATGTTGTAGGGCGTGCCTGCACCGCAGATTGCCGCAGTGTATCGCGCCTGCCTTTCATTTTTTAGTTTGGTCCGTTGTTCGCTGCGCTCTGCAGAAACTGCTCCTTCGCATAGACCGCTGCGCCCAGCATTCCGGCGGCGTCTCCGAGAACTGCAGTGACGATTGTACAGCAGCCATAGGGAATCCGCAGCGCATGGGTATCCAGAATTTCACGAGTGTACTGAAGCAGGCGATCGCCCATACGGGACATGCCGCCGCCGACGATGATGATTTCCGGATTGTACAGGCTGAAAACGGCGCACAGACCGTAGCCAAGCAGTTTTCCGGTTTCCTGCATGGTCTCAATGGCAACAGCATCCCCGTCATCGTAGGCACGGGAAAGCATGTCTGCAGTGACCTTATCAAGGTCATTATTTACCCAGTCACAGATGATGCTGTGCTGTCCCAGTTGGACTTTTTCACGAAAGGTGCGCAAAATACCGAGGGCAGAAACATAGCGCCCAAGACAGCCGGAGCTTCCGCAGCGGCATTCCCGTCCTTCACGGAACATGTTGATATGCCCGATTTCGCCTGCGGAACCGGTAGCGCCGTAGATCACGCGTCCGTCGATGACCGCAGCGCCGCCAAGGCCGGTTCCGAGGGTGATCATCAGGACGTTATTGCGGTTTTTGCCGGCGCCAAATTTCCATTCACCATAGAGATTGACACGTGCATCATTATCGATATAGGTCGGGATATGAAGATGGCTCTCCATCCAGGCGACGATCGGAACCTCCTCCCATTTCGGAAAATTCGGAGAAAACCGGGAAATACCGTTTTTGATATCGAGGATACCGGGGACGCCGATGCCCATGCAGGTGATATCCTGACAGGTCAGGTGCAGCTCATCGAGAAGTGCCAGAACAGCATCATAAATGCGATTGAGGACGTGCTCCGAGCCGAAACGAACCTCGGTGGGGGTGCGCTTTTCCCCGAGCTTATGAAAAAAATCATCGAAAACAGAAATTTTGATATTGGTTCCACCGAGATCAAGCCCGATATAGGTTGCCATAAAATCCTCCTATTTACAGGTGCGTTTGCCGGAAAGCAGGAACTGCACTGTGTTTTAGATAGCTGAAAAACGTTTATATCCGTTCTTTTTTTCAGTATAACATATGCCCTGTGGAAGAAAAAGTGGAACTGTCAAAAATAGTGTGATAGAATATGCGTAAGTTACAGTTCACTCGTGTCTTTTTATGTACAGATTTCAAACGCACAAGATGCAGAAAAGAAGGATAATACTATGATTGCAGAACAATATCGAAAAATGCTGGATGCAAAGTCAGTGATCCGGCAGTTGTCCGAGAAGGCGACGAAGCGGGCGCAGATAATTGGTGCAGAGAATGTATTCGATTACAGCCTGGGAAATCCGTCCGTACCGGCACCGGCAGAGTTTAAGCAGGCACTGCTGGACCTGATTGAGAAGGAAGATCCGATGACCCTGCACGGCTACAGCCCGACGCTCGGTATCCCGTCTGTGAAGACGGCGATTGCGGAGTCCTTAAACTGCAGATTTGACATGAACTACGGACCGGAGCATATTTTCCCGGTTTCCGCAGCAGCGGCGGCAATCGCGCATGCGCTGCGTGCAGTGACTGTGCCGGGGTATAGACGATGGATGACAAGGCGGCGGTGGGGGAGATGACTCCCTGGTCGTCGCGCTCGTTGGGAGCATGGGCGGCATATCCGTTGACGGAGTAGCTTGCTGTCAGCCCCCAGCAGTCGGGCCCGAATCCTTTGTAATGTTTCGGGTTTCGTATGCAGTAGGCCCGGTTCACAAGTGTGAGATTGCGCATTTCATGGAAGTAGTCGGTACAGTACTCATCCTTCAGTCCGGTAGGGTCGAGGCCGAGGAATGAGTATTGTGCCCAGAAGAGCGGTCCGGCTTCCGTGCCTTGATATCGCAGATGCAGCTCGATGCCTTCCACCTTATGGGGCTCTACGATGGCTCCGTCCTGTGCCCATCCTTCGTGATAGACGGCGGCAGGCACGCCGTGGGTAGGCGAGGCGGCGGCAAGTATATACATGATGAGGCATTCGTTGTATCCGTGTACGGGGAAGTCCATCTCCCAACCGTATTCCGGGCTCCAGTGCCAGTAGAGTACATTCCGGCCGTTCCGGCGATAGAAGTCCCAGTCCACCTCGCGCCATAGCTTGTCGATGCGGGCGGCGAGGGCTTTCTCTTGTTCATTCCCGTTTATGTAGTATTGGTGGACGGAGAGCAGTGCCTGCATGATGAAGGCTGTTTCTACCAGATCTCCGCCATTGTCTTTCCGGCCGAAGGGTTTCACCTTGCCCGTATCGCCATACCACCAGTGCGGATAGGCACCGTGAAAGCGGTCGGCGGTTTCGAGGAAGGTAACGATTCTCTCCATTCGTTGCAGCCCTTCCTCAGGGGTGACATATCCTCTGTCTATCCCTGCCAGTATGGCCATGATGCCGAAGCCGCTTCCTCCGGAAGTAACCACGTTCCGGTCGTTCTCCGGATAAACGCCGTCCATGTGGATGCGTTCGCGTGCCAGTCCGCTGTTGGGCTCTGCGCCTTCCCAGAAGTAGTTGAAGGTCCGGCGCTGCACGGTGTCCATCAGGGCGTCATCGCTTGGCAGGGCTTCTTGGGTGCCGGGGCTTTTGCATTGGGTGAATCCCAACAACAGGCATAACAATAAAAAGCAATATTTAAGGGGCATATCTATATTCATTAAAGGGTTAAATCGGCGAGTACAGGACAATGATCGGAAAGGAAACCATTCTCTGGCGTATCCTGGATGACACGGTAGCGATCAACTTTCGCACCGTCGGTAACGAATACATAGTCCAGCAATACGCGTTCGTCCAAGGGAATACGGCCGAAGTCATGGAAAGACCATGATGGACCATAAGTTATGCCGGCCGTTTTGGATGTATTCTGCATTCCGCTTTTTTCCAGTATTTGCAGGGGTTCCTCGTCTGGCTCACAGTTGAAATCACCTGTAATGATGGCTGGCATATCAGGAGCTATCTGTTTGATTTTGTTCAAGAGGAGTCGTACACCTTCCTTGCGGGCTACCTTGCCGTCATTGTCCAGGTGAGTGTTGAAATACACAAATTTCTTTCCGTTGCTTTTTTCTTGCAATACTGCCCAGGTGGTGACACGGTTATAGGAAGCGTCCCAACCTTTTATTCCGATGGTGTC
>ENA-UEYL01003330-UEYL01003330.1-human-gut-metagenome-genome-assembly--contig:-NODE-3330-length-10744-cov-4.016687_pt1 | contig 10744 bp, 5 predicted proteins | sample MGYA00242941_ERZ507946 | MGnify/ENA primary metagenome ERZ507946 (study PRJEB26167, sample SAMN06115482) | human gut metagenome | host: Homo sapiens | place: China:Guizhou | collected 2015-03-11...
CGTTTGAGCCTTCGCAGGTCGAAGCCGGCCACACGGCCTTCGCCCGTGAGCAGCTGCACTTCGGCGTACAGCGTTTTGAGCAGGGTGCTTTTCCCGCTCCCGACGCGGCCGAGCAGATAAACGAATTCGCCCGGCGCGACGCACAAATTCACATCGGAGAGTACCATCTCGCCCCGCTGGAGCAATTTGGATTCGGACGTGCTGCCGAACGGGTTGTCCGCATGATAAATAGCCGCGTTTTTCAGTCTTACAACGTATTTTTCACTCATAGAGCCGCTCTCTGGAATTATTTTCCAAAGATAGTCAAAATATTCGTTCCGGAAAGTTCCCGAAGCGAAAAAAAATACCTCCGGCGGGCCTCGGTCCGGTTTCGGAGAGGCGTTTGCGGATGTTTTTGTTTAATGAATCAGCCGTTTGTTTTCATAAAATAACCGCAATAATTTGCATATCCGCCCCGGCATGCCTACTTTTGTATAGACGTGCCGGGAGATTCCGGCCGGACAGTGACGCTAAAATTTATCGAATGAAAGAATACGAAATCCTGCAGGAGATCATGCGGGATGCCAAGATAGGTTGGTGGCAGGCCGACCGCAAACGTCGTATGTTCCACATATCGGAAGGGCTTCGCGATCTGCTGGGCCTTGCCACGTGCCAAGTGAGCTACGAGGAGTTCCGGGATATGATAAGCCCCGCCTACAGGGACTACGCCTTCGCTTCGGTGGGGGTGCGCGGGGGCGATTTCAACGAGGAGCGCCTTTACCCGCTTCGGGGACGGAACGGCGAGATCTGGTGCTACTGGAAACTGCTGCGCGAGGAGACCACCGAGGACGGCGGGATGCTGCTGACGGGTTATTTCCGCGTGGGCGATCCGCCGCTCGAAAAGGTCAACTCGCCCGAACGGCAGCAGATCAACGACCTGCTGTACCGGCTCAACAGCATTTCGCATACGCTGCTCTCGCTGCTGAAAACCAACGATCTGGATGTCGTCATCGACAAGATACTCACCGACGTGCAGACCATGTTCCACGGCGGCCGGGCCTATATCATCGAATTCGACCGCGAGCGCAGGACGCACGACTGCACATACGAGGTTACGGCCGAGAACGTCACGGCCGAGCAGGATTTGGTAAACAGCCTGTCGATGGACGAGGTGCCGTGGTGGACCCGGCGTATCGAGAACGGCAATCCCATCATCATCTCCTCGCTCGACGAACTGCCCGACGAAGCGTTCCGCGAAAAGGAGGTGCTCGCCATGCAGGACATCAAATCGCTGATCGCCGTACCGCTCGCCTCGCGCGACAAGGTGTGGGGATACGCCGGCATCGACATCGTGAACGAACCCCGGAGATGGAGCGGGGAGGATTACCAGTGGTTCGCGTCGCTGATGAACATCATCAGCCTCTGTATCGAGCTTCAGCGCTCCGAACGGGAGGCGCAGTCCGAACGCACCTACCTCGAAGGCCTTTACCGCCACATGCCGCTGGGCTATGCACGGCTGCAGATGCTGCGCGGCGAGGACGGCGCGCCGTCCGATTTTAGGATTTTGGATTCGAATTACGCCGCCGACAAGATCTCCGGCAGCCGCCGGGAGCGCTACATCGGCAAACGCGCATCCGAGCTGGGACTCGACATGCGGTTTTACATGCCGATTTTTTCGCAGGTGCTCGACGGCGGCGATTATGTCGAACACGATTATTACGACGAGCAATCGAAACACTGGATACACTCGATTCTCTACACGACCCACGAGGACGAGGTGATCTGTCTCTTTTCCGACACGACGGACGTGCACAACGCCCACGAAGCGCTTTTCAACAGCGAAAAGCTGCTGCGCAACATCTTCGACAACGTGCAGGTCGGCGTCGAGCTGTACGACCGGGAGGGGTATCTGGTGGACCTCAATAACAAGGACCTCGAAATCTTCGGACTCAAAACGAAGGAGGCGGTGCTGGGCGTCAATTTCTTCCGCAATCCGCTCGTTCCGCAGGAGATCCGCGAAAACGTGCGCAACGGACAGGAACAGGCTTTCAAACTCGATTACCATTTCAACCGGCTGGACGGCTACTATCCCTCCGAAAAGAAGGGGAACGTCCAAATATACACGACGGTCACCATGCTCTACGACATGTACGGCGAGTTGATCAATTTCGTGGTCATCAATATCGACAACACCGAGATCAACGAAGCCTACAGCCGTCTTGCCGAGTTCGAAAGTTCGTTTTCGCTGGTGAGCCGCTTCGGCAAGGTGGGCTATGCGCGATTCGACCTGATGACGCGCGACGGCTATGCCGTGCCGCAGTGGTTCCACAATATCGGGGAGCGGAGCGATACGCCGATGCCGCAGGTGATCGGGGTTTACGACCATGTGGATCCCGAAGACCGCGCCGCCATATTCCGGGAGATCGGACGTGTCAAGGCGGGCGAATCCAACGGCTTCACGCTCGACCTGCGCGTCACGCCCGAAGGTGAACCGACGGGATGGACACGTGTCAACGTGGTGCGCAATCCGCTGAACACCGACCCGTCGAAGATCGAGATGGTCTGCGTCAATTTCGACGTCACGGAGCTGAAGCAGACCGAGAAGAACCTGATCGAGGCCAAGAACAAGGCCGAGGTCAGCGACAGGCTCAAATCGGCTTTTCTGGCCAACATGAGCCACGAAATCCGCACGCCCCTGAACGCCATCGTGGGATTTTCGAACCTGCTGGCCGAGACGGACGACATCGGGGAGCGGCGCGAGTACATGCGTGTCGTCGAGGAGAACAACGAGCTGCTGCTCAAACTCATATCCGATATTCTGGACCTTTCGAAGATCGAAGCCGGCACCTTCGAGTTCAATTACGGCCGGGTGGACGTCAACCGCATGTGCGAGGAGACGGTGCGTTCGCTCAGTCTCAAGGTCAAGGACAAACCCGTCGAGCTGATCTTCGGGGAGCACGATGCGCAGTGCTGCGTGGTCGGCGACAAGAACCGGCTGATTCAGGTCATCACCAACTTCATCAACAATGCGGTGAAGTTCACCGACGAAGGCTCCATTACGCTGGGCTACCGCACGGAGGGCGGCGAACTGCTTTTCCATGTCGAAGACACCGGATCGGGCATCTCTGAAGAGCATCGGCAGAGCATCTTCGACCGTTTCGTCAAACTCAACAGCTTCGCGCAGGGCACCGGACTGGGGCTTTCGATCTCGAAGAGCATCGTCGAGCAGATGGGCGGCCGTATCGGCGTCGAATCGGAGGTGGGGCGCGGCTCCCGGTTCTGGTTCACGATTCCGGCCGTGACGTGCGACGCACCCGAAAAGAAGAACGCAGCCCCCGCACCGCGTCCGGCGGCGGTGCATGGCGACGGACGGCTGCCGCGGCTGCTCGTGGCCGAGGATACCGACAGCAATTACCTGCTGGTGTCGCTGATGCTGCGCAGGGAGTTCGACATCGTGCGCGCTTCCGACGGCGAAGAGGCCGTGAAGATATGCCGCGAACTCAAACCCGCCGCAATTCTCATGGACGTCAAAATGCCCGGCATGGACGGTCTCGAAGCCACGCGGCATATCCGCGCCTTCGATCCGTCGGTGCCGATCGTCGCCGTCACGGCGTTCGCCTACGACCGCGACCGGCAGAAGGCGCTCGACGCCGGGGCCAGCGAATATCTGTCTAAACCCCTTAACGGCGAACGGCTGCGGCAGACGCTCCGCGAGCTGCTTTCGGAAGAATAGGACAACTCCGGAAACAGTGGCCCTGCGGTATGCCGTCCGGCGGGATTCGGGCTGTCATGGGTGTCGTTGCGGCCCTCATACTCTGCTCATGCAGGTGCGCCCGGCCCGAAACGGAAAACGGGCCGTTGCCCGACCGGCTCATAAGCGCATCGCGGAGTCTTCCGCAAACAGAGACCTGTCTGCGCCCGGTTCAGCCACCCTTCCCGGCGGCGACTTGTCGCGGTGCAAGGAGACGCTCATGCAGTTGCGCGCAGTTCTTCCTGCCGGGCCGGACAAGTGCGTGAACCGGGACCGGATTTCCCGGCGCGACGCCCTTGGGCGGAGCCGAATAGACGATTTCTCCCGGTGCGGCTGCATTATTCCGAAAATTTGTACTATCTTTGCAATGTTTCCATGAGACTTTGTTTCGCAAAACGGGGGTGCCCGGTTTTGACAGCAGGCAGAGTTTGATTGTAAGCACGCCGAGCGCTGTGTGGCGGCTCGTTAATCCCGATGCTCGATTTACAAATGGCAATAACAGCTATGCACTCGCTGCCTAATTTTCAGAGAAAGTTAGCTTAATCGCCGGGTCCAAGGAGGCTTGGCGACGAGTATCCCGGAGAGTGGTTCCGCTCTTTAACCGCTTTCCATACGGGGTATCATCGATTTAGAGATAGTGCGCCGGACCGTCCCGGCCGGCGTGCGAAATTCAGGGACTGGGACCTCGGTTAGGCGGCCGCCTGCCGGACCGGGGTAGAAGGATCAAGTGGCGGCTAAGCGTGTAGAAAGCTTTCGGGTTCCCTGTTTGGACGCGGGTTCGACTCCCGCCACCTCCACACCGCAACAAAAAATACGACCTGCCGCAGTGACGGCAGGTCGTATTTGTTTGAAGAGCGGAGTATTATTTCTTGTACCAGTCTTTATTCTTTTCGCCGTTCGTAGCGGCCCATTCCGCATAAGCGGGGTAGATCTGATCGATCGGGGACTTTTCATTTGTCTGGTCGAGCAGTTTGGCCACGTCCCCGTCGTTCGCACCCGAAAGGAAGAAAGCGAACGGATAATTCTCAGCGCGTACGTAGTAGATGCCTTTTTCGGGAACAGACTTGTCGTCGTTCGTGCCGAAGAACGACATTTCGGCCCGTGCCGTCGGCGCTTCGTAGGGAATATGCACCTCCCAGCGTTTGCCGGCGGTCAGCCCGTCGCGGTCGGTGCGGTAGATGAACGGCTTGATCGTTCCGGCCTGCGCCTCGGCGACCGGCGCGTCGTATTTCGCCGTAATCCGGTAGGTCGCACCCATCGTCTCCTTAACGTCGGGCGTCAGCAGTACGACCTTGCCGTCGCGCTCGAAATCCGCGGCTTCGAACGTCTCGGCACCGGGCTTGCGGACGCTGAATTCGAGTTTTGCGTCCGCCGCCGCTCCCGTAAGGGTCACGGCGAGTCCGTTGGCGTTGCCTGCGAAGTTGGCGAAGGTCTTCAGCATGAACGACTCCTCGAAAATGCCCTTTTCGTTGAACACCTTCTCGTAATCGCTGCGGACCATCACGTCGTTCATGTCGTAGTCGCCGCGGCTGGGCCAGAGGTCCTCGAAGGCATAGATGCCGCGCAGTACGTTGGCCGTCTTCTTGCCGTCGTTGACATCGACCGACGGAATGTCCGTCACGGCGTCCACGGGATTGGAGGTCATCGTGAATACCACGTCGCTGAAATTTTCGTCGTTGTTGTGGTCCTCGAACGAGAAGAGCACCGAGTTGATGCCGCTTTTCTTGTCCGTATAGCGGAATACGGCCGTGCGGGGCGTCTGATAGGCGACACCGTTGTTATTGACGCTCAGACCGTCGGAAGTCGCGGCGCGGTACTTTTTGTCTCCGGCTCTCAGCCGGTTGGTCCATGCGTTGGTGGCCAGTACGAATCCAATGCGGTAATCGGCCGGGAATACGGTCGTAGCTCCGGCCTTGCTGCCGTCGGCGATTTCGGGATAATAGATCAGCTGTACGGCTGTGCCGCGCTCCACGCCCTGATAGAGCCGTGATTCCCACGGCGAGTTGCTCCACCGGCCGTCCTGCGTATTGGGGAAGATCATCACCACGTCGGCGTCGGCGAGCGACTTGGGTTTGTTGCCGGTCTTGTAGTAATAATAACCCATCGAGCTGTTCCAGCAGGTGTTGCTGCCCAGCAGGGTGATGACTACTTCGGCCGATTTTTCGAGATAGAGGTCGCGCGAGGAGCGGTACTCCTCCGGACACTTTTTGGTCGTGTCGAACACGCTTGCGTGCGCCTTGAGGAGCGCTCCGTAATTCTTGACTTTCAGGTCGCCCTTGTATTCGTAGCCGATGCTGCCGTAGGTCGTGTCGTAGCTGCCCAGCCATGTTTTCCAACCGTCCCGCTCGACGGCCGTCGAATGATACTCCTTGGCGCGCGTCGATGCGGGGGCCGCGTTCGCGGGTGCTCCCGATTCGGCCGATGCGGTCAGCATATCGCCGCTGCGGGTCGCTTCGAGCAGGGTGCGCGCATAGAAGGCGGGGGTCAATACATAAGCCTTCCGGATATACGAGGGCAGTTCGATCGTCCCTTCGAAACGCCCCTGCTCGTCGGTATAGCCGGCATAGAGCGGCTCGGTCCCTGCGATTCTGGCATAGGCCGTTTCAGTCTCTTCGACGGGGCAGGTGTCGTATACCTCGAAATAGACGTTGGACGGCATGCCGTCCATGTCGCCGTAATCGACGCAGAGCGTGACCGGGACGGTCGTCGTGAAGCCGAATTCATTGAATTCCCCGCCCTTTGCGGGCGGTTCGGGCGACGGGGTGGGGTTGTCGTGGGAACAACCCGCCGCAGCGGCCATCGCCATGGCCGCAATCGTTAGGATAGTGACGCTTTTCATTATCGTTGTCAATTGCACCTGCTCTGTTTTGTGTATATTTTGAGCGAAAGTGTATATTATGCCACAAAAGTATGCAAAAAAAACGTACGTTGTACGCCGACGCACGAAAAATTGCAGGAAATTATTAAAAATAAGATTTATAGACCCTTTTATGGTATTCGGAAGATCTTGCCTTCGGCGAAGGTCGCCCAGAGGGAGCCGTCGGGAGCCTGCGCGAAATCATTTCCGCCCGAATTGCAGCATTTGACGCTCCACAACAGCGTGCCGTCTTCGCCTACGGCGGCAACGGTGCCGTGACGGCCCGCGACATAGACCACGCCGTCGCGCACGAATGCCGGGCAGGAGTTGTACTCATACCCCCAGCCGAGGTCGGTGCACCATAGTTCGCGGTACCGCTCCGCCGAGGTGTCTATGGCCGCCAGCTCGCCGTCCATCGTCTTGTAGTAGAACCTCCGTCCGTCGCCGCTCAGTCCGGTCGTTTCGCGCGATTTGCGGCTGTTGTCGCGCCATAGCTGCTTCCCGGTGGCGAGATCCAGACAGGTCACGACGCGGTCCGGGGCGACGATGAAGACCTTGCCGCCGGCGATGCGGGGTACGACGTGCCCCGGCGAGAAGAAGAGACTGCCGCTGCCGTTGTTCCACTTCCAGAGCAGTTCGCCGGTGCCGGCGTCGAGACAATAGAGATGGCGGTCCCATGCGCCGAATACGAGCCGTCCGGCGGCCAGCGCCGGACGCCCCTGCGCCTGCCCGCAGCCGTAATCGTGCCGCCACAACAGCCTGCCGCTGCGCAGGTCGATCTTGCCTATGGAACCGGTTCCCAGACCTATATATAATGCCCCGCCGTCCGTAATTCCGTCGCCCACGACAGCGCTCTGCGTCGGAAGGTGCCATTTCTCGCGCCCCGTCCGGGCGTCGAAGGCCCATATGCCGCCCGATGCGGCTCCCGCGATCACGAGTCCGCCGGTGCAAAGCGGGGTGGTGTAAAGCCCGTCCGGAAAGACGTGCCGCCACAATTCGCGTCCCTTGCGCGTGTCGTAAGCGCGCAGTGCGCCCTGCGAATTGCCGTAACAGAGCACCTCGCCGCAGAATGCCGCTCCCGTCAGCACCATGGCGCTGTCCTGCACGACCAGCCGCATGCGGCCTTCGGCGTCGGGCGCCGGCGGCAGCGGGTCGCAGGGGAGCGCCAATATCTGCGGATCGTCTTTCAGGCAGACCGTATACCGGGTGACCGGGGGCATGCCGAGCGGTTTCTCGCGTATGCGCACCGAGTCGGCGAAAAAGTCGAGCAGCGTATACCCCGGCACTTCGCCCCTTTTGCCCGCGAGCGCGCGGCCCGGAATCCCCGCAATCCCGTCGAAGTTACGCAGCTGCAGCTGGTGGTAATGGCCGTACAGCGATGCCGTGACGCCCACGCTTTTCAGCGTCTCGGTCACCTCCTGCCGGTTCGTCAGATCCCCGTTGAGCGGATAGTGGCAGAGGCTTACGATCCGCTCGCCGGGCCGTGCGGCGGCCGCTTGGCGTTCGAGCCATGCGAGGTCTTCGCCCCGTATCATTCCGTCGGCCATTTTCATATAAGGCCCGCTGGCATAGCCCAGAAAGAGATAACCCTTGGCGCGGCTGGCGACGCATCCCGCATGTCCGAACAGACGGCGGAATGCCGTGCAGCCGCTTTCGGACCACGTCGTTTCGTGGTTGCCCGGCACCGTGAACCACGGCTTGCGGAGCTGCGACATGAGTCCGTGCACATGCGCCAGCTCGCGGTCGCTCCCCATGTTCGTCAGGTCGCCGCCGAAGATGACCAGATCGGCGTCCGAAGCGTTCGCCTCCGCGACGGCGATCCGGAAGAGCGAATCCTGCACGTTGCCCGGCGTGACGTGTGTGTCGGTGAAGAAGACCGTGCGGAGCGTATCGGCGGGCGGCACCTCCCCGGCCGTTTTCGCCGCGGCAGGCTGCGGCGCCAGCGTCAGCAGGGTCAGACACATGCAACCGTATAAGTCGATGAACGGGTTTTTCATGGTTTCGGAGCAGTTTTATCTTTACAAGGTACGAATTTAGGCCGAAAAAACATATCTTTGCGTCACTAAAAAAACAGAAGTCCATGAAAAAGATAATGCTGCTCGGTTCGGGTGAGCTGGGCAAGGAATTCGTGATCGCGGCGCAGCGGCTGGGGCAGACCGTCGTCGCCTGCGATTCTTATGCGGGCGCCCCCGCCATGCAGGTCGCCGACGCATGCGAAGTGTTTCACATGCTCGACGGCGACGCGCTGGCCGCCGCCGTCGGGAAACACCGTCCCGACATCATCGTGCCCGAAATCGAGGCGATCCGCACCGAACGGCTCTATGAGTTCGAAAAGGCGGGCGTGCAGGTCGTGCCGAGCGCCCGCGCCGTCAATTTCACGATGAACCGCAAAGCCATCCGCGACCTCGCGGCCAAGGAGCTGGGGCTGAAGACCGCGCGCTATTTCTACGCGACGTCGTACGACGAGCTGAAGCAAGCCGCCGCGAAGATCGGTTATCCGTGCGTGGTGAAACCCCTGATGTCGTCGTCGGGCAAAGGCCAGTCGCTCGTCAAAGGACCCGAAGAGCTGGAGCACGCTTGGCGCTATGGCTGCGAAGGGTCGCGCGGAGACATCCGCGAGCTGATTATCGAGGAGTTCATCCGCTTCGACAGCGAGATCACGCTGCTCACCGTAACCCAGAAGAACGGCCCGACGCTCTTCTGCCCGCCGATCGGCCATGTGCAGAAGGGCGGGGACTACCGCGAAAGCTTCCAGTCGCCGCATATCGCGCCCGAACATCTGGCCGAAGCGCAGCGCATGGCGGCCGCCGTCACCGAAGCGCTGACCGGCGCCGGGCTGTGGGGCGTGGAGTTCTTCCTGAGCCACGAAAACGGGGTCTACTTCTCCGAACTCTCGCCGCGGCCCCACGATACGGGCATGGTGACGCTGGCCGGCACGCAGAATCTCAATGAATTCGAGCTGCACTGCCGCGCCGTGCTCGGGCTGCCCATTCCGCGCATCACACTCGAACATATCGGTGCCAGCGCCGTGATCCTCTCGCCGATCGCCGGCAAGGAACAGCCCCGCTATCGGGGCGAGGAGGAGGTCTGCCGCGAGGAGAACACCGACCTGCGCATCTTCGGCAAACCCGCGACCAAACTCAACCGCCGCATGGGCGTCGTCGTCCGCTACGACGCGCTCGACGCCGACCTCGATGCGCTGCGCGACAAGACCAAAGCGGCCGCCGCCAAGGTCGAGGTCTATTGATCCGGCACGGCCGGTGCCGCTGCGAGGAATCGCAAAAACGGGGTTGCATCTTTTCGGATGCAGCCCCGTTCCACTAAAAAGGTTGGAAACTATTTCTGTTCGCTCGTGTGCCAGCGTTCTTCCATCCGTTTGAGCCACAACTCGATTAGAAATTCGAAGAAGATAAAGAGACCGACCATCAGCACGATGAGTGCCATCAACTGACAAGCGTAGATGTTCATGCTCACATAAAAAGATTTCTCCGATGTATGCTCCATAAACGTCAGCCCCAAGAAGCCGCCCAATCCACCGCCGAGAATCGCCATTCCGGCCCGCAGAAGCCATAGATTGCCGGCGCTGCGCCGCTTGCGCTCGATTTCGATTTCGGCGTCCACGCGCCGGATGTCAGCCAGCTGTTCAGGCGTCATGCGCTCCATCATCGCCATATTCTCGCGCCGGCGCGCCCATTCGCGGTAGATAAAATAGCCGACGATCCCGAAAGCGACGCCCATCCACATAATCTGTTCGAGAACTTCACTTATTTGATATCCGACACTCATAACATTATTGTTTTATAGGTTAATAATTAAATTCATCTATTAGACCGCTTCAACCGAAAAAGGTTACAGGCTGCGCAGAATTTCCGTCGCCCGATCGCCGCAGGCGATAATCATCGCCGCCACGACACCCGCCAAGATCGCCAAGACCTGTAACAGCCCCTCCGGCGAATCGACCGACCGCAGACAGGCGAACACCACGACGGCCATCGCCGCAGCGGTTCCCAGGCAGTAGCACGCCATCGCGGCGATCGCCCTACGTTCGCGCCGCTGCCGATCTCGCAGAACGACCTGCGCCATAATACGCGTCTCCAACCCCACGGGAGCCTCCCGCCGCGGCAAAGCAGTGCGGATCAGCTCCGCCAGCCGCTCAT
>ENA-UEYL01003332-UEYL01003332.1-human-gut-metagenome-genome-assembly--contig:-NODE-3332-length-10735-cov-4.805404_pt1 | contig 10735 bp, 8 predicted proteins | sample MGYA00242941_ERZ507946 | MGnify/ENA primary metagenome ERZ507946 (study PRJEB26167, sample SAMN06115482) | human gut metagenome | host: Homo sapiens | place: China:Guizhou | collected 2015-03-11...
GCCAGCGCACGGAATGTGCGCTGGCTTTTGTTGTTGCTGTAAGCCTCTCCCTTTGGGAGAGGTGTCACCGAAGGTGACGGAGAGGGCAAGCCCGGTAAGATAGAGCCGCTATGCAGCGATAAGCAGACTTTTTGTCAGAGCGAGCCATCGCCGCGCTCGAAGTTTTTTTATCAGCGTCCTTGCCCTCTCAGGCGCTTCGCGCCAGCTCTCCCAAAGGGAGAGCCTTTTAAGATGAAAGGCGTTTCGCAATATGTCCAAAAAATCTCTCGAAATTTTGGAGGATAAATCTAAAATCATTCTCACACAAGGCTGGAAAACTGTGCTATAATCATAGTTATGGATGAGGCCGGGGCTGCGCTGCCCTGACCGAAAATAATGAAGAAGGAGGCGAGCCTTATGGCACAGTTCCGCTCCAAGCCCTTTGGTGTGACCAAAAACGGCGATAAGGTGGATGAATACATCATCTCCAATCCCGGTGGACTTGAGATCAGCGTGCTGAACTATGGCTGTGTGATCAAAAATCTCTTCGTCCCCACCAAAACGGGTCCGGTGGATGTGGTCGTCGGACACGACACCCTCGCCGACTATGAGGCGGATTTCAACTCATCCGGCAGCACCTGCTGCGGTGCGTTCGTGGGCCGGTACGCCAACCGCATTGAAAATGCGGAATTTTCTCTCAGCGGCAAGACCTACAAGCTGGAAGCCAACAATGGCAAAAATCACCTGCACGGCACCTTCCCTCGCAAAATTTACGATGTGAAGATGTTCGGCGACACCCTTTTGATGGAGACCGAAAGCCCGGCGGGCGAAGACGGTTTCCCCGGAAATCTGAAGGTCAGTGTGCGGTATATCCTCACGCCGGACAACACCCTGCGGATGGACTACCGTGTGTCCACTGACGAGGACACCATCATCAATCTGACCAACCACACCTACTTCAACCTTGACGGCGGCGGCAATGTGCTGGGCCAGAAGCTCCGCATTTACGCTTCCAACTACCTCGAGGGCAACAACGAGACCTGCCCCACGGGTAAGATCCTGCCTGTGGACGGTACGCCGATGGACTTCCGCACCGGAAAGCCTCTGGGACGCGACCTCGACACCGGCTTCTACCAGACCACCATGGCGGGCGGCGGCTTCGACCACTGCTATGTCCTCGACCGGCCCCGGGGTGCCAGCCAGAGCCTCTGCGCCTGGGCGTCCAGCGACAAGACCGGCATCAGCATGAAGATGTACACCACCCAGCCGGGCATCCAGCTCTACACCGGCAACTTCCTGCAGGACTGCCCCTCCCCCGGCAAGGGCGGCGTCCCGCTGGAAAAGTACGGCGGCTTTGCCCTTGAGACCCAGCACTTCCCCTGCAGCCCCTCTCACCCGGAGTTCCCGACGACGGTGCTGCGGGCAGGCAAAGTCTTCCGGGCCAACACTACGCTCCGCTTCTTCACCGGCCGTCAGTGCGGCCGTTTGTAAGCAAATATCAGCCGCAGCAAAGGGCAGCTCTCTTGCGGGAGCTGCCCTTTGCTGTTTTTTGGGTGTCCTCTCCATGCCTTTCGGACTAAAAATCTTTGCAATTCATCAGACTGGCAAAAAATATGCAACAAAAATACATTTTAATAAAAGAGCCGGTACTTGATTCTCTGCGCAAAAAGCGGTATCCTTTAGGCAGGCAGAGCACAAGGGCTCTGTGCGAAGCAACATTTGGAACAAGAGAGGTACTGGACATGGCTATTTTGGTTTCCGGCGGCGCAGGCTACATCGGCAGCCACACCTGCATCGAGCTCCTGAATGCCGGCTACGACGTCGTCGTGGCGGACAATTACTATAATGCATCCCCTGTGGTCCTCGACCGCGTCAAGCAGATCACCGGCAAGGACTTCCGCTTCTATCAGGCCGATATGACCAAACACGAGGATGTGGAGAAGATCTTCGCCGAGTGTCCCGACATCACGGCGGTCATCCAGTTCGCAGCTTATAAGGCCGTTGGCGAGAGCGTGTCCAAGCCCATCGAATACTACTACAATAACCTCAACTGCACGCTGGTCATCCTGGATGTGATGCGCAAGCACAACTGCCACAACTTCGTGTTCAGCTCTTCTGCCACCGTCTACGGTGACCCCGCCAGTGTGCCGATCACCGAGGACTTCCCCGTGGGTGCCACCACCAACCCCTACGGCACCACCAAGGCCATGACCGAGCGCATCCTCACCGATGTCTGCAAGGCTGACCCCACCCTGAACGTGGCTCTGCTGCGCTACTTCAACCCCATCGGCGCCCACAAGTCCGGCCTCATCGGCGAGGACCCCAACGGCATCCCCAACAACCTCATGCCCTACATCGCCAAGGTGGCTGTGGGCAAGCTGGAAAAGGTCCATGTCTTCGGCAATGACTACCCCACTCCCGACGGCACCGGCGTCCGCGACTACATCCATGTCGTGGATCTGGCCCGCGGCCATGTCTGCGCCATCAAGAAGCTGGAAACGAACTGCGGCCTCTTCATCTGCAACCTCGGCACCGGCAAGGGTTACAGCGTGCTGGATGTCATCCACGCCTTCGAGAAGGCCTGCGGCAAGCCCATCCCCTACGTCATCGAGGCCCGCCGCCCCGGCGACATCGCCGAGTGCTATGCTGACCCCACCAAGGCCAAAAACGAGCTGGGCTGGGTGGCTGAGTACGGCATCGAGGAAATGTGCGCCGACAGCTGGAACTGGCAGAAGAAGAACCCTGACGGCTACCACACCGCGAACTGAATAAAAAACGATAAGAGCCTGTACGGCGGGTACTTCCCGGGTACAGGCTCTTATTTTTTGCACTTTTTCTGATATTCGAGGAAGGCGACATGATTTTTTTTTCAGAGAGCAGTTCAGAACAGCCCCGTTTCTCTTGACAACGCCGGAAAGTTAGCCTATATTACTGTTGTTAATGCAAACTAACAAACGCGCTCGAGAGGAACATTCCATATGACGTTGAAAGATTTGAACATCGGCGAGACTGCCGTGGTCGGGACCGTGGGCGGCGAAGGCGCTCTGCGGCAGCATTTTCTGGATATGGGGCTGATCCCCGGTGAGGAGGTCACGCTGGTCAAATTTGCCCCGATGGGCGACCCGATGGAGCTGAGCATCCACGGCTACGAGCTGACCCTCCGGCTGGACGATGCCGCCCGCATCGGGGTCACTCTGGCCAAAGCCCCGGCGGCGAAAAAGGCGGCGGCAGAAAGTGAAAAGCCGGTGGAGCACCCGGGCCTCGGCGAAGGCGGACGCTACCACACCAAAAAGGGCGAGAACCCTCTGCCCGACGGCACGACCCTTACCTTTGCGCTGGCGGGCAACCAGAACTGCGGCAAGACGACCCTCTTCAACCAGCTCACCGGCTCCAACCAGCACGTCGGCAATTTCCCGGGTGTGACGGTGGACCGCAAGAGCGGTGCGATCCGGAATAACCCGAATACGGAGGTCACAGACCTGCCCGGCATCTACTCCATGTCGCCCTATACCAGCGAGGAGATCGTGACCCGGCAGTTCATCATCGGCGAGAAGCCCACGGGCATCATCAATATCGTGGACGCCACCAACATCGAGAGGAATCTGTACCTCACCATGCAGCTCATGGAGCTGGATACGCCGATGGTGCTGGCGCTGAACATGATGGACGAGATGCGCGGCAACGGCGGCACTGTCCGCATCAATAAGATGGAGGCCATGCTGGGCATCCCGGTCGTGCCTATCTCTGCGGCAAAGAACGAGGGCGTGGACGAGCTGGTGGATCATGCGCTCCATGTCGCAAAGTATCAGGAGCGGCCGGGCCGGATGGATTTCTGCAGCGAGGAGGATCACGGCGGCGCAGTCCACCGCTGCATCCACGGCATCCTCCACCTGATCGAGGATCATGCCAAGGCCGCAGGCATCCCGGTGCGCTTTGCGGCCACAAAGCTCGTGGAGGGCGACCAGCGCATCGAGGCGGCCCTGAAGCTCGACCAGAACGAAAAAGAGATGATCGAGCATATCATCGTCCAGATGGAGCAGGAGCGGGGTCTGGACCGCGCCGCCGCCATCGCGGATATGCGGTTCCACTTCATCCACCAGCTGGTGGAGCAGACCGTCGTGAAGCCCCGCCAGAGCAAGGAGCAGCTCCGCTCGGCCCGGATCGACCGGTTCCTCACGGGCCGCTATACCGCTATCCCGGCCTTTGTGGGCATCATGGCGCTGGTGTTCTACCTCACCTTCGGTGTCATCGGTCTGGCGCTCCAGAACCTGCTGGAAGTGGGCATTGATGCCCTGACCGCCGCGGTGGACTCCACCCTCACGGCGTGGAACGTCAACGCAGCCGTCCACTCGCTGGTCATCGACGGCATCTTCACCGGTGTGGGCAGTGTGTTGAGCTTCCTGCCCATCATCGTGACCCTGTTCTTCTTCCTCTCTCTGCTGGAGGATACCGGATACATGGCCCGCGTGGCATTCGTGATGGATAAGCTTCTCCGCCGCATCGGCCTCTCGGGGCGCAGCATCGTGCCAATGCTCATCGGCTTCGGCTGCACCGTTCCCGGCGTCATGGCCAGCCGCACCCTGCCCTCGGAGCGCGACCGCAAAATGACCATCCTGCTCACCCCCTTTATGAGCTGCTCGGCCAAGCTGCCCATCTACAGCCTGTTTGCGGCGGCCTTCTTCCCGGAGCACGCGGCTCTGGTGATGGTCAGCCTCTATTTCCTCGGCATTGCGGTGGGCATTCTGATGGCCATCCTGCTGAAGAGCAGTGTCTTTAAGGGCGAGGCCGTCCCCTTTGTGATGGAGCTGCCCAACTACCGCCTGCCCGGCCTCAAGAATGTGGTCCAGCTGCTCTGGGAAAAGGCCCGCGATTTCCTCCAGCGCGCCTTTACGGTCATCTTCGTGGCGACCATCATCATCTGGTTCCTGCAGAGCTTCGACCTGCGGCTCAGCCTCACCGCTGACCCGCAGCAGAGCATCCTTGCATGGCTGGCCAGCGGTATCGCGCCGCTGTTTGCGCCACTGGGCTTTGCCGACTGGCGGGTGTCTACGGCCCTGATCACCGGCTTTATGGCCAAGGAGAGCGTCGTTTCGACCCTCACCATCCTCTATGGCTCCTCTGCGGCCTTTGCCGCCGCGCTGTCCCCGGCGGCGGCTGCACCCCTGCTGGTGTTCTGCCTGCTCTATACGCCCTGCATCGCGGCGGTGGCCTCGGTCAAGCGGGAGCTGGGCGGCAAGTGGGCGTTTATCATGGTGGCAAATCAGTGCATCGTAGCATGGCTGGCGGCCTTCGGCACGCGGCTCATCATGATGCTGTAAAGAAAACGGAAACAGGGAGCGGCCTGCAAGATGCGGGCCGCTCCTTTTCTCTTGACAAGCACTGCGTTTTTGTGCTATCATTACTTCAAATTTGAATGATACAATTTTGAATCACAAGGAGGCGTCCCATGAATATCCCGGGCATCGAATTCGGGCGGAAGATCTCGGCGGCTTACGCCGCCCTCTGCAAGCCCCTGTGCCAGAAGCTCCATCTGCCCCAGACGGCTTTTGACATCCTGATGTTCCTCGCCAACAACCCCGGCTACCAGACCGCCAGCGACGTGGTGGAGGTGCGCAAACTGAAAGCAAACCTCGTCTCGGTGAATGTAGACCGTCTGGTGCAGGAGGGCTACCTCGTCCGCGAGGCTGACCCCGGCGACCGCCGCCGCACCCTGCTGCGCTGCACTGAAGAAGCCTGCCCCATCATCGAGCAGGGCCGGGCCTTGCAGGAGGAATTTGGCGCACGTCTGCTGGAGCACACCAACGAAGCACAGCGAAAGGCGTTCTTCGAGACGATGGACATCATGAATAAGAATCTGGACGCCATTCTGGAAGGAGAAGCATGAACATTTTATTTACGATCTTAGTCACCTTTTTCGCCGGCATGGGCGCGGGCCTTGGCACCGGCTTTGCGGGCCTGAGCGCGGCGGCTGTCATCAGCCCCATGCTCATCACCTTCCTGCACATGGACCCCTATATGGCTGTGGGCATCGCCCTCTCGTCAGACGTGCTGGCCAGCGCCGTCTCAGCCTACACCTACTATAAAAACAAGAACCTCGACATCAAAAACGGCCTCATCATGATGGTGAGCGTGCTGGTGTTCACGGTGGTGGGCAGCTGGGTGGCAAGCCTGCTCCCCTCGGCCACGATGGGCAGTTTCTCGGTGTTCATGACCTTCCTGCTGGGCATCAAGTTCATCGTCCGGCCCGTCATGACCACCAAAGAGGCCATGCAGGGCGTCAGCGCAAAGAAACGGGCCATCCAGTCCATCGTCTGCGGCGTCCTCATCGGCTTCATCTGCGGCTTTATCGGCGCAGGCGGCGGCATGATGATGCTCCTCATCCTCACCAGCGTCCTCGGCTATGAGTTGAAAACGGCTGTAGGTACCAGCGTGTTCATCATGACCTTCACGGCCCTGACCGGAGCTGTCAGCCATTTCGCCATCGGCGGTGCGCCGGTCTGGCACGTCTGGGCGCTCTGCGTCGTCTTCACCCTGCTGTGGGCGCGCATCGCGGCGGTCTTTGCCAATAAGGCCGACGCCAAGACCCTCAACCGCGCCACCGGCATCATCCTCGTCATCCTCGGCGTGGTGGTCATGGGCTTCAACTGGCTCAGCTGACCGTATCCGGACAAAAAGAAATGCCTGTGCGGCAGATGCTGCACAGGCATTTTATGTTGTGGTTTATTGCACGAACTCGACTTCAACATCGCCGTTCTTGGTGGCGAGGTTCAGCTTGTTGGGGGCATCTGCATTCTGCTGCAGAGTGTCCTTGCCGAAGAAGAGGAAGTTCTTGTCGCTGGCGTCGGAGACGCGGATCTTGCCGCCGCCTGCGGCCAGCTCAAAGCCGTAAGAGCTGCCGCTGCCAATCACGGAGCCGGTGATGCTGCCGTTCTGCACCTTGGCGTTGCAGACGTTGGCAGAGATGTTTTCCAGCTTGAGGGTGCCGCTGTTCTGGATGGTGGCAGCCACATTCTGGGAGGTGACGCCGCTCATGGTGATCTTGCCGTTGCGGGTGGTGCCGCTCAGGGTGGAGCCGTTGAAGTTCGACACCTCGATGCGGCCATTGTCGGTGGTGAGGCTGGCGGTCTGTGCCGAAACGCCGTTCAGCGTGATGCTGTCGTTGGTGGTGCTGACGGTGATGTTTGCCAGCGTCTGGCGGGGTATCTGCAGCGTCAGGGTGCAGCTGCGGGTGTCCTGGCTCTGGATGATGAGGGAAGCGTTGGGCTCCTGGGTCTTGGTCACGGTGAGGGTGCTGCCCGCCACCGTGAAGTCGTAGAGCTTGGAGCTTTCAAAGGCGTAGCTCGAGGTGTAGGTGTAATCGGCGCGGATGTGGTCGATGTCGGCGGCCTGCAGAACGACCGCAGCGCTGTTGTCCTGCACCACGATGGCGTTGATGCCGGCCGGTGCGTCATAGCTGGCGCTGTAAGTGGCCACAGATGCTGCCGCGCCGCAGAAGAACGCAGCCGCCGTGACAGCTGTCAGAAGAGCGAGAAGAAACTTTTTCATAAGGAAAACCTCCTGTCGCAATAAAATAGATGAGCGGAATGTCCCGCAGAAGATTTTACTTTATCCGTCCGGGCCGAAGCTGCGGCCCGGATAGAATTTCTCACCCTAAAAATACCGCAGCAGAGAAAAAAAGTCAAGAGAGAAAAAATGAACAATAAAAAACGCCTGCACAGTGGTGCAGGCGCAAAAGCAGGATAAATTATTTTTCTTCGATGGTGGAGTGCTCGATGACATAGTCGGCAGCGCGGCGGATGCCCTCGTTGCGGCGCATGGCCTCCACGTTGGACGCAGCCTTGACTTCCTCGAGGGTCTTCTTGGTGCGCTCAGCGCGCTCGGACAGAGTCTTGTCGATGTCCTCCTCAGTGGGAACGAGGTTCTCGTTCTGAGCGATCTGCAGCAGGGCCATCCGGGCGCGGGTGTTCTTCTCCGCAGAAGTGCGGACAGCGGCAGTGAAGCTCTCGCGGGTCTGATGGATCTGGCTCAGGTAGCGGTCAAGGCTCAGGCGCTGCATCTGCAGCTGCTGCTGGATCTGCTCCATCTCCTGCTGATAGGCACTCTCGACGAGAACGCTGGGCAGCTCGCCCTCAGCGGCTGCGGCCAGCTGGGTGAGGATGGCGTCCTTGGCGCGGTTGAGCGCAGCGGCGTGTTTGTTGTCGTGGAGCTGCTGACGGATCTGGGCGCGGAACTCGTCCATGGTGTCCACATTGGCAGCCTTCTTGGCAAAATCGCTGTTCAGTGCGGGCAGCTGGCGGACACAGACGTCGTGCAGCTTGATTTTGAAGACCACGGGCTTGCCGGCCAGGTCTTTGACGTGGTAGCGGGCCGGGAAGGTGACGAAGATGTCGAACGCCTCGCCGCCCTTGTGGCCGAGGATGCCTTCCTCGAAGCCGGGGATCATCCGGCCGCTGCCCAGCTGCAGGGTCTGGTTCTGGGCGGCGCCGCCGTTGAAGGGCTTGCCTTCCAGCAGGCCCTCGTAGTCGATGTGGACGATGTTGCCCTTGACGGCCGGACCCTTGTGAGGCACCAGCTCAGCGGCCATGGCGCGGCGGCGCTCCAGCACAGCGTCGATCTCCTTGTCGGTGACTTCCGGGGTGACGCACTCGGTCTTGAAGCCGGTGGTCTGGGTCAGGTCCAGCTCAGGCTGCAGGGCGGTGGTGGCAGTGGCCACAAAGCCCTCGTCCTTTTTCACGCTGACCAGGTCGTAGACCGGCTCGTCCACAGCGTGGAAGCCGTGTTCTGCCATCGCTGCGTCGTACAGGGCCGGGACATCCTTGTCCATCAAATCGTTGATGGCGTCGTACCAGAAGGTGTGCTCGCCGCGGTCGGCCTCGATCTGGGCGCGGTCAGCCTCGCCCTTGGCAAAGCCCTTGATGGTGTACGTTGCGCGGGTGCGCTCGTACACGGCGTTGGACGCAGCTTCCAGCTCTTCAGCCGAAGCGCTGAAAGTCATTTTGCAGACACTCTTTTCGGGAGTTTCCACGCTTACCAGTTTCATAGGTTCTACCCTCCGTGCTGCCCCCTGAAAGGGCGAAATTCAAAGCATTATAAAGTTATTATAGCACAATAAGCTCAAAAGCGGTATAATAAAAAGAAAGAAAATCTGTTCTTTTGTCAGCGAATGGGATCCCGGGCGCTGCAAAACGGAAGGAAGTGTACACCTCATGCGTCTGTTCGATGTTCTCGGGCCGGTGATGATCGGCCCCTCCTCCAGCCATACGGCGGGTGCGGCCCGCATTGGATATACGGCCCAGAAGCTGCTGGGCGACGTCCCCGCCGAGGCGGACATTGGGCTCTACGGCAGCTTTGCCACCACAGGCCGGGGCCACGGCACCGACCGTGCGCTGGTGGCGGGGCTGCTGGGCCTCCGCCCGGACGACCCCCGCCTGCCCGACAGCTTCGCGCTGGCCGAGGAGGCCGGCATGAAGTTCACCATCCATTCGGTGGAGCTCCGTGCCGCCCACCCGAATACGACGGTGCTCACCTTAAAGAGTAAGGCGGGCCGGACCCTCGTCCTGAAGGCGGCCTCTGTGGGCGGCGGACGCATCCGCGTGACTGAAATCGACGGTGTGCCTGCCGACTTTGGCGGTGACAGCAACACCCTTATCATCCATAACGAGGACACCCCCGGCTGCATCGCCGAGGTCACTATGTCGCTGGCCCAGCGCCGCATCAACATCGCGTCCATGCAGGTGTTCCGCGCCGCGGCGGGCGGCTACGCCGTTATGGTGCTGGAATGCGACTCCCACATCCCCCACGTGCTGGAACAGCAGATGGCCGTGATGCCGGGCATCCGCAAAGTCACCTGCCTGAACATCGACGAGCCGGAAGAATGCGAGGAGGGCTGAGAAGTGTCGTTTTTATCCTGTGAAGAGATGCTGGCCGCTGCCCGCAGCCAGAATATTTCCCTTTCGGAGGCCATCCTCCGCAGCGATTTAGCCGAGAGCCGCCTCACCGAGGCCCACAGCCGGGAGATGATGCACCACCTCTGGCAGGTGATGCAGGCCACCAGCCGGGACTATGACCCGGCCCAGCGCAGCCGAAGCGGCCTTTCGGGCGGCGACGCGGCCAAGGTGGAGCAGGCCCATCAAGAAGGAAAGAGCCTTGGCGGCGATTACCTCGCCGCAGTGACTGCCGAAGCTCTCAAGACCGCCGAGTGCAACGCCTGCATGAAGCGCATCGTCGCTGCCCCCACGGCGGGCAGCTGCGGCGTCCTGCCTGCTGTTCTGCTGCCGCTGGCCCGCAGCGGCGAGGCCGACGAAGAGTCCATTTGCGACGCCCTCTATGTCGCCGCCGGATTCGGCCAGGTCATCGCGGCCCGCGCCACTCTCGCGGGCGCGGAGGGCGGCTGTCAGGCCGAGGTGGGCGCGGCCAGCGCGATGGCCGCCGCCGCTCTCTGCCACCTCAAGGGCGGCGCGCCGGAGCAGTGCGCCGCTGCCGCCGCAATGGCTCTGGGCAACCTGCTGGGCCTCGTCTGCGACCCCGTGGCCGGCCTCGTGGAAGTTCCCTGCGTCAAGCGGAACGTCGTCGGCGCGGTGAACGCCGTCTCCTGTGCGAATATGGCCCTTGCCGGGGTGGACTACGCCATCCCCTGTGATGAGGTCATCGACGCCATGGGCCGCGTGGGCAGTCTGCTCTCCCCCGACCTGCGCGAGACCGGTCAGGGCGGTCTTGCCGCCACGCCCACCGGCGTCCGCATCGCCCAGACCCTCGC
>ENA-UEYL01003334-UEYL01003334.1-human-gut-metagenome-genome-assembly--contig:-NODE-3334-length-10732-cov-5.575223_pt1 | contig 10732 bp, 7 predicted proteins | sample MGYA00242941_ERZ507946 | MGnify/ENA primary metagenome ERZ507946 (study PRJEB26167, sample SAMN06115482) | human gut metagenome | host: Homo sapiens | place: China:Guizhou | collected 2015-03-11...
AGTTTTTGCTCTCATTTTGTTATTCTTGTTTAATACGCTTGCAAAGATAAGAAAACTTATAATTATCTTTGCATATTCAATCAAATTCAATAAAGAATGTCAGAAAGTAACTATATATCCATAAAAGGAGCAAAGGTAAACAACCTGAAAAACATTGATGTCGATATACCACGCAACAAGCTGGTCGTGATCACAGGCCTGTCCGGTTCCGGAAAATCATCATTGGCTTTTGACACATTGTACGCCGAAGGCCAGCGGCGCTATGTAGAAAGCCTGTCCTCCTACGCCCGCCAGTTTCTGGGCCGTATGAGCAAGCCCGAGTGCGATTTCATCAAAGGCATACCGCCCGCCATCGCCATCGAACAAAAGGTGAACAGCCGTAATCCGCGTTCCACCGTGGGAACTTCCACCGAGATCTACGAATACCTGCGACTGCTCTATGCACGCGTGGGAAAGACCTATTCTCCCGTCAGCGGCCAGCTGGTGAAGAAGCACAGCATCGAAGATATCGTAAACTGTATGCTCTCCTTTCCCAAAGGAACGAAGTACACGGTGCTCACCCCTATGATGCCCCGTGAGGGCCGCACATTGGCGCAACAACTGGAAATGGACTTCAAACAAGGATTCACCCGTGTGGAAGTGAACCGCGAAATAGTCCGTATAGAAGACTTCCTGCAACAAACAACTGACGGAGATAAAAAACAAAACATCTATCTGCTGGTAGACCGCATGACGGCAGATGACAGCAAAGACAGCATCAGCCGCCTCACCGACTCTGCCGAGACCGCCATGTACGAAGGAGACGGGAACTGCCTGCTCCGCTTCTATTCTGCCGACGGAAGTACGCAACTGTTCTCCTTCAGCACCAAATTCGAGGCGGACGGAATCAAGTTCGAGGAGCCGAACGACCAGATGTTCTCCTTCAATTCCCCTCTGGGCGCCTGCCCCGAATGCGAAGGTTTCGGCAAAGTGATAGGGATAGACGAACATCTGGTGATCCCCAACCGCGCCCTGAGTGTATATGACGGAGCCGTCCTTTGCTGGCGTGGCGAAAAGATGGGAGAATGGCTGCAAGCATTCATCCACGAAGCTCCCGCCCACGATTTCCCCATCTTCGCCCCTTATTATGAACTGACACAGGAACAGAAGGATTACCTGTGGCACGGACCCAGGGAGAAGGCCTGCATCGACTCCTTCTTCAAAATGCTGGAAGAAAACCAGTACAAGATACAATACCGGGTGATGCTGGCACGCTACCGGGGGAAAACCATTTGTCCCGTCTGCCACGGAACCCGGTTGAAAAAAGAAGCCGGCTATGTAAAGGTAGGCGGCAAATCCATCTCCGAACTGGTGGACCTGCCCATTCATGACTTAAAAGAATTCTTCCGCACACTGGAACTGGATGCACATGACACCGCCATCGCCAAACGGATTCTGACGGAAATCACCAACCGCATCCATTTCCTGATGGATGTAGGTCTGGGATATCTCACACTGAACCGCCTCAGCAACTCGCTCTCCGGCGGTGAAAGCCAGCGCATCAATCTGGCCACCTCACTGGGCAGCAGCCTGGTAGGCTCGCTCTATATTCTGGACGAACCCAGCATCGGACTACACAGCCGTGACACCGACCGGCTGATCAAAGTTCTCCGCCAGTTGCAGGAACTGGGAAACACCGTGGTAGTGGTGGAGCATGATGAGGAAATCATCCGTGCCGCCGATTATATCATCGACATCGGTCCTCAGGCAGGACGCCTGGGAGGACAGATCGTCTATCAAGGCAACATGAGCGACCTTCAAAAAGACAGCAACAGCTATACGGTGCGCTATCTGTTGGGAGAAGAAAACATAGAGGTTCCCCGATGCCACCGCCCGTGGAACAATTATATAGAAATAAAAGGCGCGCGTGAAAACAACCTGAAGGGCATTGACGTAAAATTCCCGCTGAATGTCATGACGGTAGTGACGGGTGTCAGCGGTTCGGGAAAGAGTACGCTGGTGCGTGATGTATTCTACAGGGCGCTGAAACGCGAATATAGTGAAGGCAGCGAACGGCCGGGCGAGTTTCTCTCGTTGGAAGGGGATATACAACTGGTGAAAGACATTGAGTTTGTTGACCAGAACCCGATCGGAAAATCATCGCGAAGCAACCCGGTGACCTATGTGAAAGCATACGATGAAATCCGCAAGCTCTTCGCCGAGCAGCCCCTGGCCAAACAAATGGGATATACGGCCGGATATTTCTCGTTCAACACCGAAGGCGGCCGCTGCGAGGAATGCAAAGGCGACGGTACGGTAACCGTTGAAATGCAGTTCATGGCCGATTTGGTATTGGAATGTGAATCCTGTCATGGAAAACGTTTCAAGAGCGACACGCTGGAGGTGAAGTTCCAGGATAAGAACATCTATGATATTCTGGAAATGACAGTGAACCAGGCCGTCGAGTTCTTCACCGGACACGGACAGAAGAAGATCGTGAAGAAACTGCTCCCCTTGCAGGAAGTGGGGCTGGGATACATCAAACTGGGACAAGCCTCCTCCACCCTTTCCGGTGGCGAGAACCAACGTGTGAAGCTGGCGTATTTTCTGAGCATAGAGAAAGCGCAGCCTACCATTTTTGTATTCGATGAACCGACTACAGGCCTGCATTTCCACGATATCAAGAAGTTGCTGGAGGCATTCGACGCCTTGATCAGCCGCGGACATACCATTATCATTATCGAGCATAATATGGATGTGATAAAATGCGCCGACCATGTGATTGACCTGGGACCCGAAGGAGGAAATATGGGAGGAAACCTGGTCGTTGCGGGTACTCCGGAAGAGGTTGCGGCATGTGCGGCATCTTATACGGGACAGTTCTTGAAAGAAAAACTGGAGATGAATTCTCCTGACTGATCCCTCATTCACCACAGATAACCCTAAGAGTCCTCTGTGGTGAACTTGATATGGAATTGACAACCTTATAAATCAACAAAATATGAAAAAACTTTTTTTACTGCTCTTATTATTCCCCTTCCTGTCGGGATGCTCACAAAAAGAAAAAGAATTCACGGTCCTTCAATGGAATATCTGGCAGGAGGGAACAGTGATTCCCGGCGGTTACGATGCCATTGTGAATGAAATAGCCCGTCTTCGTCCGGACTTCGTCACACTGAGCGAGGTGCGTAATTACGAGAACACCAACTTCACCGCCCGCCTGGTGCAATCATTAAAGGAAAAAGGAGAAACCTATTACTCCTTCTACACCTACGATACAGGCCTGCTAAGCCGCTACCCCATCACCGACTCACTGACCGTTTTCCCCGAAAAGGACGACCACGGCAGCATCTATCGCCTTACAGCAGACATGAACGGACGCAAGATGGCCGTTTATACCGCCCATCTTGATTATCTGGATGACGCTTATTATAACGTACGCGGATACGACGGCTCTACCTGGGAGGAAATACCTATCCCCACCACCGTAGAGGAAGTATTGGAAAGAAATGTAGCCTCGCAACGAGACGATGCCATCAAACTATTCATTGAGCAGGCAAAAAAAGACCGCGCAGCCGGCTATACCATCATTCTGGGAGGAGATTTCAACGAACCCTCCCATCAGGACTGGATCGAGGAGACCAAAGACTTGTATGACCATCACGGCTTGGTGATTCCCTGGACTGTTCCCGTTCTGCTGGAAGAAGCCGGACTGAAAGACGCTTACCGCGAATTTTATCCGGATGTATTGAACTATCCCGGCTTCACTTACCCCTCGGACAACCCGGCAAAGCCCGCCGAAAAAATAACCTGGGCGCCCAAAGCCGACGAGCGCGACCGCATAGATTACATTTGGTATTATCCCGAAAAAGGACTGAAGGTGAAAAACGCCGCCGTTTTCGGACCGAAAGGCTCCATTGTCCGTTCACAGCGCGTTCAGGAAACATCCAAAGATCAGTTTATAGAACCCTTGGGAGTATGGCCTACAGATCACAAAGGAGTATGGATCACATTCCAATATTCCGCCGAATAATATCGTTTTTACCGATATTTCCGTTATCTTTGTCCAAATAACCTAATTTATTACCATAATGATCAAATATACGCATAAGCAGCTGATGGGTACCTGCATGTTAGCGGGCGCACTCATGTTGGGAGCATGTACCAGTACTCCCCCTGTAACGAAAGAAGTATCCATTGTCCCTGTAACCAGCCAGCTGGAGGAAACAAACCAGGCCTTTGTCCTGAAAAGCAATACTACCATCGGTGTCATTGACTCCGGACTGGTTCCCGCAGCCGAGTATCTGGCCGGCATACTCTCCGGCGCCACCGGCTACCACCTCAAGGTGAAAGAGGGCGAAGGAACCATCACCCTTGCCCTGGGCGATGTCCAGGGGAAAGAAGGAGCATACACCCTGACAGCCGGACCCGACAAGGTATGCATCACCGGTAACTCCTACGGAGGTGTCATTGCCGGTATCGAATCCCTCAGGCAACTGTTCCCCCCACAAATAGAATCGAAAGAAACAGTGAAAGGTATAGACTGGGCCATACCGGCCGTCACCATCCAGGACGCCCCCCGCTTTGAATGGAGAGGCATCATGCTGGACGTATCCCGCCATTTCTACACCCCCCGGGAAGTAAAGGAATTGCTGGACGTCATGGCCCTGTACAAGATGAACAAGTTCCACTGGCATCTGACCGACGACCAGGGATGGCGCATCGAAATCAAGAAATACCCTCTGCTGACCGAAAAAGGAGCATGGCGCAAATTCAACTCACACGACCGCGAATGCATACGCCTGGCCAAAGCCAACGACAATCCGGACATGGCGATTCCCGAAGACAAGATACGCATTGTAGAAGGGGACACCCTGTATGGAGGCTACTACACCCAGGAAGACATCAAGGACGTCATAGCATACGCCAAAGTACGAGGCATAGACATTGTTCCCGAAATAGACATGCCGGGACACATGCTGGCCGCCGTAAGCAACTACGAGGGCGTTTCCTGTTTCAACGAGACCGGCTGGGGAAGCACTTTCTCCTCGCCTGTTTGTCCGGGAAAAGACTCCGCGCTGGAATTCTGCAAGAACATTTACGCAGAACTGATAGACCTTTTCCCCTATAAGTATGTACATATAGGAGGCGATGAGGTGGAAAAGACCAATTGGAAAAAATGTCCGGACTGCCAGAAGCGTATGCGCGACAATAACCTGAAGACAGAAGAAGAGCTGCAATCATGGTTCATCCATGACATGGAGAGATTCTTTAACGAAAAAGGCAAAGAAATGATAGGCTGGGATGAAATCATTGAAGGCGGATTGTCCAAAACGGCTACCGTGATGTGGTGGCGCAGCTGGGTAAAAGACGCGGCCGCCCAGGCTACCGGACAAGGCAACCCTGTCATTTTCACTCCTAACGGACAGTTCTATCTGGATTATGCGGAAGACAAGAACTCCATAGCGAGCATTTATAATCTGAATACGGCCGACGGCCTGACTCCCGAACAGCAGGCGCTGATTTTAGGAGTACAGGGAAACATCTGGTGCGAATGGATTCCTTCCAACGCACGTATGCAGTATATGGCCATTCCGCGCTTACTGGCTATCGCCGAGCTAGGCTGGAGCGATCCGGCCCGGAAAGACTGGAACGGATTCAGACAGCGGCTGGCCGGTCAGTTTGAACGCCTCAACATCATGGGCATCAATTACCGTATCCCCGACCTGGAAGGCTTTAACGCAGTGAACGCCTTTATCGGTGAAGGAACTGTGAATGTGACTTGCCTTGACCCCACCGCAAGCATCCATTATACCACGGATGGCAGCATCCCCACTTTGCAATCGCCTGCCTACGAAGGCCCCATCAAAGTGACTGAAACCACAGACTTTACTTTCTGCACCTTCCGGCCCAACGGTAAGAAAGGCGACTGGGTAAAGACACGTTTCATCAAGAGTGAATATACTCCCTCTGTAACTGCCGCCCCCTCCAATCCGGGACTGAAAGCTACCTGGCACGAATTTAAAGGAAACAAATGCGGTGAAATAGAAAAAGCTCCGGTCAACGGCACTTATCCGGTGGAAGATGTCATGATCCCCAAGAAAGTGAAAGGGAATATCGGACTGATTATCAAAGGATATTTCAACGCTCCCCAGGACGACATATACACATTCCTGCTTCTGTCCGATGATGGCAGCACATTGGTTATAGACGGCGAGCAAGTAGTGGACAATGACGATCCCCACGGACCTAAAGAAGTAATAGGACAGAAAGCTTTGGCCAAAGGATACCATCCGATGGAAGTACGCTATTTCGACCAGAACGGCGGGCAGCTGAAATTGAGAGTAGTGGGTAGTGACGGTAAAGAAATTCCGTTCACGCACCTCTATGCGCATTAACCTCAAATAAAAAACATTCACCACAGATTACGCGGATCGGTACAGATTGGATTATACCCCATCCTCCCATTCCATAAATCCGCGTAACCTGTGGTGAAAATTAAACCGGTCAGAAATAAATTCCGAATCCTATCTTGAATCCCAGTTTGCTGAACTCCGACGTATCACTAAAACTCAGATCATAATATACAGACGGCTCGATCGTTACATTTCTACCCAAGAAGAAAGCATATCCGACTTCCGGTGTCAAACAAACCAGATTCTTTTTAAATCCCACACAAGAAAGGTGCTTATACGCCATCCCCAATCCTCCATAAATGCCGCAACTGGAGAAATAATAACGTCCCTGTGCGCCAATGCTGGTCTCATCCATTCCATGCTCCGCATAATTTCCCTTGAAATTCAGCAATACAGCCACATTATCGGCTACAAACGCACCACCGGTCAAAGCGAAACCAAAATTTGTCCCTGCATCCTTGCTATGGGAGAGGTCGAGTCCTGTCAACGAAGCATTCACATACCATACCTCTTTCTCAAACTGGGCGTGTGCGCTCAGTGCGGTTACTACCAGCAGCAGCAAACTGACTAAAATTTTCTTCATAATGTTGTCGTTTAATAGTTATTTTTTGTTTTCCAAATCGTGTTCACGTCTTTCCTGCGCCTTCTCTTTCTTACGAAGAACCATCCATAACAACGCTATAATCACATAGGACAAACCTACCGTGAGATACTTTTCCATATCACTTATTTCCGCATTGCGCGGAATAAAATAAACGGCCATCGCTGTGGTGTAAACCAGCAGAGCTACAGGCAGCCAGGTCGATTTTCTATATTTTCTCATAAACCATGCTGTTTTTGTTTCCTATACCAACTTGCAAACCCGATAGCGGCTACCAACGTACAAAGGCCGCCTGTCAGATAAGAGACAGCACCCGAGAGCGCCAACCCTTCGGGGGCTATGCAAATATAAGTAGAACATACAGCCGTCATGAACAAGGCAGGAAACAGGGTGATATAATAATTCTTTTTCGTACGTGTCAGAAAAACAGTGACCGCCCACAAAGTAAACACGGACAGAGTCTGGTTACACCAGGCAAAATAACGCCATATCCTGTCAAATCCCGCCGCATCACGCTGGCTGTACAACAAGATGCCGATAGTTACCGCAAAAATAGGAATACAAATCAATAAACGTTTCGCTATACTTTTTTGTTCCAAATGCATAAAATCGGCAACAATCAGACGCGCCGAACGCAAAGCGGTATCCCCACTGGTAATAGGAGCGGCAATTACACCCAGTATGGCCAGCAAGCCTCCTACCGTGCCCAGCCACTCCTTGGTGATACTGTCTACAATAATCGAAGCATTGCTCTCCTCCATGCCATTCTGATGAAAAAAGTAAGTGGCGGCTGCCGCCCAGATCAATGCCACGATCCCCTCGGTCACCATCGCTCCATAAAAAACAGGACGGCCGTACTTCTCATTCTTCATACAGCGCGCCATCAGCGGAGACTGGGTGGCATGGAAACCACTGATCGCCCCACAGGCAATAGAAACAAACATGATAGGGAAAATGGGCAATCCCGCAGGATGGGTATTCTGCAGACCGTCCGTGATTTCGGGCAACACCGGATGGTTCCATAACAGCATCACCAAAATGCCCACCGCCATAAACAACAAGGCGATGGCGAACAATGGATATATCTTTCCGATGATCTTGTCCACCGGCAACAGCGTGGCCAGCATATAATAGAGGAATACCACAATAATCCAAAACGTAGCATCCATGTAGTCCGGAGTAAGCTTGGCAAGCAACCCGGCCGGACCTGCCACAAACACCGCTCCCACCAATATCATCAGCACCACCGTAAAGCCGCGCATCAGCTGCTTGGTGGGAAGGCCCAGATAACGGCCGATAATCTCCGGCAGGCTCTCACCGTTATGACGGATGGAAAGCATGCCCGACAGATAATCGTGCACCGCCCCGGCAAAAAGAGTACCCAGGACAATCCACAAATAAGACGCCGTACCAAACTTCGCTCCCATTATGGCACCGAAGATAGGGCCCAGGCCCGCTATATTCAAGAACTGAATCATAAAAATCTTCCAGGTAGGAAGTGGAATAAAATCAACACCATCCGCCATGGTCAGGGCAGGTGTCTTCCTTATCTTGTCAGGACCGAACACACGTTCCACATAACTTCCATACAAAAAGTATCCGCCTACAAGAACCAATAATGCAATAATAAAGGTTATCATATTCTATTTTTTGTTTTGTCGGAGCAAAAGTAACGAATTAATTGATTACTTCGTATCTTTGTCCCCAAATTAAAGCAAATGCGAACATTCTTTATAACTTTATTACTAGTAATACCGAGTTTTTTACCAGTAATGCCCCAGCCTAAATATGAGATCCGCGCCACCTGGCTCACCACGCTGGGAGGGATGGACTGGCCCCGCAACAAGGCGGTAAACGCATCAGGCATCCGCCGCCAGCAAAAGGAATTGTGCGAGATACTGGACCGTCTGAAAGCCGCCCGTTTCAATACGGTATTATTGCAGACCCGCCTGCGCGGAGACCTGATATACCCTTCGGCCATAGAGACTTTCGCCGAATCACTGACAGGCAGCACAGGACGGAATCCGGGATATGACCCTCTGGCGTTCGCCATCGAGGAGTGCCACAAACGCGGCATGGAACTGCACGCATGGATCGTTACGATTCCTGCCGGAAACACCCGTCAGGTGCAATTGCTGGGACGCAACTCCGTGGTACGGAAGAACCGGAAGATCTGTAAACTATACAAAGGCAACTGGTACCTGGATCCGGGAAATCCGGAGACCCGGGAGTATCTGTCACGCATCGTAAAAGAAATAACTTCGCGTTATGACATAGACGGCATCCATTTCGACTACATCCGCTACCCCGAACAAGCCGACCGCTTTCCCGACAAGGACACCTACCGGAAATACGGCAAAGGCAAGGAGCTGAAACAATGGCGGCGCGACAACATCACGGAGATTGTACGCAGGCTCTATACCGACATCAAGGCCCTCAAGCCCTGGGTCAAGGTGAGCAGCTCCCCCGTCGGCAAATACCGGGATACCAGCCGATATCCCTCCCGTGGCTGGAACGCTTATCATGCAGTTTACCAAGATGCCCAGAAATGGCTGAAAGAAGGTATTCATGACGCCTTGTTCCCGATGATGTATTTTCAAGGAAACAATTTCTATCCGTTCGCACTGGACTGGAAAGAGAATTGCGGCAACCGCTGGATAGTGCCCGGACTGGGCATTTACTTCCTCTCGCCACACGAACAGAACTGGCCATTGGACGAGATTGTCCGCCAACTTCATTTCACCCGGCAGATCCGGCTGGACGGGCAAGCTTATTTCCGCAACCGCTTCCTGTTGGACAATACCAAAGGACTCCTGGACGAACTACAAGAGAACTTCTATACCACACCGGCACTTGTCCCTCCCATGACGTGGATGGACAGCATCGCCCCGTCCGCCCCGTCCGCACCCTCACTGCAACTTCTGCCGGACGGCAAGATGCGTATGAGCTGGCAGGCCTCCACCGACAACAGCGGAAGTCCTGTCACCTATCACCTCTACGCCTCGGACACCTGTCCGGTGGATATCACGCAGGCAGGCAACCTCCTGGAAACCCGTCTCACCCATACGGCATACGAATACCTCCCCTCCGCACCCTGGCGGCAGAAACGTTACTTTGCCGTAACCGCCGCCGACCGCTTCGGCAACGAAAGCACACCGCTGGAACTGAATACCGCATCGGAACTGGATATGCCGCTGTTGAACGAAGGAAACATGCTTCTTCTGCCCGAGATGAAGGACGCGGAAACCATCCGGATTCTCACCGCCACCGGCGAGGAAGCAAGTTGCATGAAGTATGCCCGTCCACTCTCCATCGCCTCATTGCCCGCCGGATTCTATACCGTACAGAAGGTGGACCGCACAGGTGTCCGGAGCTTTGTAGGAATCATCCTGAAATAAAGAACAACAGCAGCTATCGCACCTCCTGACAGTATCTTTTGCCGTTCGTAACAGGAAGAATTACAGCACTCTTCCTGTCTATCCGACCGTCCAACAGGCGCCGGACGCATATCCACCCTGAAGCGGACACATATCCACCTTGAGGCGGACGCAATTCCAGCGTCCGCCGGAAATAGTATTTTAGAACAAGGAGACTATTTTTATATCAAAACCCAAGGCTATAAGCAAAATAATCCGTATTTTTGCACATTCAATTGAACCAAATATATAACTCATGAGCAATCAACGATACATGCAGCGCGGTGTGTCAGCATCCAAGGAAGATGTGCACAACGCCA
>ENA-UEYL01003335-UEYL01003335.1-human-gut-metagenome-genome-assembly--contig:-NODE-3335-length-10731-cov-3.732401_pt1 | contig 10731 bp, 9 predicted proteins | sample MGYA00242941_ERZ507946 | MGnify/ENA primary metagenome ERZ507946 (study PRJEB26167, sample SAMN06115482) | human gut metagenome | host: Homo sapiens | place: China:Guizhou | collected 2015-03-11...
ATCCAGATCGTGGAGGAAAACGGCAAGCTCATCTGGAAGTGCCCCAAGTGCGGCAACACCGACCAGGACAAGATGAACGTGGCCCGGCGCACCTGCGGCTATATCGGCACCCAGTTCTGGAATCAGGGCCGCACTCAGGAGATCCGGGACCGGGTACTGCACCTTTAAGCTTGTTCCAGGGGGACAGCGTCCCCCCCTGGATACGCAAGGACCCCGGCGCCGGGCGCCGCAGTCCTTGCGATACCCCCCTCGCCCGCTCACGGAGCGGGCGGCTGTGGCCGCAGCGGCCACAGGCGTCGGTGTGCCGTGCAGGCGCATGTCCTGCCCGGCACGGATTTTAAATGTACCCGCCTGCTGTCCGGGGCGTATTTGGAGGAACGGTCATGCATTACGGAGAGATCAAAAACTGTGATATCGCCAACGGCGAGGGCGTGCGGGTGACGCTGTTCGTGTCCGGCTGCACCAACCGCTGTCCCCATTGCTTCCAGCCCCAGACCTGGGCCTTTGATTACGGGACGCCCTTTACGGAAAAGACGGAGGAGGAGCTCCTTGGGCTGCTGGCACCGGATTACATCAGCGGCTTGACGCTGCTGGGCGGCGAGCCCTTTGAGCCGGAGAATCAGCGTGCCCTGGTGCCGTTTTTGCACCGGGTCCGGGAGACGTATCCCGCCAAGACCATCTGGAGCTACACGGGCTTTACCTACGAGGACCTGCTGCGCGATGGCAGCCATCCCCGCTGCGAGGTCACCGACGAGATGCTCTCACTGCTGGATGTGCTGGTGGACGGCCGGTTCGTGGAGGAGCTGAAAGACATCTCCCTGCGGTTCCGGGGCAGCAGCAACCAGCGGCTGATCGACCTTGCCGCCACCCGGGCGGCGGGGGAGATACGGCTGCTGCCGGAGATCCGCCGGTAACAGAGCCCGGGCCCCATGAAAAGAAAAAAGCGGAGAGGCAAAAGCCTCTCCGCTTTTCCTTTTTTAAAGTGTCTGCGTGTAGCCCTTGTTGTTGGTCAGGGCCTCCAGCACCTGATAGCGCTCCATGTCAAATTCCTTTTTCATCTGCAGGGCCTGCTCCATCTCCAGGTCCACGATGCGCCCGTCCTGGGTGGCGATGACGCAGTTGCCCCGGCCCTGGGAGAGGGCCTGCACGGCCTCGTAGCCCATGCGGCTGGCAGTCTCCCGGTCCCGGGCACTGGGGGAGCCGCCCCGCTGGATGTGGCCCAGCACGGTGACCCGGGGATCGATGCCGATCTCCTGGTGGATGCGCTTGCCGATCTCCACGGCGCTGCCGGCGCCCTCGGCCACCACGATCATGTAATGGGTGGTGCCGGACAGGCGGGCCCGCCGGATCTTCTCCACGATGTCCCGGTCAAAGTCCGTCTCCCGCTCCGGGATCAGCACGGCGGTGGCGCCCACGGAGATGCCCACGTACAGGGCAAGGTAGCCTGCGTGGCGGCCCATGACCTCCACCACGGAGCAGCGCTCGTGGGACTGCATGGTGTCCCGCAGCTTGTCGATGCACTCAATGGCGGTGTTGCAGGCGGTGTCAAAGCCGATGGTGTAGTGAGAGCAGCCGATGTCGTTGTCGATGGTGGCGGGGATGCCCACCACCTGCAGGGTGTGGCCCTCTGCGGCCGCCTGACGGGACAGGGCAAGGGCGCCCCGGAACGTACCGTCGCCGCCGATGGCCACGATGCCGTCCAGCCCCAGCAGCTTGCAGGTGGCCAGGGCTTTGGCCCGGCCGGCCTCAGTCATGAATTCCTCGCTGCGGGCGGTGTAGAGCATGGTGCCGCCCTTGTTGATGATATGGCTGACGCTGGATGCGTCCATGTGGATAAAATCGCTGTTGATAAGGCCGTTCCAGCCCCGGCGGATGCCGATGCAGTCAATGCCCTCGCCGATGGCAGAGCGCACCACCGCCCGAACGGCGGCGTTCATGCCGGGGGCGTCACCGCCGCTGGTGAGAATGCCGATTCGCTTGACCTGTTTTTCCATATGTATCCTCCAGACTCTGTCCCGGCGGAAGCCGGCAGGGTAGTTAACCGATTACCCCGACTATACCGCCGCGGGGGAGAGTCTGTCAAGATGCAGTTGCGTCTTCCCCCAAATCCTTGTGTAAAACGATTAACTTTCTGAAATCTCTGTATAAAAAATGACCAAACACCTAGTTGCTGTACTCGATCTGCAGTCCGGTGCGGCTTTGCACGGCGGCCCAGCGCTCGTCCAGAGGCTGGTCGGTGATGATGCGGTCGATGAGATTCAGACTGCCGAAGATCACGTTGGCGTTGGGGCCGAACTTGGTGTGGTCCATCAGCAAGATCCGCTCCTGGGCGTGGAGCAGCATGCCCTCCCGGACCTTGGCCTCGTTGAGGTGGTTATCGGACAGGCCCTGTTCCGGTGTGATCTTGGGACAGCTGATAAAGGCTTTGTCCGCGTGGTATCCGGCCAGAATATCTGTGGTGTGGTAGCCGGTGAAGGAGGAGGTGCGCCGGCGGAAGGTGCCGCCCAGGCACACCAGGTTGATGTTGGACAGCCGCTCGCTGCAAAGCTCACAGATCAAAAGAGAGTTGGTGATGATGGTCACATTATATTTTTCCTCCACCAGCAGCCGGGCCAGCTCCAGACAGGTGGTGGAGGAGTCCAGCATGAGCACGTCGTTTTCCTTCACATACTGGAACGCGCACCGGGCCATCTGGGATTTCACATCCTGGAAATAGATCTTGCGCAGCTTGGTGGGGTAGCTTTTGTCGTATTTTTCCATCAAATAGGCGCCGCCGTGGGTGCGGGTGAGCTTGCCGCCGGCCTCCAGCTCCCGCAGGTCCCGCCGGATGGTCTCTTCGCTGCACTGGAGCAGCTGACTCAGCGCGGGGATCAGCACGCTGCCGTTTTTGGCCAGCTCCTGCTCGATGGCTGTTTGCCGGTCGATCTTCAGCATGACGCCACATCCTTTCTCTTTCCTTGTCTCAAAGTATAGATGACTATTTTGGAAAAAGCAATGAAAATATGTGCGTGGTCAACAAAAAACCACAAAAGCATGTGAAAATTACGCAAAAACGCACAATAACAGTTGGATGGTATAGAGAAAACTATTTAAAACGCCAAAATACATGTTGAAAAATGTTAATATTTGTTGTAATATTTGTTTATAGCAAAATCCATGGAAAGGGGGAGGCAGCCGGGCGGCTCCGGATCGCCCAATGGACACACAGAAGTTGAACATGCAATATGTATGAAAGGGGATTTGTTATGGAAAATAACAAGAACAAGGGAAATTTCCTGGGTTTGATGCCGCTGCTGATTTTCATCGCACTGTACATTATCTCCACTGCCGTGACCAAAAACGCCAGCACCATGCCGCTGAATGTGGGTATCCTGATCGCCATCATCTGCGCGTTTGCATTCTGCGTGGCCAAAAAGGAAAAGGGCAAACTGAATTTTGACGGCTTCGTCACCATGTTCTGCAAGGGCGGCGGTGACGATACGCTGATCCTGATGTTCTTCATCTTCCTGGAGGCCGGTATCTTTTACAGCGTGGCCGGCGGCATGGGCGCCGTTACCTCCGTGTCCAACCTGGGCTTGAAGCTGCTGCCTGCCAACATGGTTCTGCCCGGCCTGTTCCTCATCGGCTGCGTGCTGAGCTTCTCCATGGGCACTTCCATGGGTACCGTTACCACCCTGATGCCCATCGGCATCGAGATCGCCAACAAGACCGGCATGAATATGGCGCTGGTATGCGGCGTCGTGGTGGGCGGCGCCATGTTCGGCGACAACATGTCCTTCATCTCCGATACCACCATCGCTGCCACCCGTACCCAGGAAGTGGAAATGAAGGATAAGTTCAGAGCCAACTTCCTCATGGTTTTGCCGGCCGTGATCATCACCATCGTGCTGCTGATGTTCCAGTCCGTCCCCGCCGCGCTGGATGAGAGCGCCCTCACCTGGGACTTTGTCCAGCTTCTGCCTTACATCCTGGTCATCGTGCTGTCTTTGATCGGCGTGCATGTCATGCTGGCCATGGGCGCTGCCATCCTGGCAGGACTGGTCGTGGGCCTGGCTCAGGGCAGCTTCACCTTCGTCTCCGCTCTGACCATCGTGGGCGACGGCATCAAGTCCATGGAGGACACCGCTGTCATCGCCGTCATGGTGGGCGGCCTGGTGGCCCTGATGACCTACCTGGGCGGCATCGACTGGCTGCTCAACAAGCTGACCTCCAGCGTCAAGGGCGCCAAGGGTGCTGAGCTGTCCATCGCTGCGCTGGTTACCCTGCTGGATCTGGCTACCACCAACAACACCATCTCCATCATCACCGCCGGCCCCATCGCCAAGGACATCTCCGATCAGTACGGCGTGTCCCGCGTGCGTACGGCCAGCATCCTGGACCTGTTCTCTTCCGCCGGCAACGGTATCTGCCCCTGGGCGGGCCAGATCCTGGCTGCCTCCGGTCTTGCGGGCGTGTCCACGCTGTCCATCGTGCCTTATTGCTGGTACAGCATGCTGATGTTCGTGTTCGGCGTGGTGTTCATCCTGCTGGGCTGGCCCAAGGGCGTTGTGACCCACAGCCAGGACAAGGTTGCCAAGTAAACGGCAGAAATTGTATTATCTAACATAAGAAGGCCGGCCATCCGCGGCCGGTGCGCAGAAGGAGGGGGAAGCGGGACATACCGGGCCCCTCTCCTTTTGCGTCTGAAAACCATTTGGCGCCGGACGGCGCGTGGAGGAGTATCATGTCTGAATTCAATACCTTTTTTCTGATGAAGCCGGAGGATGTAAAGCGCTATGTGGTGGAAGTACTGCACCGCTTTGACCCGGATGAGGAGATGGAGTGCCGGGAGATCGGCGACGGAAACATCAACTATGTCTTCCAGGTCCGCTCCTGCAAAGACGGCCGCTCGGTGATCGTCAAGCAGGCGGACAAGCTCCTGCGCTCTTCCGGCCGCCCGCTGGATATCTACCGCAACAAGATCGAGGCGGAGACGCTGAAGCTGGAGTCCTCCCTGGCACCCAGCTTTATCCCGGAGGTCTACTATTACGATGAGACCATGGCCGCCCTTTCCATGGAGGACATCTCCGCCTACAAGAACCTGCGCAAGGAGCTGGCCGCCGGACGGGTCTACGGCCATCTGGCGGAAAACCTGGCCCAGTTCCTGGCCCAGTCCCTGCTGCCCACCACGGACCTTGTGATGGACCGCCGGGAGAAGAAGGAGCGGGTGAAGTTCTTCACCAACCCGGAGCTGTGCGACATCACCGAGGATCTGGTGCTCACCGAGCCCTACTACGACTACAAGGGACGCAACATCCTCACGCCCGGCAACGAGGACTTTGTGCGCACGTTCCTCTATGAGGACGCGGACCTCCACGCCCAGGTGGGCATGCTGCGCAACGGCTTCATGAACAACGCCCAGGCTCTCATCCACGGAGACCTGCACTCCGGCTCCATCTTCGCTAACGAAGAGGGCGTGAAGATCATCGATCCGGAATTTGCCTTTTACGGTCCCATGGGCTATGATATTGGCAATGTCATCGGCAACCTGTTCTTCTCCTGGGCCAACAAGGCGTTCACCGGCGCCGGCGCGGAGCAGACGGAGGCGGTGCGCGGCCTCATTGCCCGGCTGTGCGACCTGACGGCGGAAAAGCTCTCCGAAAAGTACGACGAAATCGTCACCTTCCCCCTCTATCGGACGGAGGGCTTCAAGAAGGCGTATCTGGACGGCGTCATGGCCGACTCCTACGGCTACGCCGGCACGGAGATCATCCGCCGGGTGGTGGGCGACTCCAAGGTCATGGAGGTCACCTCCGTCACCGATCCCGCCCAGCGTGTCCCCATGGAGCGCGCCCTCATCAAGATGGGAATCTTCCTCATCAAGCACCGCGCACAGGGGCTTACCGGCCAGGAGGTGGTCCGGGCCTTTGACATGATCCTGGCGTAAAATAAGGAGGATATCAATATGGTACGTATGGACAACGACATGCCCTTTTTGCTGCAGTACGAAAATGTGGCATGGTACGATAACGGCAAGGTCCGCATTCTGGACCGCCGGGTCTACCCCACGGAGGTCCGCTTCGTGGACTGCTTCACCTATCAGGAGGTGGTCAAGGCCATCGCCGACATGGTGACCCAGAGCGCGGGCCCCTACACCGCCGTGGGTATGGGCATGGCCCTGGCTGCCTGGCAGGTGCGGGACAAGAGCGAGAGCGAGCAGAACGCCTTCTTGCAGCAGGCGGCCTATGACCTGGCTCACGCCCGCCCCACCACCGCCAACCGCTATGGTCAGATCACCTACCGCTGCGCCGATCTTGCTGCCAAGGCTCTGGCCGAGGGCAAGGACCCCATTGAGGCCATTGTGGAGAGCACGGTGGAGTCCCTCAACCGCCGTTACAGCACCATGCAGATCGTGGGTGACCATCTGGCATCCCTGATCCCCCAGGGCGGCACCATTTTGACCCAGTGCTTCGGCGAGACCATCATCGGCACCGTCATGCGGGCGGCCCGCAAGCAGAACAAGGACTTCAAGGTGTTCTGCGCCGAGACCCGTCCCTATCTCCAGGGCGCCCGGCTGACCTCCAGCTGCTTTGCCCAGATGGGCTTTGACACCACCGTCATCACCGACAACATGGTGGCCTATTCCATGGAGCGCGAGCACATCGACCTGTTCACCTCTGCCGCCGACTCCATCGCCCGGGACGGCCACATCGCCAACAAGATCGGCACGTTCCAGATCGCCATTCTGGCCAAGTACTTCGGCATTCCCTACTATGTCACCGGCGTGCCCGACAAGGACAAGCACACCAAGGACGACATCGTCATCGAGATGCGCGACCCCAGCCAGGTGCTCAGCTACCGGGGCATCCCCAACACCGTCGAGGGCGTCAAGGCCATCTACCCCTCCTTCGACGTGGTGCCGCCCCACCTGATCTCCGGCGTGGTCACCGACAAGGGCGTGTATGTGCCCTATGTGCTGGATCACTATTTTGACTCCGACGTGAAAGTATTCTACTGAGCCGCAATCGAGCATTGAAGGAGGAACTCCCTATGAAGGTCTATGTACGCGCGCCCTATTCCGATGACTGCCTCAAAGAGCTGGAGACCCTGTTTGACCAGGTGGTCTACGAGCCCTGGACGGTCACCGGCGAGCGTTTTTACGAAGATGAGATGCTGGAAAACCTGCTGCGTGTCCAGCCCGACGCCCTGATCACCGAGCTGGACCGGGTGACGGAGAAGGTGCTCTCGGGCTATGACAAGCTCAAGTTCATCGGCGACTGCCGCGGTACCCCCGCCAACCTCCAGGTGGAAGCGTGCACCAAGGCCGGCGTGCCCATTTTGTGCACCCCGGGCCGCAACACCCAGGCCGTGGCCGAAATGGTGGTGGGTCTGCTGCTGACGGTCATGCGCAAGACCATCCCCGCCGTGCAGTGGGTCAAGGACGGCAAGTGGGTGCCCGGCACCACGCCCTATTACCTGTGGATGGGCAACGAGCTCCAGGGCAAGAAGGTAGGCTTCGTGGGCTTCGGCGCCATCAGCCACGCCGTGGCCAAGATCCTGGACGGCTTTGAGTGCCAGATCAGCTTCTACGATCCCTTCCTGCCCGGCGACCAGGGCCACTACCGCAAGACCTCCCTGGAGGAGATCTTCTCTGAAAGCGACATTGTGACGCTGCACCTGCCCGTGACCGACTCAACCCGGGGCATGATCACCGAGCCGCTGCTGCGGTCCATGAAAAAGACGGCTCTGTTCGTCAACGCAGCCCGCTCCGCCATCGTGGACTATGCCGCGCTGGAAAAGGTGCTCAAGGAAGAGGCCATCGCCGGCGCCATCATCGACGTGCTGGATACGGAGCCTCCCACCGAGGCGGATCTGACCATTGCCCAGTGCCCCAACGTGCTGCTCACGCCCCACATCTGCGGCGCTACCTATGAGGTCACCGACCACCAGTCCCGCATCCTCAACGACCGCATCAAAAAGTGGCTGGCCGGGGAGGACCTGGAGAAGGTGGTCTATAACCGGGACGTGCTGGGTAAGTGACCATGAAGCACTACCTCATGGTGGACCTGGGCACCGGGAACACCCGGGTGGCCCTGGTCAGCGGCGGCGGCAGCATCCTGGGCATCCGTACATACACCAATGTCTACCACCGGGATGACGCCTATGAGGACGCCCAGTACTTCCTGCCTCAGGAGTGGGCACCGCTGATCCTGCAGGGATGCCGGGAGCTGTGTGCTGAGCACCCGGACGTGGTGATCGACGCTGTGTCCTCCGCCGGCGCCCGCCAGAGCTTCGTGCTGCTGGACCGGGCGGGGGAGGCCTTCTACGGCCTGCCCAATATCGACAACCGGGGCCGGGCCTACATGGCCCAGGTGCCCGACCACCAGGAGATCTACCGGCTCAGCGGCAAGTGGGCCACGGAGGATTTCGGCGCGGCCAAGCTGTTGGGCTTGCGCAAGGTGTATCCCGAGATGTATGATAAGATCGGATGTGTCCTGAGCCTGAGCGAGTGGATCGCCTGGATGTTCACCGGCGAGACGGTCATGGAGTACTCCCAGGCCTGTGAGACCCAGCTCTATGACATCGGCCGCAGGACCTGGTCCGAGGAGCTTTGCAGCAAGTACGGCCTGGAGACGGACATCCTGCCGCCTTTGGCGGCGGCGGGCACCGTAGTGGGCCCCGTGCTGCCGGGGCTGCGCCAGGAGCTGCACATGGCCGAGAACGCATCGTTCATCCTGGGCGGCGCTGATACCCAGGTGGCCCTGCGGCAGACCGGCATCGGTTCCGGCGATATCGCTGTGGTATCCGGCACCACCTCCCCGGTGGTGACCGAGATGGAGCAGCTTTTCTACGATCCCGATCAGCGGGTGTGGACTGACGCCGGACTGGGTGCGGAGCGCTACCAGGTGGAGATGAACCCCGGCGTCACGGGACTCAACTACCAGCGCTTCCGGGAAAACCTCTACGCTGACTGGTCCTACGGCGATCTGGAGGAGGCCTACGAGAAAAAGACTTCTTTCGCCTGCACGGCGTCCTTTTCCTCGCTGCTGTTCTATGAGCGGCGCTCTTTGCGCCGGGGCGGGTTCTTCATGAAATCCCCCATGGACGCGGGCGTGGACCGGCTGGACTTCATCTGGGCGGTGCTGGCGGATATCGCCTGCTCCATCTATGAGCAGCTCCACGCGCTGGAACAGCTCACCGGCAACACCGGCGGATGCATCTTAGGCTGCGGCGGCGGATTCCAGTCCCGGGCCCTGTGCCATATGCTGGCGGACCTTTCCGGCAGGGAGGTGCGGCTGCGGCCGGGCTTCTCCCAGGCAACGGTCCTGGGGCTTGTGGACATCTGCAACGGCTGCCTGGGCCGCGAGGACAGCCAGGAGGCCGGCGAGGATCTGTGCTTTGCGCCCCGGTCCGGCCAGCTGATCCATGAATACTACCCTGTGTGGCTGGAAAACCGCAACCGGGCCAACCAGGCCTGAGGGGCAGATTCGGAAAACCAAGACAATATCAATATACAATAAAATTATCGGGAGGAATCAACCATGTTGATGCAGGAAGAAAGAGAACTGGTCGTTGAATACGGCAAGAGAATGAGCGCGGACCGGCTGAGCACCGGCACCAGCGGCAATATCAGTGTCTACAACGCGGAAAAGGGGCTCATGGCCATCAGCCCCTCCGGCATGGACTACTTCTCCACCAAGCCCGAGGACGTGGTCATCACCGACCTGGAGGCCAACATCGTCGACGGCGCCCGTAAGCCCTCCAGCGAGTGGGCCCTGCACACCACCTTCTATAAGCATAAGCCCCACGCCCGCGCCGTGGTGCACACCCACTCCATGTACTGCACCACCTTCGCTGTGCTGGGTCAGCCCGTCCGTGCCGTCCACTATGTGATCGGCGACGCGGGCACGGCCACCGTGCCCTGCGCGCCCTACTGCACCTTTGGTACAGAGGAGCTGGCGGAGGCCGCCATGCAGGTGTGCGGCGAGAGCAACGCCGTGCTGCTGGGCAACCACGGCCTGGTGGTGTGCGGCAAGGACATCAAGAGCGCTTACAGCCTGGCCTGCAACATGGAGTACATCGCCGAGCTGCAGTATCGCGCCATGTGCATCGGAACGCCCAACGTCCTCACCGACGAGCAGATGGCCGTGGTCATGGAGAAGTTCAAGTCCTACGGCCAGCCCGGCGCCAAGAAGACCGGTTATTGATCGGGGCGCGCGGCTATGAATTCCTTTGATTTTTACAGCCCCACCTATTTCGTCTTCGGCCGTGACCGGGAGACGGAGGCGGGCGCCTATGTAAAGAAGTTCGGCGGCAGCCGGGTGCTGGTGCTCTACGGCGGCCAGTCCGCCAAGCGCACGGGCCTTCTGGACCGGGTGAACGAGTCGCTGCGCTCGGCGGGCCTTGCCTGCGTGGAGCTGGGCGGCATCAAGCCCAACCCCAAGAGCGACATGGTCTATGAAGGCATCGAGCTGTGCCGCCGGGAGCAGGTGGACTTTTTGCTGGCTGTGGGCGGCGGCAGCGTCATCGACACCGCCAAGGCCATCGCCGCCGGCGCCGTGTATGACGGTGACTTCTGGGATTTCTTCTCCGGCAAGGCGCCGGAGAAGGCCCTGCCTGTGGGCACCGTGCTGACCATCGCCGCCTCCGGCAGCGAGGGCTCCCCGGACGCCATCATCACCAAGGCGGACACCCTGGAGAAAAACGCGGCGGAGGCCGACTGCCTGCGTCCCCGCTTCTCCATTCTCAACC
>ENA-UEYL01003338-UEYL01003338.1-human-gut-metagenome-genome-assembly--contig:-NODE-3338-length-10714-cov-13.967660_pt1 | contig 10714 bp, 8 predicted proteins | sample MGYA00242941_ERZ507946 | MGnify/ENA primary metagenome ERZ507946 (study PRJEB26167, sample SAMN06115482) | human gut metagenome | host: Homo sapiens | place: China:Guizhou | collected 2015-03-11...
GGCGGCATCCTGATGTGGGTGCCGGAGATCTTCCAGATCGACGACCCTGCTGCCCACATGACCTGGAACAGCTGGCACATGGGCGGCATTGAGCGCAAGGCCATTGCGCAGGGCTTTTCCTTCTACTCCCCCATCCGCTACTCTGAGCTGCCCCGCTACTACCGCGAGAGCAATGACCCCGTGGATGTGGCAGTATTTCAGGTGACCCCCATGGACGAGCATGGCTACTTCAACTTCGGCCCCAGCGCTTCGCATCTGGGCGCTGTTTGTGAGAAGGCCAAAAAGATCATCGTGGAGGTCAACACCAATATGCCGCGCTGCCTTGGCGGCATGGAGAACTGCGTACACGTTTCTCAGGTAAGCGGCATTGTGGAGGGCGCAAATCCCCCCATCGGCCAGATGGCCGCTGCCGGTGCCGCCACCGAGGTGGACCTGAAGGTGGCCAACCTCATCGTGCCGCAGATCCCCAACGGTGCCTGCCTGCAGCTGGGCATCGGCGGTATGCCCAACGCCATCGGCGGGCTGATTGCACAGAGCGATCTGAAGGATCTGGGCGTGCACACCGAAATGTATGTGGATGCCTTTGTGGATATTGCCAAGGCCGGCAAGATTAACGGCAGCCGCAAGCAGCTGGACAAGGGCCGTCAGGTCTACGCCTTTGGTGCCGGCACCCAGAAGATGTACGATTACCTGAACGATAACCCGGAGTGTATGTCTGCCCCGGTGGACTATACTAATGACATCCGCAGCATTTCTGCACTGGACAATTTTATCTCCATCAACAATGCCGTGGATATCGACCTGTTTGGTCAGGTGAACGCCGAGAGCGCCGGTGTGAAGCACATTTCCGGCGCAGGCGGTCAGCTGGACTTCGTGCTGGGCGCATACCTTTCCAAGGGTGGCAAAAGCTTTATCTGCCTGTCCTCCACCTTCTTTAATAAAAAGACCGGCAAGCTGGAGAGCCGCATTCGTCCCACGCTGGAGAATGGCAGCATCGTTACCGACACCCGCGCCAACGTGCATTACCTGTGCACCGAGTATGGCTGCGTGAACCTGAAGGGCTTGACCTCTTGGGAAAAGGCCGAGGCTCTGATCAGCGTGGCACACCCGGACTTCCGCGAGGAGCTGATCCGCGAGGCCGAAAAGCTGCATATCTGGCGCAGAAGCAACAAAATTTAATAAGCGCTGCGGGTATTCCCGCTGCCCGCAGCAGGAATGGAGTTTGTCATGATGGACAAAAAGCCGCACATCAAACCGTATCTCTATGGGATGCTCGCAGGGTTTGGTGCCATTGCATTGAGCATCATCTTCTTTTTCCTCATTTACCGCTTTGACGGCTTCGGCTCGGCTATCTCTACCCTGACCGGCATCCTGATGCCCTTTATCTACGGTGCCGTCATTGCCTATCTGCTCAAGCCGGTGTGCAATAGCATCGAAAACTTTCTGCGCCGGTTCATCCCGGAAAAGATGAACGGTCTGATCAACGCGCTATCCGTGGCGCTTACCATCCTGTTCGGGCTTTTGCTGGTGTATGCACTGGTCATGATGATCGTGCCGCAGCTGATTACCAGTGTGACTACCCTGTACTACACCGCGCAGGCCAACATTACAAAGTTCATGAACTGGGCAAGCCATCTGGAGTTTATTGAAAAGAATGAACAGATCACGGAGCTGCTCAACTCGGCCTACGCCGCCCTGAATACCAATCTGGGCACATGGAACACATGGCTCAAGAACACCCTGCTGCCCTCCATGCAGAACATCGTAAGCGGCGCAGCCATTGGTGTGCTGAACGTGGTGACGATGGCTAAGAACCTGATCATCGGCATCATCGTGGCGGTGTATATGCTGGCAAGCCGCAAGCGGTTCGTCCAGCAGGGCAATCTGGTGCTGCACAGCATCGTCCGTCCCCGCTGGGCGCAGCTGATCACCGAGGAAGTGAAGTACGCAGACAAAATGTTCGGCGGCTTTATCAACGGCAAGATCATGGATTCTGCCATCATCGGCGTGCTGTGCTATATCGGCTGCCTGATCTTCAAATTCCCCAGTGCGCTGCTGGTGTCGGTGATCATCGGTGTGACCAACGTGATTCCCTTCTTCGGCCCCTTCATCGGTGCCATTCCGGCCACCCTGCTCATCCTCATCCAGAACCCCATCAAGGCGCTGTGGTTCGTGCTGTTCGTACTGGTTTTGCAGCAGCTGGACGGCAACATCATCGGGCCCAAAATTCTGGGCAACACCACCGGCCTTTCCAGCTTCTGGGTACTGTTCGCCATCCTGCTGTTTGGCGGCCTGTGGGGTTTTGTGGGCATGATCGTGGGTGTGCCGCTGTTCGCCGTTATCTACGATGTCATCAAAAAGCTGGTCATCCACGGCTTGCAGCGCAATCAGGAGCTGACCCTGCTGAACAATTATCACGACCAGTTCGGCGACCCCACAGACGATGCAGCCGCACAGCCCGCCGCCCCGCAACCTGCTGAAAACCAGTAAACCCTTCCCTGCCCCGCATCAGAGCACTTCCGATGCGGGGTATTTTTTAATCATATTACAAATTATAAATCGGGGTTTGATGAGGTGATTTTGTTGGAGAAGATTATTGAATATATCAAGCAAAAATACAACCCTCTTTCCATCATCCTTTATGGCTCATATGCGAACGGAACAAACGATTTGAACAGTGATTTTGACGCATTGGTTATTTCTTATGACCATGAACGATTCCATGACACATCTTTCGTTAACGACATTCAGTTGGATGTTTTCGTATATCCCGCTTCTTATTTTGATGGAGAATTTGATTGCAGTAATTTCATCCAAATTTTTGACGGAAAGCTTATTGTGGATAACGAGGAACGTGGAAAAACACTCCAAATGAAGGTGCTTTCGTATCTGCAAAATCGTCCCCAAAAAACAAAAGCCGAAACGGATGCAAATGTCGACTGGTGCATCAAGATGCTTGCACGAGTAAAACGATACGACGCTGAAGGGATGTTTCGGTGGCATTGGGTGTTGATTGACAGTTTGGAGATATTTTGTGATATCAAGCAGCATACTTATTGGGGACCCAAAAAGGCATTGAAATGGATGGAGGAAAACCATCCCAGTGCTTTCGTTTGCTACAAAAATGCACTTGATAATTTCAGTATAGATAGCTTGGAAAACTGGATCGCATATATAAAAAACGCTAATGGTACAACTTAACAACTTCCAGTTTATACAGCAAGACCCCCGCCTTATGTTCCGGGCAGGAACACAGGGCGGGGGTCTTGTTATTGTTTTGAATCAGGTTTCAGCTCAGTCCAGCGGCTGAGAGGGCTTCCAGTCCTTATAGTTTTCGTACCGGCTCTCGCGGACCTTGTGGTGAGACCAGATCTCATCGGCGGTGGGCTGCCAGTCGGCGGCGTAAGCCTTGCACTTCTCGCACAGGTGCTCGACGCTTTCCGGGGACTGCAGGTCGGTGCTGTGGGCACCGGTCTCGTGCACCATCTTTTCCAGCAGCTCGGGGTTTTCCAGCATCGGGCAGGGACGCAGATGGTTCTTGTTGAAAGGCTGGCCGTTGTGGTAAGCCATGAACAGCGGGCTGTGCAGAATTTCCAGAATAGACTGGTCGTGGATATTGGCGTTGGAGTAGTGGATGAACACGCAGGGCTCGGCGTCACCGGCAGAGTTGATATGGAAGTAGTTGCGCCCGCCGGCGATGCAGCCGCCCACGAACTCGCCGTCGTTCTGGAAATCCATGGGGTAGAACGGGATATCGCACTCGGAAGAGCGCAGATAGCGGATGCGGTCGATCATATACTTGCGCTGCTCCGGGGTGGGCATCAGCTCCGGGGCGGCCTCATTGCCCACGGGCATATAGTGGAAGTAGAAGCCGAAGTGTGCCCCCTTCTCGCACAGGAAACGCATGAACGCGTCGTTGGTGACAGCGTCGATGTTCTGGCGGGTGTAGCAGATGGAGGTACCGAAGATAATGCCGTACTTCTTGAGCAGATCCATGGCGTGCATCACAGCGGCATAGTGGCCTTCGCCGCGGCGGGCGTCGTTGGTCTCCGGGGTGCCCTCGATGGACAGCATAAAGGCGATATTGCCCAGACGCTGCACTTCTTCACAGAAGGGCTCGTCGATGAGGGTGGAGTTGGTGTAGATGGCAAATTCCACGTCGTTATGCTTTTCTGCCAGCTTGAGCACGTCCTTCTTGCGCACCAGCGGCTCGCCGCCGGTCAGCATGTACAGGTACACGCCCAGCTCCTTGCCCTGCGTGACGATCTTGTCCATGTCCTCAAAGCTGAGGTTGTTCTTGTGGCCGTACTCGCCTGCCCAGCAGCCCACGCAGTGCATATTGCAGGCAGAGGTGGGGTCGAACAAAATCAGCCAGGGGATGTTGCACTGGTACTTGACGCGGTTCTCACGGATCATCTTAGTGCCGCGGAAGAAGGCTTCGTAGCCCAGATTCAGTGCGGTGGTACGCGCCACATGGGGGTCGGTCTGATCCAGCACGCAGTTGATAAGTTTCGTCCACTTGCTGTCGGGGTCGGTCAGCACCTTTTTGGCGTTCTCGTAGGTCTCATCGCTGAAGCCGCTGCCGTAGAACTGCTTTGCAATATCTACCAGCTGGGTCATCGTCTTTTCACGGTCTTGCTCGGCGTGGGAAAGCGCCACGTCCACTATTTTACCAAGCGCAGCACGCTGCATCTTGTGGGTCAGATTCTCAAGAGATGTATTCATAGCTTTTTCCTCCCGAAACGATTCCTTTGGAAATCCTTATTCTGCTTGACCACATCCTACCACTTTGCATGTTTTTGTACCATAAACAGAAAATACGCCGTGATGGAAAACCCATCACGGCGCACCCTTTGATAAAATTCTATTGAAGCCGCACGGACAAAAAGCGCTTCATTCCTCTATTTTCAAGCTGCCGGTGCTCAGGCGGCACAGTGCACGGCGGAAATCCCCGTGGATCATGGTGCTCACGCGCTCCACCATCTTCTTGGGGTCGCCTTTCATATCCCGACGGGTCCATTCCAGCGTCATACCCACCAGTGCGTACTTGTAAAAATCAACAACGAACTGTTTGTCTGCGTCCTGCACGGTGATATCGTGGCACTCACGGTCTGCAAAGTCCTTCAGGATGGGGTCCAGCAATCTATAAAGGTACTGTTCCACCTGTTCCCTGCCCACCGAGCGGTAAACGTTGAGCACAAGGGTCTTGTTGTCCTGCAGCTGGTGCAGAACGTCCAGATAGGCTTCGCTCCATGTACCAAAGCCCCGGCGGCCTTCCATCGCCTTTGCGGCATCTTCTGCAAGGATCCAGTCCACCAGATCGTAAATATCCTTGAAATGGTAATAAAAGGTCATGCGGTTGACCCCGCAGTCCTCGGTAATATCGTTGATCGTAATTTTGTTAAGGGGCTTTTCCAGCAGCAGCTTCTTCAAAGATGCCTCCAGTGCCCGTTTCGTCGTTTGTGACACAAAAACCCATCCTTTCCCGGCAGACGCCGCTGCCGTTTCCGTGAATGATACCCCATGATTTATTTTACCGCAAAATACGACCTTATTTCAAGTAAAGATTCTTATCTTTTTATGAAGTTTGTGTGTGCGCTGCCCGCCCCGAAGGTGCTGTTTTTACATTATATCCGCCAAAAATAAGACAAAAGTCTTGATTTTCTCACAGCGGTTGCTTAGAATGGATAAGAAGCAGAATTTTATGCAGTGCATACCTGCCGAGGGAGGGTTATTGTTATGATGAAAACCATTGGGTTTTTAGGCTGCGGAAACATGGGCGGTGCCATTGCCCGCGCTGTATGCAAGGCTACCGAGCCTGAGAATGTATTTCTGGCTAACCGCACGGCGGCCAAGGCCGAAACGCTTGCCGCAGAACTGGGCTGTCAGACAGCCACCAACGCCGAGGTGGCCGGGGACTGCGACCTGATCTTTCTGGCGGTAAAGCCCCAGATGATGGAAGCCATGCTGGAGCCCCTGCGGTTCATCCTTGCCGAGCGCACCAAGCGGTTCGTGCTGTGCACCATGGCCGCCGGTCTGCCGGTGGCACGCATTCAGGAGATGGCAGGCGGCGACTACCCTGTTATCCGCATCATGCCCAACACCCCGGCATCGGTGGGCGAAGGCATGATCCAGTATTGCTCCGTCAACGTGACCGCCGAGGAGGAGGCTGCATTCTGCCAGCTGATGGCTCCCGCCGGGCGGCTGGACGCCGTAGCCGAGGGCATGATCGATGCTGCAAGCTGCGTTTCCGGCTGCGGCCCGGCATGGGTGTACCAGTTTATTGAAGCGCTGGCCGATGGCGGCGTGGCCTGCGGCCTGCCCCGGACAAAGGCACAGGAGTACGCCGCACAGATGGTGCTGGGCAGCGCAAAGCTGGTGCTGGAAAGCGGCAAGCACCCCGGCGCGCTGAAGGATGCTGTGTGCAGCCCCGGCGGCAGCACCATTCAGGGCGTGCGGGTACTGGAAGAACACGGGCTGCGCGGTGCGGTGATGGATGCCGTGCTGGCCGCTTACGACAAAACAAAGGAAATGGGAAAGGGTTAATGGAATCATGCGCATCGTTGTGAAAGTGGGCACCTCCACATTGGCATACCCCACCGGGCGGCTGAACATCCGCCATGCAGAGGAACTGGTCAAGGTATTGAGCGATTTAAAGAACGAGGGACACGAGGTGATTCTGGTGTCCTCCGGCGCTATCGGCATGGGCGTGGGCAAGCTTTCGCTGCCTGCACGTCCCAAGGATACCACCACCAAGCAGGCCTGCGCTGCCGTGGGACAGTGCGAGCTGATGTACACCTACGACCGGCTGTTCAGTGCCTACGATCACACGGTAGCACAGATTCTGCTTACCGGCGTGGACGTGGAGCACACCGAGCGCCGGGTAAATATCCAGAACACCCTGACTCGCCTGCTGGAGCTGGGTGCACTGCCCATCATCAATGAAAATGACAGCGTTGCCACCGATGAGATCACCTCCATTGGTGACAACGACACGCTGGCCGCTATTGTGGCCTGCTGCTGCAAGGCCGACCTGCTGGTGCTGCTGAGTGACATCGACGGCCTGTACACCGCCAACCCCCACACCCACCCGGATGCGGCGCTCATCCCGCTGGTGGAGGAGATCACCTCCGAGGTGATGGCACTAGCAGACGGTGCGGGCTCGGCGCTGGGCACCGGCGGCATGGCCACCAAGCTGCGGGCTGCCCGCATGGTGACCGGCAGCGGCGCAGATATGGTCATTGCCAACGGCGCACACCCGGAGCTGCTGTATGATATCGCTGGCGGCAAGCCCATCGGCACCCGCTTTGCCGGGCACAAGCAGCCTGCGCTGTCCACACAGGAGGTTTGAGCTATGACGACACAGGAAATTCTGGAAGCCGCCCGCGGGGCAAAGGCTGCGCTGGCACTGGCTGATAGCACCACCCGCGCACAGGCACTGCGCAGTATGGCCGCGCAGCTGTGCAGCCCGGAGAATATGGCTGCTATCCTTGCTGCTAACGCGGAGGATATGGCTGCCGCAAAGGGACATATCAGCGAGGTGATGCTGGATCGTCTTGCCCTGACCGAGCAGCGCATCCGCGCCATGGCAAAGGGTATGGAAGAGGTCGCTGCCCTGCCCGATCCGGTGGGCCGGGTACTGAAGCGGGTGGAGCGCCCCAACGGGCTGGTGATTGAAAAGACCGCCGTACCCATGGGCGTAATTGCCATCATCTACGAGAGCCGTCCCAATGTGACCAGCGATGCCGCCGCCCTTGCCATCAAGAGCGGCAACGCCTGCATCCTGCGCTGCGGCAAGGAAGCATGGCGCAGCGCCAACGCCATTGTGCAGGCACTGCGGCAGGGACTGCGGGAGAACAGCCTGCCGGAAAACGCGGTCTGCCTGATCGAGGACACCACCCACGCCTCCGCCAACGCCCTGATGACCGCTGTGGGCTATGTGGATCTGCTGATCCCCCGGGGCGGCGCAGGGCTGATTCGTGCCTGTGTGGAGAACGCCAAGGTACCCTGCATTCAGACCGGTACCGGCATCTGCCACATTTTTGTGGACGATACCGCTGATCAGGCCAAGGCGCTGAACATTATTGAAAACGCCAAGGCCAGCCGCCCCAGCGTGTGCAACGCCGAAGAAGTGTGTCTGGTGCACTCTGCCATTGCACAGGAGTTTCTGCCTAAGCTCGCACAGCGTCTTGGCCCCGACCGCGTGGCTGCGGGCAAGCTGCCGGTAGAACTGCGGCTGGACGCACGCGCCGCCGCCATCATTCCCGGCACACCTGCCGGTCCTGCGGACTTTGACACCGAGTTTCTGGACTACATCCTTGCCGTCAAGGTGGTGGACAGCGTGGACGAGGCCATTGCCCACATTGCGCAGCACTCCACCGGCCACAGCGAGGCCATCCTGACCCGGACGCAGGCAGACGCCGACCGGTTCACCGCTGCGGTAGACAGCGCCGCTGTGTATGTGAACTGCTCCACCCGCTTTACGGACGGCGGCGAGTTTGGTCTGGGCTGCGAGATGGGTATTTCCACTCAGAAGCTGCACGCCCGGGGCCCCATGGGCTTGGAGGAGCTTTGCAGCTACAAGTACGTTATCCACGGTGATGGGCAGATTCGCTGATCTCCCCTGCCCCGGCTTCTTCATAATTTTTTTACAATTCTGTCCGGCCTGCGGGCGCGGCAGAGTAAGTTTTTCATAGTTGAAAAAAATTTCCTGTACAGGCCGATGCAAGTTGCTTTGGCCTGTATTTTTGTTTTATCGGGATGGACTGTATTTCGATTCAAGTGAAAAATATTTCACTTTTCCTAGAAAATGGATGTCCTTGGATAGTGGTATGTATCCAAGAATTCGCCGTTTCTCACAATGTAAAAGTAGTACTTTTATATTTTTATAGGTTAAAAAAGCAAAATTTTCTCTTGACAGAGCGTTTTCTGTGCGGTAAAACTATAGTGTAAGATTTGATATCGATTTCACTCCCGTTTCACAGGATTTCAAAATTCGTACATCATAACTGGTGCATTGTAAAAATAAGTAAAGGAGAGAGCATCCTATGACGATTGCAATTCTTGCCCATGATTCCCGCAAAGAACTGGCCCTGCAATTCTGTACCGCTTACAGTGCCATCCTTTCCCGCAATAATGTTATCGCCACCGGTACCACCGGCCGGATGCTTGCGCAGACCACCGGTCTGCCGGTGCACTGCTACCTCTCGGGTAAGCTGGGCGGTGTGCAGCAGATCACCTCCCGCGTTGCCTGCGATGAAGTGGATCTGGTGCTGTTCTTCCGCGACCCGCTGAAGGCCGATGCCGCCAGTCTGACCGAGCAGAATCTGCTGCGCTTGTGCGATATGCACAGCGTACCCATTGCCACCAACATTGCTACCGCAGAGGTGCTGCTGCGTGGTCTGGATCAGGGAGATCTGGACTATCGCGAGGGGATGCACCCGGCTTTGATCGAGCCGCTCCCCGTGGTGCAGGCCCGTGCCGTATAAGCGTTGATATTGTGTATAGAGGGAAAAAGGAGTTATCGCAGCGTGTGCGATAACTCCTTTTGTTCTGGTTATAATACTGCAACTTGCCCGCAGGGCAGGGATCATTCTTTAAAATATGCTTTCTGGACAGCCAGCAGCACACCGGCGCGGCTGGCGGCAAAGTTCAAACCGCCCTGCAGGTAGCAGGTATAGGGGGCGCGCAGAGGGCCGTCGCAGGAAAGCTCGATGGTGCTGCCCTGCGTAAAGCTGCCGCTGGCCATGACTACCTCGTCGGTATAGCCCGGCTCCGGGCTGGGTTCCGGGGCGGCGTAGCTGTCCACGGGGCTGGCGGCCTGAATGCCCTGACAGAAGCCGATGAGCGCCTCTGCCGTACCGGCATCAAAGCAGGTGACGATATCGTTGTGATCCTCGCAGTAGCGCGGGATGGGCTTTTTGCCCAGCAGCTCCAGCATGCACTGGGCGTAGATGGCGGTCTTGATAGCCTCGCACACCACGCCGGGGGCGTAGTAGAAGCCCAGATACATATCCCGGGGCGTCTCCAGCGTGCAGCCAAGTTCCTTGCCAAGGCCGGGGGCGTTCAGGCGGTAAGCGCACAGCTCCACCAGATCCTTGCGGCCCACGATGTAGCCGCCGGTGGGTGCAATGCCGCCGCCGGGGTTTTTGATCAAGCTGCCCACGGCGATATCTGCGCCCACCTGACAGGGCTCCTGCGTCTGGGTGAACTCGCCGTAGCAGTTGTCCACAAAAATGATGATCTCCGGGTTTGCGGCGTGGGCGGTATCGGCAATTTTGCGGATGGTGGCCAGATCAAAGGCGTTGCGCTGCAGGTAGCCGCGGCTGCGCTGGATATGGCATACCTTTGCGCCGGGAGCTTTTTTAGCGATCAGGTCGTAGTCCGGGGTGAAATCGGGCTTGAGGGGGGCTTCGTCGTAGTTTACGCCGTAGTCCATCAGGGTACCGGTGCCCTTGCCCTTACCGTCCAGACCAATGACGCCCTCCAGCGTATCGTAGGGGCGGCCAGTGGCAGCCAGCAGGGTGTCCCCTGCCCGCAGCAGACCAAACAGTGCCACCGCCAGCGTGTGGGTACCGCTCTGGAACTGACTGCGCACCAGCGCATCCTCTGCGCCCATGACCTGTGCAAAGATCTGCTCCAGCTTGGCGCGGCCGGTATCCCACAGGCCGTAGCCGGTGGTGCCCAGCATATCGGTGGAGGACATCTGGGTATC
>ENA-UEYL01003341-UEYL01003341.1-human-gut-metagenome-genome-assembly--contig:-NODE-3341-length-10710-cov-2.541804_pt1 | contig 10710 bp, 9 predicted proteins | sample MGYA00242941_ERZ507946 | MGnify/ENA primary metagenome ERZ507946 (study PRJEB26167, sample SAMN06115482) | human gut metagenome | host: Homo sapiens | place: China:Guizhou | collected 2015-03-11...
CCGCAGAAGGAGGACACCCCCGGGGTCACGTCCCAGGGGATGCCCCGCCGGTCCAGGGCGTCCATCTGCTCCCGCACCGCACCGTACAGACAGGGGTCGCCGGTGTGGAGGCGTACCGTCTCCTGCCCCGCCGCCTCTGCGCGCTCCACCGCCTCCAGCACCTGCTCCAGCGTCATGCGGGCACTGTCATAGATCCGCGCGCTGTCCCTGCACAGCCCCAGAAGGGCCGGGTTGACCAGGCTGCCCGCATAGATGACGCAGTCCGCCCCCCGAAGCAGCTCCGCTCCCCGCAGGGTGATCAGGTCGGGCGCACCCGGCCCGGCCCCTACAAAATGGACCATGGAAAAAGCCTCCTTCCCACACGGATCAGAGATACCGCCTGACCCGCTTCCGATACGCCTCGTAGGGTGCGCCGAACTGCTCCCTGCACCACCGCTCCTCCGCCAGGATGATCCAGTGCTCCGAGAGCTGGAACAGCAGGACCAGGGCGGCCAGGAGCCGGGAGCGGGTCAGCAGGACGCACCCCGCAAAATACACGAAATAGGACACATACATGGGGTTGCGGGAGAACCGGTAGAGGCCGTCCTCCCGGAAAGGGCCCGGGGAGGGCCTTCCGAAACTCACCACCGCCCCCGCGCACAGGGCCAGCCCCAAAAGGTACAGGACAAGTCCCGCCCAAAAGGGCCAGGCGCCGTCCACCTCCGCCCGCTGTGCGCAGAGACACACCAGCACCCCGGCGGAGGAGAGCTGATAGACCCAATAGGCCAGCCGTTCCCTGCCCCCCATGGGGGGAATGTGGGCGGCGCGGCCCAGTCCGTCCCTTCCCAGCCGGCCCAGGAGCCCAAATCGGAGCAGCAGGAAGGGGAACAGCAGGAGCAGACCGGACACGCCCATGTCACGGCACCAGAAGGGTGGTGAAGTAGCTGCCGGACTGGGGAGCGTCCTTCAGGCTCTCTGCCGCCTGCTCCCCCGGCAGGCCGCAGTTCTGCACCATGGCCGAGCTCTCCAGCAGGCCCCGGCTCTCCAGCGCCTCCAGCACCTGGGGCAGGGCCCGTCCGGACTTCATCAGCACCTTTGTCCCCGGCAGGTCCAGGGCCTCCTCCAGGGGGAAGCCCCCCGCCGGGACGATGTGGACCGGCAGGTCCATCTCCGTCAGGCTCCGGCCCAGCCGGGCCGCGGCGGCGCAGACGCTGGGGACCCCCGGGACCCTGACACAGCGGCAGCCCTCCTCCTCCAGCAGCTGGGCCACATAGGCGCTGCTGGCGAAGAGAGACACGTCCCCCAGCACCGGCATGGCCACGTCTGTCCCCCGGTCCAGCAGGGCGCGCACCGCCTCCGCCGCTCGCCGGTGGGCCTGGCGGCGTTTCTCCTCATCCCGGGACATGGCAAAGTCTATAAAGTGTATCTCCTTGTCAGTCAGATCCGCACCTGCCTGGGCGATCTCCAAGGCCAGGGAGTCCCCCGCCGGCGTGCGGGGGACAGCCAGGACGGGACACTCCTCCAGCACCCGCACCGCCTTCCGGGTCATCAGTTCCGGGTCCCCGGGTCCCACCCCTACGGCGTAAAATGTTCCTCTTTCGCTCTCCATATGTTCAAGATCTCCTTTGCAGTCCCGGTCATCCCCAGCAGGCCCCGGGTATTGGTGAACAGTACGCCGCCGCAGCGGCAGGACGTCCCCGCCCGCCGCTCCAGGTGTGCCTGGAGGGCGGACAGCAGGCTGTCCATGGTCCGGTCCAGCAGGCCGGCCTCCGCCAGGATGTCCAGTCCGGCGTCGGTGGTGGCGCTGCCCATCAGGGCCCGGGCAGTCTCCTGGCCGGCCCCGCACAGGGCCGCGTGGGCGCACAGGATCTCCATGCGGCAGTCCGCCCAGCGGGAGTGGGTGTTCATCACGCCCCCCGCCACCTTCACCAGCTTGCCCAGATGGCCCACCAGGATCAGCTGCCTGATCCCCGCCTCCGCGGCGCGGTCCAGGGCCTCACCGATAAAGTTAGAACACTTTACTATCCTGATATCAGAAGTGATCAGGCCGCTCTCCGCCAAAAAATCGGCCCCATAGTTGCCTGGGGTCAGCACCACCCGGTCCGTCCCCTCCGCCGCCGTCTGGCGCAGCTCCAGGGCGATGGTCTCCACCAGGGCCTGGGCGCTCATGGGCTCCACGATGCCGGAGGTGCCCAGGATGGAGATGCCCCCCTCCACCCCCAGCTGAGGATTGAAGGTCCGGCGGGCGGCCTCCTCCCCCCCAGGGACGGAGATGGTGATCTCCAGTCCCCCGGCGTAGCCCAGGGCCGCCGCCTCTTCCTCCGCCGCCCGGAGGAGGTCCCATCGGCGGCCGGCCGGAACTGCGGCTTCTGCCGGTCGACTCCACGCCATCGTAATCCTTGATATTTTTGGAACCGCGTTTGCCGAAATTACGCAGATTATACACGAACTGCACGGTATAGTAGCGGCCGATCACGCTGTTGATCGAATTCTGGGTATACCCCGACCCTGTCGTACGCGAGAAGGCCGTAGTCTGGTTGAAGAGGTCATTGACGCCGACCATCACCTCGCCCCGACGGTTGCGGAAGACCTTTTTGCCCAGATAGACGTTGCACAACACGTAGGAGTTGTCGTACTCGTTCGTGAAACCGATATTCTGCTGGTAGGAGACGTTGCCCGTGAAGGTGAAGGTCTTCAAGAAGATGAACTTCATCGCCGCGGTAGCCACATGGTTGAAATAGCGGTTCTTGTTGTCCGCGTCATTGACGACCAGCGAGTTCTTGGCAATGTTGTAGGCCCCGTGCCACGAAAGGGTGAAATCGATATTTTCGGAAATGTTACTGCCCAGCACGGCACGGAAATCGTAGCTCATGCGGCTGGCGTCGTTGCGCTCGCCGCCGACGATCTCACCGTTGTCCAGATAGACGCTGCCGTCGGTCGCCTTGCGTGCCACCAGCGTCGGCGAGATCGTATAGTTGACGCCCGCCATCACGTTGAGGTTGCTCTTGAGGAACGAAACGGGAAGTCCATAGCTCAGATGCGTGCGCATATTCCAGTATCCGTCCATATTGGTATAGGTCGAATAGGAGTGCGGATTATAGGTCTTGGTCTCGGGATTGCCGCTGTCATCAGTCTCTCCGGTCGGAACCTCCACCTCGACGTCGTAGGCCATACTCGACGTAATGTAATTCGACGTATTCTGCATCGAGAACATCCACATGAAGGTCCGGCCCTTTTCGACGTTGGAGTGCGTATAATGGAACCGCACGTTGTTCGAGTAGGAGGGGCGCAGGTTGGGATTACCCTTGGAGATGCTCTGCGCATTGGAGATGTCGTAAACATTCTGCAACTCGCCGATGTTCGGATTGTCGGTCGAAGAGTTGATGAACAGCCGGATCGAATTCTCCTTGTTGATGTTGAGCTGTCCCATCAGGAAGTAGGTGAAGTTGTTGAAACCCTGCGACATTTGCGAATCTTCGCCGGCACCCATGACCTTCGTCGCCGAAAGCACCTCGCCCGTCAGCTGGGCATGTTGGTAGGCGACATTGGCCACGAAACGGTTCTTGCCCTTAACGATGCGGAAACCCGGGCCGATGCGCTGCGTGAGATAGCCCGTATTGGACGATTGCGACAAACTCGGATCGGGCTGTATACCGGTCGTATCGAACTGGTCGTTCTCCGTCACATAGACCTTTTTATCGCTCTCCTGATAATCGTAGGCCACACGGTATTGCAGACTCAGCTGCGCATACTGCGAAACAGGTTCGGTATAGGTCACCTCGCCGCGCAGGTTGTAGTTGAACGACGGCGAATGCGCCCGCTGGTAACGCAGCAGCAGGGTATCGCTCACGGCGTCGATCAAATCGGGATCGATTACTCTCGCCTGATTCGAGTAGCTGTTCGTATCCCCTTCGTTATTGCGGTAACGAACGTTGCCGTCGAGCGTCAGCGTGCGGCCCGCCTTTCCCAATTTCGTCCGGTAGGAGAGGTACTGGTTCAGATTGAGACCCGTGCGGTCGCCGTTGCTGAAATTCCGCACTACGCGGTAGCCGCTCTCGCCGAACTGGTGGCCGTTGGTCATGCTGTACGGATCGTAGCTCTGGAAACTGAGTCCCGTTCGCGACATCAGCGACTGATTCTCCGAAATGCGCCATTCGAGACGGGCATTGAGGCGGTGATTTCCGTTCGTATTGTTCGAATATCCGTTCTTATGCAGGGTATCGAGAGGCGAAGGGTCTTCGTACCACTTGTCCACCGTCGAATAGTTCTTGGTCGTCGTGCGATTGAAGAAATAGCTGGCCTGCAACGTCACCTTCTCCCGCCGGCCGGTCTTTCCCCAGCTGTCGGAATAGTTGATACCGCAGGAATTGACTGAGGCAAAGCCGCTCTGCGGCCGCACCATCAGCGCACCCACGACGCCAGAATATCTTCGAACGAGAAATTCTGCTGGTTGACGTTGTTGAACAGTCCGATCACCGACACGCGGCTCGAACCGTGAAACAGATTGACGTTGCCGCCCACGTTGTACTTGTGGTTCGACGTCGTACCTTCGGTCTCGGGCTGATAGCCGTAGCCGGCGTAGACCTTGCCGAACTGTCCCTGACGCATATTGGGCTTCGTGACGATGTTGAGTGCTTTGTACCCCTCACCATCGTCCATCCCCGAGAACTCGGCCGCATCGCTCAGTTTGTCGTAGACCTCGACCTTGTCGACCGCCTGTGCCGGCAGCGACTTGATCGCCGAGGTCACATCCTCGCCGAAGAACTCCTTGCCGTCGACGAAGACCTTTTTCACGGTTTCGCCCTGCGCCTCGACCGCGCCGTCGGTGATCGTAATGCCGGGCATCTTTTTGAGTAGCCCTTCGACATCGGCGTCGGCCGTCACCTTGAAGGCGCCGGCATTGTAGCTCACCGTGTCACCCTTCTGCGACGTGCGCATCGACTTCACCTCCTTGACCACGGCCTCGATCTGGGTCGACGAAGGCGCCAATTCGAGCGTACCGAGCGACTTCTTGGCCGCCGAAAGCTTCAGCTCCCGTTCGAGCGTCTCATACCCCAAAAACGAAATGGAGACCTTATAGGTGCCATAGGGAACCGTCGCCTCGATACGTCCCCGATACCCCGTCGTGAAATAACGTTTCTCGGCCGTCGTATTTGCCGGTGCGAACTCCACGACAGCGCCCGGCACGCCTTCGCGCGTCGCAGCATCGATCACGGTCGCCGTTACGCTGCCCGACTGAGCATAAACCCCCATCACGGTAAACAATGTCACAAAGAGTAAAATCGTTCGTCTCATCTTCTTTCTTTATTTCTCCGGGACCCGTTCGTCCACCGACAGGCAAATTTTTGCGAATGTAGCAAAAAATCGGCGAACGGAGGAAAAATCCCGATACGAATTCGCTTTTTATCACACTCTCCAGCACTCCGCAAGCGCTTCGACTTTTCAAAAAAAGGGGTGCCAAGAGACTTGACACCCTCTCACCAAATCAGTTTTGAAGCCCTATTAAAATGTGAAGTGGTTTATCTAGTACCGGCACGAACGCCGGACATTCCTTTTGCGTTGTACCGCGTACCGCCCGCCGCCGGCCGCTTCCCGCTGCGCTCGATGTGCAGCGAATCCCGTGATTGCCGCGGCACGGCGCGATGAAGATGATGCACAGGGACCGCCGACTGTTGCTTCTCCCATTGTTGATATTGTACGTCGTTTAACACACGCTTCATGGCAGACCTCTCGGCGATAACCACTTTTTCCAACCTTTTACGACGTTCATTGTCAGCGGCCCTGCGCTTCATCTGAATCTCTCCCTTTTGACGAGCCTGCCTGAGCAGGATCTTGCAAACATCGCGGCGCTGCCGGTCGTCGAGTGACAACTCATGTCCCAGACGCTGTGCTTCGACTTCAGCCCGCTGTTCGGGCGTTCTGCTCTGCATCTGCCGGTCATCCGACGGGCGGGCAGCCGCTCCGGCTGTTAAAAGCAGCGATAGGCCCAAGAGCAGTATGTTCGCAGTCAATTTCATATTCGCTTCGTTTGCTGATACAAAGATAGAACGCCGACTCCGGTTTCGGTACCGGAGGCAGGGTCAAAAGGTAAAATCGGAGGGTGAACCGACTAATCGACGGGGTGAACCGACATCAGCCAGCGCTTGAATTCGGGTACGCGGGCTTTGGAAATAATGATCCGCTCGGGCGTTTCGACGTTCAGCCTCAACGCCAGACGGCTGCCGAACCACACCGTAATTTCGGCGACGGCCTGCCGAGAGACGATGAACTGGCGGTTGGCGCGAAAGAAATCGCTCACCGGCAACAACGCCTGCAAGGTTTCGAGCGGTTTGTCGAGCGGATAGGTGCCGCCGTCCAGCGTACAGGCCGTCACCCGCTCGTCGCTCGTATAGCAGAAGGCGATCTGCTCGCGCCGCAGAGGAATAAACTTGTCGCGCACCCGCACCAGAAAGACCTGCTGCTGTTCGTTGACTCGCTCCGCCAGCCGTTCGACCCTTTCGTTGTAATGGCTGCGCTCCAGTCCCGAGAGCCGCCGCAGCTTCTCCAGCGCACGGCGCACCTCCTCCTCCTTGATCGGCTTGAGCAGATAGTCGATGCTGTTGACCTTGAAGGCTTCGAGGGCGTAACGATCGTAAGCGGTCGTGAAAATAACGGGGGCCGTAATCGAAACCCGTTCGAAAATCCGAAACGATTCGCCGTCGGCCAGATGAATGTCCATCAGCACCAAATCGGGCTGCGGATGCGATGCGAACCACTCGACGCTCTCCTCGATCCCTTCGAGCACCGCCTCGATCTCTACGTTCGGCGACACACTGCGCAGAATCGATTGCAGATTGACCGCAGCGGCGGTCTCGTCCTCGATGATTACGGCTTTCATTTCGTCTGAGGTTTCAGCAGCGGCAGGCAAACCGAGAAGGTCTCCTCGCTGCGGTCGATACGGATGCCGTGCCCCGTAATGAGCTGCCAGCGGCTGTCGAGATTATGCAGGCCGATTCCCGTACACGGTTCGGCGTCGAGCTTCGGCGAGAGGGGATTCGACACGATCAGCTGGCCCTCCTCGACACGAATCGAGACATGCAGCGGCCGGCGCATGGTGATGGCATTGTGCTTGACGGCGTTCGAGAGCAGCTCCTGAAGCGTCAGTACGGGCAGCCGGTAGTCCAGATATTTCGGATCGACGTCGACGTCGAAAAAGAGTTTGTCGGCATAGCGAATCTTAAACAGGTAGCCGTACGCCTCGGCGAAACGAAGCTCCTCCGAGAGGGTCGTCAGCATATTCTGCCCGTTGCGGATGATATAACGGAACGAGAAGGAGAGCTGGTCGATATAGGTGAGCGCCTTCTGCTCGTCCCCTTCGCGCACGAGCATCGCCAGCGAATTGAGCGAATTGAAGAAGAAGTGGGGGTTGATCTGGCTCACCAGCATATTGTAGCGCGTGTCCAGATTTTCGCTTTTGAGCTGTTCGTTCTCGACGGCCATCACCTGCCGCTGATGGAGCAGCAGGCTGATCTGCCCGTAGAGGAGTACGACGACCAGTGTAAACGAACACTTCATAATCAGATTGTAGTCGAGCCAGCTGCCGCTGAGCGCCAGTAGAGTCAGCTCATGCGTCCGCCAGCGCACGACGGGCGCGATGAAGTAGAGCGCGACGGTAAGTCCCGTACACAACAGACCACGCTTCAGGAAACTCGACATCGGCCGTACCCGATCGCCGAGCCGAAGGATCGAGAGCAGCAGAAACGCCAGCACGAAGAAGTAAAACAGTTGCAGCGCGAAGATCATCCCCTCCTGCGGACGATCGAAGAGCATCCCGTAATCGAACGGTTCACCGTTGCGCTCCAGCACCAAGCCCAGCACGGGATGTCCGCCCGGATAACGCGATTCGAGGGCGTCGGCCAAAATGCGGTCGCCCGATTGCAGCCGCAGGAAGCGCACCGAATTGCGGGGGATATAGACGCTGTCACGCATCGGAACGACCTCCGCAAGCCCCGTCGCGACGGAGTCGTCGTCCGAAAGCCGCTTCGGCGAGGCATAAAACAGATAGCCGTGCCCGTCAGGCGAAATCCACACGTCGCCCTCGACGCGGATATTCTCCCGATTCGTCTCCGTCTCCCGATTGAACGGCGGATGGCGGTCGTCGCCCTTCTCGACCACCAGCAGCAGCACATAGGAGAAGTTGACCACCAGCGAGATGGCCACTGCGATCAGCAGGTTGACGACGATTCCGCTATATTTCGACGGGCGGGGCATTACGATTTATTTATCCTCTTCGTACCACGAGGCGTACATACAGTAGTCGCGGGCGATGCGTTGAATGATCTCCTCGCGTTGTTCGGAGGTGATCTCCTTGACCTTGCGGGCCGGAACGCCGGCGTAGACCGAATTGGGCTCGAGCTTCGTACCCGACAGCACCAAAGCGTTGGCCGCCACGATGCATCCCGACGCCACAACGGCATTGTCGAGCACCGTGGCACCCATGCCGATCAGGCAGTTGTCCTCGATGATCGCGCCGTGAATCGTAGCGTTGTGACCGATCGAGACGTCGTTGCCGATATGGGCCTGCGAAGGGTGGGGAGCGCCGTCGTAAAGCGTATGAATCACCGTCCCGTCCTGAATGTTGGTGCGGTCACCGACGGTAATCGAATTGACGTCGCCGCGCAAGACGGTATTGAACCAGATCGAGCTGTCGCGCCCGATGGTCACGTCGCCGATCAATACCGCCGTCTCGGCCACGAACGTCCCTTCGCCCACACGGGGCGTATGGCCCCTTACCTCTTTTATATATGCCATGGAAATTTCGATTTATCGTTGCGGTACGCAAACGCTCCGCGTGCTTCTACTGCAAAAATAGGAACTCCGCGCGAGAATTCCAACTGAACGGGCGGCGAAGCGGTGAAAAATCTTTCGGTTTTTCCTCTTCCGTTCCCGCTTTTCTGCCTGTCTTTGGCTTCGTCTCCGATACTCCGTCTCAGCAAAATGCAAATAAATTTGCTTTTGCGCGCGACTTTGCGTATCTTTGCACGTCGCAATCCCGCAAGGGGCGCGGCTATGGAATGTGGAAAGATTTGACTGATTGCAAACCACAATAAAAAATCGCTAAAACAGCTCCGTTTTTTATTCCCAACAGCCAATTTTTCCCGTTTCGATACGTTTAACTCTGCGAATGGTCTTCCGCACGCGTCGGAGGACTCGAGAGGGTTGTCCGATCGAAAGACCGGCCTGCACGCTGCAGACCACGGAGTGAGTCCGGCAAGTCCGAAATCGCAGCCCTCGACAATTGACAAATCTTGCCGGACTCACGTTAAATTGTATTGAAAATGGGGTATTTATTTACGTCGGAATCGGTGTCGGAAGGACACCCCGACAAAATCTCGGATCAGATCTCGGACGCCATTCTGGATGAATTCCTGCGTCACGACGCGGGGGCCAAAGTCGCCTGCGAAACGCTCTGCACGACAGGACTGGTCGTCGTGGCCGGCGAAGTTCGCTCGGAAGCATACGTCGACGTACAGGGCGTGGCGCGCCGCGTCATCAACCGCATCGGCTACACCAAGAGCGAATACCAGTTCGACGGAAATTCGTGCGGCGTGCTCTCGGCCATCCACGAGCAGTCGTCCGATATCAATCAGGGCGTCGTGCGCGACGCCGAAGAGGAGCAGGGTGCAGGCGATCAGGGTATCATGTTCGGCTACGCCTGCAACGAGACGCGCGAATACATGCCCGCGACGCTCATCCTCTCGCACGTCATTCTCAAGGAGCTGGCTGTCATCCGCCGCGAGGGCGAGGTGATGACCTACCTGCGTCCCGACTCGAAATCGCAGGTTACGATCGAATACGACGAGACGACGGGATGCCCGCAGCGGGTACACACGATCGTCGTCTCAACGCAGCACGACGAGTTCATCGCCGCCGGCAACGGCCTGAGCGACAAGGAGGCCGAGCGACGGATGCAGGAGCGTATCCGCGAGGACGTGCGCACGATCCTCATTCCGCGCGTCAAGGCACGGCTGGAACGCGCCGGCGACAAACTGGCGTCGCTCATCGGCGACGACTACATCCTGCACGTGAACCCCACGGGCAAATTCGTCATCGGCGGCCCTCACGGCGACACGGGACTCACGGGGCGGAAGATCATCGTCGACACCTACGGCGGCCGCGGCGCCCATGGCGGCGGCGCCTTTTCGGGCAAGGACTCCTCGAAAGTCGACCGTTCGGCCGCATACGCCGCCCGCCATATCGCCAAGAACATGGTCGCGGCGGGCATCGCGGACGAAGTACTCGTCGAACTGTCGTATGCCATCGGCATCGCCCAGCCGCTGTCGGTCTATGTCGACACCTACCGCTCGAAACGCCCCGCAGCGATTGCCGCAATGACCGACGGCGAGATCGCCCGCCGCATCCAGCAGCTCTTCGACCTGCGGCCGGCGGCGATCGTCAAGCGTTTCGGTCTGAAAAATCCGATCTTCGAGGCGACGGCCTCCTACGGTCATTTCGGCAATCGCCCGTACACCCAGACCGAGAAACTCTGGCGTGACGGACGAGAGGTAGAGCAGGAGGTCGAATATTTCGGCTGGGAGAAACTCGACGCCGTGGAGCTGATCCGCAAAGAGTTCGGACTCTGACGAAGAAAACGATGAAAAGCGGGACGGCGGTCTTAGGGTCTCCGTCCCGTTTTTTATCCGGTTCCCCATATTCGGACGATTCAAAAAAGGGCCTTCGCATCGAGTGCAG
>ENA-UEYL01003342-UEYL01003342.1-human-gut-metagenome-genome-assembly--contig:-NODE-3342-length-10706-cov-3.176216_pt1 | contig 10706 bp, 7 predicted proteins | sample MGYA00242941_ERZ507946 | MGnify/ENA primary metagenome ERZ507946 (study PRJEB26167, sample SAMN06115482) | human gut metagenome | host: Homo sapiens | place: China:Guizhou | collected 2015-03-11...
ATGTATTCGAAACGGGCGATCCGCGCCGCGACGAGACGCTGCTCTACTTCTCGACCCCTTCGAAGCCGTGGCCTTCGATCGCTCCGGCGACCGGTAACGCTCCTTTTGGCGAATTCCTCATTTCGCAGGACGGTCTGGACGGCGATTTCTACAACAAGAAGGCCTATTGCAGTCCGAAGTTGCGTGACTACTACGGAAGCAATTCGGGTAAATGGTACAACATCCGCATGATCCGCTATTCGGACGTGGTGCTGATGGCCGCCGAAGCGGCTTGCGAGTTGGGCAGCGAGGCGATGATCGAGGAGGCACTCGACTATCTGGAGCAGGTGCGTAAGCGTGCCCGCGGTACCAATACGAACGTTCTGCCCAAGGTGCCTACGACGAACCAGTCGGAGCTGCGCGATGCAATTCACCACGAGCGGCATGTGGAACTGGCGCTGGAGTTCGGCCGCTTCTACGATCTGGTACGCTGGAACGAGGCGACGACCGTGCTCGGAAATAAAGGCTACACCGATAAGAATAAATACCTTCCGCTGCCCCAGACGCAGGTCGACGCTTCGAACGGCGTGCTGATACAGAATCCCGATTATGTAAATTAAATAAGTCAGATATCATGAAATTCCTCAGATATTTTCCGTTGATTTTGACGACTGCGGCGCTCTTCGCGCTGGGATCGTGCAAACAAGATTTGGGTCAGGATCCGCCGTTCGATTATCCCGACGAGGGTTCGTCCGGCGTGCAGCTCCCTGATCCGCTCTACCATCTGGCATTCGACGACGATCTGTTCTTGGACGGTACGCTCAAGGGTACGATGTCGACCTACACCGGCACTTCACCGCAGTTCGTGGACGGTAAATCGGGCAAGGCCTACCAGAATATCGACGGTCAGGCGCTCATCCTGCGTCCCGATGCCGCTTCGGCTACGGCGCTCAAGTCGCTGGGCAGCTACTCGGTCTTTATGTGGATCAAGTTCGCCGGCACGAATAAGAATGCGTCGTGCCTCTTTGCGATCGGCAATACCACCATCGAGGTGGCCAATGTCGCTTTCTTCCTCAACAACGGCAATGCGACGACTCCCTCGGAGTTCTTCTTCAAGGGATTCATGCAGGCCACCGGTGCGGCCGGTAAGCCCGACGCATGGTTCGATGCCGGCAACGACGCTAAGATTCAGAATATGACGGGCGTCTGGGCGCACGTCGGTTTGACCTACAATGCCGAGAATTCGACGATCGCCCTCTACCACAACGGTGCGGAGGTCTGCAACCGCGTTTTGGGCGGCGGAACGTTCGGCGCGCTGTCGTTCGACGAGGTCAGCGGTATTTGCCTCGGGGCATTCCCCTCGCAGGTGGGGCTGGGATCGGGTGCCGGCTGGACCGCCGAAGCCTCCTTCTATACGGGCGTAATGGAAGAGTTCAATCTCTACGACAAGGTACTCACGCCGGGACAGGTCGCGGCACTGTACGAAAAGACGAAATAATCGGACGCATTTCCAAGAGTCGTTTTCCCGGCTCGGCAGAGTCTGCAAGCATCCTCTGCTCTTGCTGATCGAAAATGTCCGATTGTTGCACGGATCGGAAGAGGGGACCGCAATCCGGCCCCCTCTTTTAAAAAAAGACGGCAATTTATGAAATCATTTCCATTTATCAAGGGCTTTCTGCCTGCACTGGTTTTTCTGAGCGGCTGCGGCGGCGATTCGACCGAAGATAACGGCGAGACGCCTGCGGGCGACCGGCTGGCGCTGAGTTCGGTCACGATCGGCGGCCAAAGCGGATTGTCGGACTTCGACGACGTAGCGCCCGACGCCGAGATCGTGCTCGACTTCACGGCGGCGCTCGATGCGTCGACCGTCGATGCCAACATTTACCTGCTCAATTCCGGCGGGGCGAAGGTGACCGCCAGCGATGTTTACGACGGTGCGAAACGCGTTACGCTCAAACCTGCCGCTTCGCTGGGTTCTTACGCCACCTACCGGCTGATCGTCAACAGCGGCCTGAAATCGGCCGCAGGAGAGGCGATCCTTACCGGCAAGGTCCTCCTTATCCATACGGGGCTGGATACGAGCGACAAGTTCCCGCAGATCTCCGACGAGGAGCTGCTCACCAAGGTGCAGCGACAGACTTTCCGCTATTTCTGGGAGGGTGCCGAACCCACCAGCGGCATGGCGCGCGAACGCACTACGTCGGGCGCGACGGTCACCACCGGCGGCACGGGCTTCGGCGTGATGGCCATGACGGTGGCCGCCGAGCGCGGTTTCGTGACGCGCAGCGAGGCGTGCGAACGGGTGCAGCGGATCGTGACGTTCCTTGCTCAGCGGGCGACGGCCTATCACGGCGCTTTCTCGCACTGGATCAACGGCGAGACCGGAGCGACGCTTCCCTTCTCGGCCGACGACAACGGCGCCGATCTGGTGGAGACGGGCCTGCTGTTTCAGGGGCTGCTCACGGCACGTGCCTACTTCGACGGCGCGGATGCTGCCGAGAGTAAGCTGCGGGCCGATATCACTGCGTTGTGGGAGGCCGTCGAATGGGATTTTTTCACCAAGCAAGGAACCGAGAAGGTGCTCTATTGGCATTGGAGTCCCGACAAGGGATGGGCGATGAACCTGCCGATCCGAGGGTGGAACGAGGCGTTGATTGTCTACGTACTGGCCGCTTCGTCGCCGACGCATCCGATCGACCACGAGGTCTATGCCGAAGGCTGGGCGCGGGGTGGCGCGATGCTGAACGGCAAGCTGTTCTACGATACGGTGCTGCCGCTGGGCGAGGATTACGGCGGACCGCTCTTTTGGGCCCACTATTCCTTCTTGGGGTTGGATCCGAAAGGACTCTCCGACGCCTACGCCGACTACTGGGAGCAGGTGCGCAACCATACGCTTATCAACTATAAGTACTGCGTGGCCAATCCCAAGAAATACGCCGGTTACGGACCCGACTGCTGGGGGTTGACGGCCAGCGACATCCCCGACGGCTACACCGCCTCGTCGCCGACGAACGACCGCGGTGTGATCGCCCCCACGGCGGCTTTGTCGTCGATGCCTTACACGCCCGACGAGTCGATGGCGGCGCTGCGTTTCTTCTACTACAAACTGGGTGACAAACTGTGGAGCGACTACGGGTTCATCGACGCCTTCGACCTCTCCACCGGCTGGTTCGACACGGGAATGCATATCGCCATCGATCAGGGACCGATCGTCGTGATGATCGAGAACCACCGCACGGGATTGCCGTGGCGTATGCTGATGTCCGACACGGATGTGCATGCGGGACTTGCGAAGCTCGGGTTTACGGTTTCGGCAGGTAATTTGAACTATTAATAAAAACGGATATACGAAATGAAACAGTTCTTTTTTACGTTGTTGGGCGTCGTCCTCTGCGGCGCGGCCGTCGCCGGCGAGAAGCCGGCAGGCGCAACGATGGATCAATATGTCGATGCGCTGATGCGCCGCATGACCCTCGAAGAGAAGATCGGCCAGCTCAATCTGCCCAGTGCGGGCGACATTACCACGGGGCAGGCCAAAAGCAGTGACATCGCCGAGAAGATCCGGCGCGGCGAGGTGGGCGGCCTGTTCAATATCAAGGGCGTGGAGAAGATCCGCGACGTGCAGCGTATCGCCGTCGAGGAGAGCCGTCTGGGCATTCCGCTGATCTTCGGCATGGATGTGATTCACGGCTATGAGACGACCTTCCCGATTCCGCTCGGTATGACGGCTACGTGGGATACGGAGGCCATCGAGCGTGCGGCCCGCATATCGGCCGTCGAAGCGAGTGCCGCCGGCATCTGCTGGACCTTCTCGCCGATGGTCGACATCGCGCGCGATCCCCGCTGGGGACGAGCGTCGGAGGGTATCGGCGAAGACCCCTTCCTCGGCAGTGCCGTGGCGCGGTCGTTCGTCTACGGCTATCAGGGGCGCGATCCGATGCGCTTCTCGACCGACGAGATCATGGGCTGCGTGAAGCATTTCGCCCTCTACGGCGCCTCCGAAGCGGGGCGCGACTACAATACGACCGACATGAGCCGCCAGCGGATGTACAACGACTACTTCCCGCCCTACAAGGCGGCCGTCGATGCGGGCGTAGGCAGCGTCATGGCGTCATTCAACGAGGTCGACGGTATTCCTGCTACGGCCAACCGGTGGCTGATGACCACCGTGCTGCGCGAGCAGTGGGGCTTCAAGGGGTTCGTCGTCACCGACTACACGGGCATCTACGAGATGATCGCGCACGGTCTGGGCGATCTGAAGGAGGTTTCGGCGCGTGCCATCGAGGCGGGTGTCGACATGGATATGGTAAGCGAGGGCTATCTGGGAACCTTGCAGAAATCGCTCGAGGAGGGCCGCATTCCGCTGGCCGACATCGACCGCGCCTGCCGTCTGGTGCTCGAAGCGAAGTTCAAGCTGGGACTGTTCGACGATCCCTACCGCTACTGCGATCCGCAGCGTGCCGCCACGCAGATCTATACTCCCGCCCATCGCGCCGAAGCGCGCCGCATCGCGGGCGAGAGCTTCGTGCTGCTGAAGAATGCCGGCGGCGTACTGCCCTTGCAGCGTAAGGGAACGATCGCTGTGGTCGGCCCGCTGGCCGCTTCGCGCGAGAACATGCCCGGCACGTGGAGCGTCGCTACCGACCTTACCAAGCCGCTGACGCTCGTCGAAGGGCTGCGGCAGACGGCAGGCAGCAAGGCGAAGATCGTCTATGCCAAGGGCAGCAACGTGATTCGCGACGAGGAGCAGGAACGATCCGCCACGATGTTCGGGCGTGATATCCCGCGTGACGGCCGCACCGACAAGCAGCTGCTCGACGAAGCGCTCGCCGCGGCGGCGCAGGCCGATGTGGTGGTGGCCGCATTGGGCGAGGCGTCGGAGATGAGCGGCGAGAGCAGCAGCCGGTCGCAGATCGGTATTCCCGATGTGCAGCAGGAGTTGTTGCAGGCGCTCGTGGCTACGGGCAAGCCCGTCGTGCTGGTCCTCTTTACGGGGCGTCCGCTGACGCTCGAATGGGAGGCCGAGCACGTATCCTCGATTCTCAACGTGTGGTTCGGTGGCACGCAGGCGGCCGAGGCGATCGGCGACGTGTTGTTCGGCGACGTGAATCCTTCGGGTAAACTCCCCTCGACCTTCCCGCGCAGCGTGGGGCAGATTCCTCTCTTCTACAACCACAAGAACACGGGTCGTCCGCTGCTGGGCGACACCTTCGAAAAGTTCCGCAGCAACTACCTCGACGTGCCCAATACTCCGCTCTACGCCTTCGGATACGGTCTGTCGTATACCACTTTCGACTACGGCGACGTGCGCCTTTCGGCGTCGGAGATGGCCGCCGATGGGTCGATCACGGCCACCGTGCGTCTGACCAATAGCGGCCGGCGCGACGGCGTGGAGGTCGTGCAGCTCTACATTCGCGATCGCGTGGGTTCGTCGACCCGTCCTGTGCAGGAGCTGAAAGGCTTCCGGCGCGTGGCGCTCAAGGCGGGCGAGAGCCGCGACGTGAGCTTTACGATCGACGTCTCGCTGCTGGAATATTACACTTATGACCTGCAATACGTGGTCGAGCCGGGCGAGTGCGACGTGATGATCGGGGGCGCGAGCAACGCGGTGAAGCAGGTGCGTTTCACACTGAAATAACCATCTGGATATGAAGACGATGAAGTGGATTACAGCGGCCGTGTCGGCGCTCGCGCTGGCGGGCGTTGCCGCAGGCTGCTCGCAGCGCCCCGTGTCGGCGCTTTCGGACGAGGCGTTGATGGACAGCGTCGAGCGGCGGACGTTCGAATATTTCTGGGAAGGTGCCGAACCCAACAGCGGCCTTGCGTGCGAACGGATCAATATGGACGGCATCTATCCCGAGAACGACGAAACCGTGGTGACGACGGGCGGCAGCGGATTCGGCATTCTGGCGCTTATCGCCGGAATGGAACGCGGCTACGTGACCCGCGAACAGGGGATCGAACGTTTCGAGCGAATCGTTTCGTTTCTGGAGCGTGCCGACCGTTTTCACGGAGCTTGGCCCCACTGGATCGAGGGTGAGACGGGCCGTGTGAAACCTTTCGGCAAGAAGGACAACGGCGGCGATCTGGTCGAGACGGCCTTTCTGGTACAGGGGCTGCTGGCCGCCCATCAGTATTTCGCACAGGGCAACGCGCGCGAGCAGACGCTCGCACAACGTATCGACACCCTGTGGCGCGGCGTCGAGTGGTCGTGGTACCGCAACGGGCAGAACGTTCTCTACTGGCATTGGAGTCCCGAGTACGGCTGGGAGATGAACTTCGCCGTGCACGGCTTCAACGAGTGTCTGGTGATGTATATTTTGGCGGCCGCATCGCCGACCTATCCCATCGACCGCGAGGTCTATACCGAGGGATGGGCCGAGAACGGCGCGATCGTCGATCCGCACGAGGTCGAGGGCTACCGGCTCCATCTGCGTTATCAGGGAGTCGAAGCCGGCCCGTTGTTCTGGGCGCACTACTCCTTCCTCGGACTCGATCCGCGCGGACTCAGGGACCGTTACTGCGAGGACTATTTCGGCGAGATGCGCGACTACTCGCTCATCAACCGCGCCTACTGTATCCGCAATCCCAAGCATTACAAGGGATACGGCAAGGATTGCTGGGGGCTGACGGCCAGCTACTCGACGGTGGGGTATGCGGCGCACGCCCCTGTGGAGAGCGAAGATCACGGCGTGATCGCTCCTACGGCAGCGCTCTCGTCGATCGTCTACACGCCCGAGGAGTCGATGGATGTGATGCGGTATCTCTACGGGCCGCTCCAAAAGAAGGTGTGGGGTCCTTACGGCTTCTACGACGCCTTCAGCGAAACCGACGACTGGTATCCGCAGAAATATCTGGCCATCGATCAGGGACCGATCGCCGTGATGATCGAAAACCACCGTTCGGAACTGCTGTGGCGGCTCTTCATGAGCCACCCCGACGTGCAGAACGGACTGCGTAAACTGGGTTTCGAGTCGCCTGTACTGCAATAAGCGGGCGGTAACCGGAGCCGAGTCATTTTGGAAACGGGGTGTATCTTTGCGATACGCCCCGTTTTCAGATCGAGCAGAAGAACGTGACCAGAAAGGGAACGCTGAAATCGGTCGCGCAGCCGTGGAAGATCGCCACGACGGCGTATTGCGGCCCTGTGACGCGCGTGAGGATCGGAAGGGTCGTATCGAAGGTCGTAGCGCCGCCCGACGAGATCGCCGCCAGCGGGCCGAAGCAGCGCGCCACCCACGGCGCGGCCAGCAGCGTGAAGAGTTCGCGCAGGACGTTGCAGAGCAGCGCGACCGTCCCCAGTTCGACGCTGCGCAGCTCGGAGATGAAGATGCTCGACAGCGAGTAGTAGCCGAATCCCGACCCGACGGCCAGCGCGTCACTCAGGGAGACGGGCCGCAGGAGCAGTGCGGCGAGTGCCGCTCCGGCCAGCGTCCCGAAGATCGTGCAGAGGGGCAGCAGTGCCATGCGGCGGTCGAGCGAACGGATGCGTTCGACGAGCGTGGCGTCGTGCCCCAGCGACATCCCGACCGAGAACATCAGCCCGTAGAGCATATAGCTACTGACGGGGGAGGCGGCGACAGCCGTCGGAAGCCATCCTGCGACGCCGAGAATCGCTCCTGCGGCGAAAAAGGCGGCGATCACCAGACTGCCGCGCAGTGCGGCGAAGGTCGAAGGCAAGGGTTCGGCGCTGACGGTCGTTTCGGCGCGTTTTCCGCCGATCGACCGCCATAGCAGCCAAGAGCAGGCGATGCTTCCCGTCAACGCTCCCGTGCAGAGGACAAGAGCCTGCACGCCGAGCGTCGCCAGCGAACGCACGACCTGCTCGTTGCCGCCCACCTCCACTCCCAGAACGAAGAGCAGCAGCCAGATGATGACCGTGATGACGTTGCCGAGCGCGCGAAGCGGTCGGCGGCGCAGCAGGCGGCCCGTGAGGATGCCGCCGAAGAGAACGGCGAAAAGAATCAGCATCGTGTATCGGAGATTTCCGACAAAAGTAGCAAAAAAACAAATGACCGCAAACCTTGCGGCTGCGGCCATTGCTTACGGAGAAACTCTACTCGGCGTCGAAACGGAACCGGATCGTCTGGCGATATGTCCCGTCCGGCCGCAGGACGGCCGAGGGGAAGTCGGGGTGGTTCGGTGCGTCGGGAAAATCCTGACACTCGATGGCTACGCCGTCGTAGTCGGCGTAGGAACGGCCGCTTTTGGAGCGGGGCGATCCGGCGAGCCAGTTGCCGGTGTAGACCTGTACGCCCGGCTGTGTGGAGCGGATCGTCAGCCGCCGGCCCGATTGCGGATCGTACAGCTCGGCGACGAGCGACTCTTCGCCTGCACGCCAACCCTCTACCGCCCAGCAGTTGTCGTAGCCTTTGCCGTACCGCAATGCGGGGAAATCTGTACGGATGTCGTGCCCGATCGGTTTCGACGTGCGGAAATCCATCGGCGTGCCGGCTACGTCGGCGAGTTCGCCCGAGGGGATCAGCGTCTGGTCGGTCGGCAGCCAGTGCGAGGCACGGAGCCGCAGCTCGTGGCCGAGCACCGAACCGGCATTCTCGCCTGCGAGGTTCCAGTAGGCGTGGTTCGTCAGGTTGACGATCGTGGAGGCGTCGCACGCGGCTTCGAGTGCGATGCTCAGGCGGCAGTCGTCGTCCCACGTATAGACGACGCGGGCCGTGAGTGTGCCCGGATAACCCTCCTCGCCGTCGGGGCTGGTGCGGGTGAAGACCACGCTGTCGCCGGTCGTTTCGCCGTGCCACAGGCGGTTGGCGAATCCCGTCGGGCCGCCGTGCAAGTGGTTGGGGCCGTTGTTGACAGCCAGCCGGTACTCCTTGCCGTCGAGTGAGAACCGCCCGCCGGCGATGCGGTTGGCGAAGCGGCCGGGCGTCTTGCCCATGCAGGGACCGTCGCCGATGTAGTCGGCATAGTCGCGGTAGCCCAGTGCTACGTCGGACATGCGCCCTTCGCGGTCGGGGACGACGACGGCCGTGATGCCGGCGCCGATGTTGCAGACGTCGACATAGGCCCCCGAGGCGTTCGTGAGCCGGTAGACGGCGATCTCGCCCTGTGCGTGGGGCTGGGTGTGGATTTTTACGACCGGCATCGTCCTAAAAGAGTTTTGCGGGATACTCGCCCGCATCGACGAGTGCCTGAATCTTGTCGACCACATCTTGCCGGTCGGCGGCGTAGGTCACGCCGAACCATTTGGCCGTGGTGTCGAGCACCTCGACCGTCGCCGTGCCCTCGGTGATGAGTTTGTTGACCATCATCGGGATGTAGTATTCGGCCTTGGGGTTGTCGAGGTTGGTGCGCAGGAACTCCTTGAAATACTCCTCCGAATAACGGAAATAGTCGGGCGTGAAGCCCCACATGCTCATCGAAACGGGGGTGTTGTCGCCCGTGGTGGCGGGCTGCCCGTCGTCGCCCGTGAAGGTGATGCGGCCGTCGATGCGGGCTATGTCCGTCCGTTCGACCACGCCTGTGAGGAAACCGCGGGCATCGGTCTGGCAGATGCCGCGCGCCACGGTTCCGCTTTCCGACAGGGTGTTGCCTACGCGGTAGCCCACCATGCAGTAGCGGTTCTGACCGTCGGCCTTCGACAGCCATTCGCCCAGCACGCGGAAGCCGTCGCGGCCGTAGAAGTCGTCGGCATTGATGACGGCGAAGGGCTCGCGGATGACCTCGCGGCCCATCAGTACGGCGTGGTTCGTGCCCCACGGTTTGGTGCGTCCTTCGGGGCGGACGAAGCCTTCGGGCAGGTCGTCGACCGACTGGAAGACCACCTCGACGGGGATGTGATGTTCGTATTTGGAGAGGATTTTCTCGCGAAAATCCTGTTCGAAATCCTTGCGGATGACGAAGACCACCTTGCCGAAGCCGCCGCGGATAGCGTCGAAGATCGAGTAGTCCATGATGGTCTCGCCGTTGGGGCCGAGCCCGTCGAGTTGTTTGAGACCGCCGTAGCGCGAGCCCATGCCGGCAGCCAGTACGAAAAGTGTAGGTTTCATATCGAATCTGTGATTGATTTGCGATCGGAGGGTCATTCGATGCCGCGCAGCCGTTTCTCCCACGCCCATGCCGAACGGAGCGTCTCGTCGAGCGACCGCTCGGCGTGCCAGCCCAGTTCGTGGTTGGCCAGCGTCGGATCGGCCCAGATGGCTTGGATGTCGCCCGCGCGGCGGCCGACGATCTTGTGATTGATTTTCAGATTATTGGCTTTTTCGAATCCCTCGACCAGTTCCAGTACGGAGACGCCGCGGCCGGTACCGACGTTGAAGATTTCGTAGGATTTCTTCATCCGCTGCTGCGTCATGCGCTCGACGGCCGATACATGCGCCTTGGCCAGATCGACGATGTCGATGTAGTCGCGGATGCAGGTTCCGTCGGGCGTGTCGTAATCGTCGCCGAAGATCGAAAGGCATTCGCGCAGTCCGGCGGCCGTCTGCGTGATGTAGGGCACCAGATTCTGCGGCACGCCGCGCGGCAGTTCGCCGATCAGGGCCGACGGATGGGCGCCGATGGGGTTGAAGTAGCGCAGGGCAATGCCATGCAGGCCCTCGTAGGCGGCGCAGCAGTCGCGCAGAATGTCTTCGGCCATCTGTTTCGTGTTGCCGTAAGGGGATTCGGCGGGCTTGCGCGGCGTCTGTTCCGTGACGGGGAGCTTGTCCGGCTCGCCGTAGACCGTACACGACGACGAGAAGAGGATGTTCGGCCGTCCGAACTCTTTC
>ENA-UEYL01003343-UEYL01003343.1-human-gut-metagenome-genome-assembly--contig:-NODE-3343-length-10705-cov-5.834870_pt1 | contig 10705 bp, 9 predicted proteins | sample MGYA00242941_ERZ507946 | MGnify/ENA primary metagenome ERZ507946 (study PRJEB26167, sample SAMN06115482) | human gut metagenome | host: Homo sapiens | place: China:Guizhou | collected 2015-03-11...
ACCGAATGCATTTGCGACCGGCGCTTTCAAGAATTCGGCTCTGGTGGCTGTATCGACCGGTTTGCTGCAAGGCATGAACCATGAAGAGATCGAAGCTGTCCTCGGACATGAAATCGCCCACGTCGCCAATGGCGATATGGTCACGATGACCCTGGTGCAGGGTGTGATGAATACCTTCGTTGTGTTCCTCTCCCGAGTGATTGGCTGGGCCGTTGACCGCCAGGTGATGCGTAACGACAGCGACGCTCCGGGTGCCGCCTACTATGTGACGAGCCTGATTCTTGATATCGTGCTCGGGTTCCTTGCCGGTATGGTGGTGGCTGCTTTCTCGCGCTGGCGCGAGTATCACGCTGACGCGGGTTCCGCGATGCTGACCGGTTCTCCCGAGAACATGATTGCCGCGCTCCAGAGACTGGGCTCCATCACGCCGGAAGAACTTCCCGGTCCGGTGAAGGGCTTCGGCGTGAGCGGCGGTATTGGTTCGCTCTTCGCCACCCATCCTTCTATTGAAGACCGCATTGCGGCGCTCCGGGCTCTGCAGAAGTAATCGGCTCCGACGTGCGGTAGGAATCATGAGGCGTCCCTGAGGGGCGCTTCCCTGATGGAATAAAAAAACCTCGTCCTGACAGGACGAGGTTTTTTGCTGGCCGGAAGAATTTTCCGAAATCAGGCCTTCTGAGCCGCGAGCTTCACAGACCGCGCGTGATAGAGCGCGAAGGAGACAAGCGTGATGCCTGAAAGGATCAGGCCGCAGGCGCAGGCAATCCAGAATCCGAGGGGACCGAGCGGCGCGCCGAGGAAGGATTCCCGGAAAGCGAGGTTGTAGCCTCCGAAAAGCCCCACGCCCCAGAGTGCGACGCCGGAAACGATCATCGGAACCCAGGCAATCTTGTAGCCCCGGAGGATGAAGCTGCTCACTGACTGCGCGGCGTCAAACGTGTGATAAATCACGCCGCAGAGAATCAGTGTGCCGGCGATCTGCATCACAGCGATATCAGTCGTATAGATGCTGATGATGAAGTGGCTGAAGATAAAGAGCAGGCAGCAGGCTGTGGCCGCGATGGCAACAGTCACAGCGAGAGACCGGCGCGTAATCCGCTCAGCGGCATCCGGGAAACCGGCGCCGAGGCACTGAGAGACAAGAACGCTCGCTGCGATACCGATGGAGAGCGGCACCATGTAGAGGGTCGACGTAATGTTGCTCACGATTTGATGAGCGGACACCGCGACAGCCCCCATGCGGGAAATAAAGATCGCCATCAGCGTGAAGGAACTCACTTCGAAGAACACAGAGAGCCCGATCGGGAGACCGATCCGAAGCTGTTCCTTCAGCGCGTCGAAGCTCGGTCCGAACCAGCGCTTTGCGTGCATCGGCTTATAGTGAGCGCCCTTGAAGAAGTATCCGGCATAGAAAATAAGGCCGAACCAGGCGAGAACTGCATTGCCGACACCGGCACCGGCGCCTCCGAGCTCCGGCAGACCGAAGAGCCCGTACATGAAGAGAGCGTTCACAGGAGCTTTCAGCGCAAGCATCAGAAGCGAAATCCACATCGTGATCCGCGGCTGATTGATGGCAGCGTTGACTGAGATGAAGACCCGGTTGAGAAGCGCCGCAGGAACGGCTACCGCTGACGCGATCAGGTAGAGCGAGGCAAGCGACGCGATACGCCCCGTGACACCGCCAAGCTCCGTCCAGAAGGACGTCCAGCTGAGGATCCCAATACCGAAAATCGAGAGCAGCAGCACAAGGTAGAGCGACTGATTGATTTCAAAACCGATCTGCTCAAACTTCCGGGCGCCGAAGTGATGCCCGCAGATCGGGGAGAGCCCCTGCACGATGCCGACGAGCAGCATGAAAATGCAGCCCGTGGAAGCGCTGGCTAGCGCTACAGCCGCGAGGTCCTCAGCGCCGAGCCGGCCTGCCATGATGGTGTCGATCGTTGCGTTGCCCATGACGGCAAGGTTCGCCACGAAAATAGGACTGGCGAGCTTCGCAAGGCCTCCGACCGAAATATCTGGGGGGGTGAGGCGATGCGCCGCATTGATGTTTCCTGCCATGTTACTTCTCAGATTTCCTGTTGTTATTGCTGTTGAGTTCAGTGCCGCTGTTGATGGGAGAGGCGTCGCCCGGGCGGATCACATAGAACTCAGAACCGCGGTGGTATGACGTCGGGATGCCGATCTTGTCAGCCGGAATCGGTTCACCGGGACCGATGCGGGAGACGGTGTAGCGGCAGTCCGTGCTGTCGGAGAACCGAATGCCGGAGTACGCGACAAGCCCTTTGAGACTGAGCGGCAGTCCGTCACTGCGGACGCAGTCGCCGGGAAGGTAGCCAAAGATTCGGAGCTTTCCGGCGACCTCACGGGCTGCCGTGGTATGAGACCGGTCTTCATCCAGCATCTGGCTGAAGAGCGCGGTGCCGACTGTCCAGATCAGCGTGATGCCGAGAGCGGCAAGCCAGGGACCGCGCCAGAGAGCCTTCGGACGGCGGCGGAGGCGCCAGATCACGATGGCGAACCAGATCGCGGTGACGAGCGCCGTGCAGACGAGAAGCGACGGCTCAACCCAGGGCACCGTGTTGGGAGCGAGCCTGTGAAGGCTGGCGGCCATCTTCGGCGGGAACCCGGTTGTCCAGGCGATGAAGTAGCTCCAGAGACCGATCGTCGCAAGAGAGAAGATCGTGGCGGAGAACCAGTCAAGGATATTCTTCAGGGAATGTGTCTTGAGACTTGCAATGCCGAAGGAGGCGAGAATCGCGGTCGGCACCACCATAGCAGTGAGCGTGTACTCAGGCGCGGTTCCGGAAATAAAGAGGAAGAGCAGCGGGAAGACGAGCGCGATGATGGAAAGAAGAATATGCGTGCGGTGAATCACGCGGTGCCAGGCATAAATCGCGTAAAGCGCGAAAGGCCAGATCGGGCAGAGGTACCAGACGATATTGCGGGCCATCCAGAGCCAGGATCCGGCGCGCGGGAGCGCGAAGCCGGCAGCCTGAATCCGGGCGAATGACTGATACCATGCGTCAAACGAAGCGCCCGACAGAATCGCCCCGACAGGCCACACGAGGAACGTGGCAGCGGCAGTGGCGGCAATGATCAGCAGACGGCGGGTTCTGAACGGCGCAAATGCGTGAACGCAGCAGAGGATCGTGAGAATCGTGCAGGACTCAACAATGAACCAATAGAGGTTCGTGCAGAGGGCAAGAGCGCCGAGAGAAAGGCCGGTCACGAAAGAACCGGCCTTAAGGTGGACGAGTGACCAGATAACGCCGAGCAGCGTCGCGCCGGTCAGCGCAAGCAGCACGATCGGAAGACCGATTTCGTGAAGCCGGGAAACAATGCCAAAGGTAGCGATGAAGAGGAGTGTTGCGGAATCAGCGACCGTACGGCCGTAATCCCGGGGACTCGCTTCCTGACCGAATACCATCGAGATCGGGAGAGCCTCTTCCCGCCGGGCGAGATGCCATGTAGCGTACCAGACGGACCCCGTCGCGAGAGCGAACCAGAGCAGGCTCGGGACTCGCGCGAGAATCATCGGTTTGGCAAAAAGCGAGAGGAACTTGATAAGCGCCGCGCCGAGCCAGGCAATGCCCGGACCGGTGGCCGTGTAAGGAGTGCCGGCAATGGTGGGAAGGAACCAGGCGCTTGCGCTTCCTGTCGCCATGTTCCACATCAGGCCGAAAATCTGTTCGTCCCGGCTGTTCCAGAACGCGTGTCCTGAGAAGCATGCCAGAGCGAAGGTAGCAAGAACTATCAGCAATGCCCAGCGGGGGAGCTTGGCCGCAGCGGCTGCAGAAACAATAAGAGGCGACTGTCGGTTGCTAATCATTTGGCATTTTCTAAACAAATTAAAAGGGGCAGTTGAAAACTGCCCCTTGGAATACCAGGCTAACTGCGCGGCACCAATTACTTGGCGGCCTTTGCCTTGGCGGCGGCTTCGTTCACAGCCTTGGTCTTGGCGGCGAACTTCGCGCGGAACTTCTCGACACGGCCCGCTTCAACGATGCGCGTCTGAGCGCCGGTGTAGAAGGGGTGGCTGGCAGAAGAGGTATCGACCTTGAAAAGGGGATAGGTCTTGCCGTCGATATCAATGGTTTCCTTGGTCTGAACGGCCGAGGAGATGATAAAGGTCTGATTGACGGAAATGTCGAGGAACGCGACCTCGCGGTACTCCGGGTGAATGCCCTGCTTCATTTTTTATGAATTCCTAGTTAAACGTCGGTCGCCCTGACTTGCCTTGCAAACCCGCCCGTGCGAAACGGGTCTTACGGCAGGCATGCAGTCCACGTGCCAGACTGGGAAAGTCTAACATTATGAACGCCTTCCCCAGAAAAAGCAACCGTCAGAGCGAACCGATGAGAATAGATCAGTTGGTCCGCTTCATCATGTCGAAGAATTCGGCATTGTTCTTCGTTGCGCGGATCTTGTCGAGGAGGAACTCCATCGCTTCCACTTCATCCATGCTGTAAAGAACCTTGCGCAGAATCCACACGCGCTGCAGCACATCGGGCGGGAGCAGAAGTTCTTCGCGGCGGGTGCCGGAGCGGTTGACGTTGATGGCCGGGTAGACACGCTTCTCGGCAAGACGGCGTTCCAGGTGAATTTCCATGTTGCCGGTGCCCTTGAACTCTTCATAGATCACGTCATCCATGCGGGAGCCGGTGTCAACGAGGGTAGTCGCGAGAATCGTGAGCGAGCCGCCTTCTTCAATATTTCGGGCTGCGCCGAAGAAACGCTTCGGACGCTGCAGGGCGTTCGCGTCAACGCCGCCTGTGAGCACCTTGCCGGAGGTCGGCACAACGGTGTTATAGGCGCGGGCGAGTCGGGTGATGGAGTCAAGCAGAATCACCACATCCTTCTTCGATTCGGCGAGGCGCTTGGCCTTTTCAATCACCATCTCGGCCACCTGGACGTGGCGGGCAGCGGGTTCATCAAACGTGGAGGCGACCACTTCGCCCTTCACGGAGCGCTGCATTTCCGTCACTTCTTCCGGACGTTCGTCAATCAGCAGAACGATCAGAATGCATTCGGGGTGGTTCGCCGTGATGGCGTGCGCGATGTGCTGCATCAGCACTGTCTTTCCGGACTTCGGCGGGGCGACGATCAGACCGCGCTGGCCCTTGCCGATCGGAGCAATGATGTCGATCAGACGGCCCGTCAGGTTCTCGTTGCCCTTCATGTCGCGTTCGAGCTTCAGGGGCTCGTTCGGGAAGAGCGGCGTCAGGTTCTCGAACAGCATCCGGTGCTTCAGGTTTTCCGGCGGCTGGCCGTTCACCGTTTCCACCTTGACGAGCGCGAAATAGCGTTCGCTGTCCTTCGGAATGCGGACTTCACCTTCCATGGAGTCGCCGGTATGGAGATTGAATCGGCGGATCTGGGAGGGAGAGATATAGATGTCATCCGTGCTGGCGAGATAGGACGATTCAGGAGAACGAAGGAATCCGAATCCATCGGGGAGCACCTCAAGCGTGCCGTCGCCAAAAATTTGCTCACCGCTCTTTGCTTTTCTCTTCAGAATCGCAAACATGAGTTCCTGCTTGCGCATTCTCTGGGCGTTTTCGATGCCCAGTTCCTGTGCTTTTTCAAAAAGCTCAGTGATACGCAGTGATTTCAGTTCAGAAAGATGCATAGGAGTAAAGGGAAATGGCGGACAGACGAGAAGGGCCCGAACGGGCACCGGTCGTGCGGAAAGCAGTTCCGGTTCGCCGCGCTTTCCCTGAAACGAAGTTAGAAGTTAAAGAAGGGACTGGATCCAGTCGGTCAGCTCATTCTTATTCATCGCGCCGACCTGAGTCGCGGCGGGTTTTCCGTCCTTATAGACCACAACGGTCGGGATCGAACGGATCCCCAGGCCGGCAGCCACGGACGTGGATTCATCACAGTTGTACTTGCAGACCTTCAGCTTGCCGCTGAATTCTTCCGCGGCGGCTTCGATGAGCGGAGAAAGCAGACGGCAGGGACCGCACCAGGGAGCCCAGAAGTCAACGACCACCACACCTTTTTGATTCAGGACGTCGTCAACAAAGCTGGCGTCTGTAACTTGTTTCAAGGCCATTTTTTAAATTACCTCCAATTATTGATTCCCTGGAACCGAAATCGGCTCCAACGGATGATGGGATACTATCACCGAGAGCTTTCAGGGCTTAACTGACAACCCCAAAAAGGTGAAACTCATGCTGGATTTTTGTAACTATACACATTTGAAGCAACCTTGAGGGCGTGTGTGTGCAACGTTAGATATTAACAATGTGTGAAAACTTCTTAGAACGTTGAGCGGACAAGGAAGGAAAAGCTAAGCGGGTGCAGGCCGGAGTTTTGAAAACGATCCAAATAAGCAGAACTAAAAAGCGCCGCGCAGAAACTACTTTCCGGAGCGACGCTCGTTTGACTATTGGACAAGGTTAATTTTTAGCAAACGCATACCCTTTTCGGAAAATCTTTCCTGTGTAATCGACTTTCACAAGAATGTGTTTGCTTTCAATCTGAATTTTTTCAACAACAGGTTCTTTCTGAACAAAGGCTGTTTTTTGAATTTCAAATTTACCCTGGGCGTAGGCGGCAGGATCCCAACGACCAATAAATTTAGCATTGGCCGTGCCGGAGAACGCGAGCATAAGGGCGATGAATGGAACGCTGAATCTAATCATTTTCTCCTCCTTTTCTTATAGTTAGTTCATCTTACCACTCTGAATCGTGAAAAAGGCTCTCTATTTCAGTTTCATTTTCTTTGCTGGCGCAGAATTCAAATTCATATATAATTCGTACCCGGCGAGCCCCCTCGCATGTGAACGTCGTGAATCTGGTCAGGTCGGGAACGAAGCAGCCATAGCGAAACTAGCAGTGCCGAGGTGTGGTTCGCCTTTCCTTTTCAATAAGGTGCTCAAATGGATAATTTCAATATTCGCAATGCTCGTCCTCAGGATTGCCCGGTTATTGCCGAACTTATCCGCGGATTGGCCCATTACGAAAAACTTGACGACCAGTGTCAGGTCACTCCCGAACTCCTTGAAAAATGCCTTTTCGGAGACAAACCCGAATGTTATGCCGTAGTTGGCTGGCTGACGGGAAAAAACGGAACAGAAAAACCAGTAAGCTTTGCGCTTTATTTCTATAACTTCTCTACCTTCCTTGCGCGCAAGGGTCTCTACTTAGAAGATATTTTTGTACTTCCTGAATACAGACACCGCGGCATCGGCAAGAAGATGATGAATTATTTGGCGGCCAAAGCTGTGGCTGACGGATGCGGCCGATTTGAGTGGTCTGTTCTGGATTGGAATCAGCCGGCAATTGATTTCTATGAAAGCATCGGCGCTACTGTTATGCAGGAATGGCGTATTTGCCGTCTGACCGGTGAAAAACTTGAGCAATTTGCTCAAAAAGCACTTGCAAAATAAAGAGTTTAAAAAGTAGAAGGGCGCCCATAGCGGCGCCCTGTATTATATCTACAGCCTCTTACGGCTTAGCTCAAAGGTCCGGATGAATCGGAGAGTGTTTGGCCGACTTCTTTGACGTAAAGAAGTATTTCCTAACTCGATGACGAATAGGACAATCCGAGCAGAATTGAGATAGGATTATCCTCATGCTTAAAAGCTCGATAACGGGAGAACAGCTCTCCGCATAATCGGCTGAACAACATATTTCGGAATAGCCTAATGTCATACCAAGTTTTGGCACGCAAGTGGCGGCCTCATGATTTTTCTTCTTTGCTCGGACAGGATCACGTTGTTCGAGCTCTGACGCATGCTCTGACGGAAAATCGGCTGCACCACGCCTATCTTTTTACCGGCACGCGAGGAGTTGGAAAAACCACAATCTCCAGAATTCTTGCTAAATGCCTAAACTGTGTCGGGCCGGACGGGAAAGGCGGCATCACAGCAGAGCCTTGCGGAGTGTGCGAGGCTTGTCGCGCGATTGATGAAGATCGTTTCGTAGATTACATCGAAATGGACGCGGCTTCGACCCGCGGTATTGACGACATGGTTTCGCTTTTGGAAAGAGCCAAATATGTTCCGACGAATGCCCGCTTTAAGGTCTACATGATCGACGAAGTTCACCAGCTGACTTCCGCGGCATTTAACGCCATGCTTAAGACTTTGGAGGAACCGCCCGAATACGTCAAATTTATTTTGGCCACAACGGATCCTCAAAAGGTGCCGGTTACGGTTCTTTCTCGTTGTTTGCAGTTCAATCTGAAGAGTTTGTCTCCTCAGCTTATTTCCTCCCATATGGCAGAGCTTCTAGAGAAAGAACAAATTTCTTTTGAGAAGCCGGCTCTTAGAATGCTTGCTTCGGGAGCGAGAGGCTCCATGCGCGACGGACTTTCCCTCCTGGACCAGGCAATCGCCTACAGTGCAGGTAATGTTACATTGGAGTCAGTGCGCGAGATGCTCGGTACGATTGACTCGACGACACTGATTCGTTTGCTCGGCGCCTTGGCCAACCATGAGCCGAAAGAGATCATGAAGGTGGCCGACGAAATCGGTGCCCGCAGCTTGTCTTATACGCAGGCGATGAAGGATTTGGCCGTTCTGCTGCACCGCATTGCGATGGCGCAGCAGCTGCCGGAAATTCTGACCGATGAAGAACCTGACGCGCCCGAACTCCGTCAATTGGCGAGCGTGTTTTCTCCGGACGAAGTCCAGCTCTTTTATCAGATTGCGATTCATGGACGCAACGATATGGCGCTGGCACCCGATGAGTATGCAGGTTTCACAATGGCGCTTCTGCGCATGCTGGCGTTTGCTCCTTTAGAAGGAAAGATGCCGAAAAGCCTGCCTGCTGCTGTAACGCATAAAGAAGAGGCACCAGCCCTCCCAAAAACTGAGCCGGCTAAGACTGAGCTGCCGGCGCAGCAAAAAGCTCAGTCAGTAGATACTCAGCCGAAAGCTCCTGAAGCTCCGGCGGCTTCTGCAAAACCGGTTTTATCCACACAGGAGCTGGAAGGCATTCCCTGGGATCACAGTATTGCGACAGGCAAACCCGTCTTCGTTCCTCAAGGTTCGGAGTCCGCAGTTCCCAACTTAAAGAAGAAAGCGGCCGAAAAGTCAAAACCGGCAGCAGCGGCTCCGGCGGCAAAAGAAGTCAACCCTCAGCCGAAGGCGCCGGAAGCTGAGCCTTTTCCTCCGGAAATAGCAGCCGCTCCTGCTATCCCTTCGATCGACATGCCGGATGACGATGCGCCGTGGGTTCCGGAGACTGACAGCGTCCCCCCCGATGACCTCGATTGGATGGCGCCTCCGGCTTGGCCCGAAGAATATTCAGAAGAAGCCGGGGTCTCCGTGCTCCCGCCCGCTCCTCAGGAAAAGCAGAAGGAATATATTCCCGCTGAACCCGTTCAGATGAACGCGTGGCTTGAAGCCGCAGAAAAGATTCATTTGGATCCGGCGTCTCAGCCGTTAGTGGCCAGCGCCGAGCTGGAGAGTTTCGACGGTCAGAATATGAAGCTCACCGTGGATTTGGAAAAACTGACAGCGCACGATATGGTTGCTAAACTTGCGGCCGAACTAAAGAAGGTTCTTGGGAGCGATGTCCTCGTCACAGTGACGACGGCACCCTCGAAATACCAGAATCTTCGTACGCTTTACGCTCAGAGATTTTTAGCAGAAAAGCAGAAAAAGCTCTCCGAGCTGAAGAAAGACAAAAGAATTCTTTCTTTCATGAAGGTCTTTAACGTCGAGCCGAAGGCAGAAGACTTGGATCTTTTAGATAAAGAAGGCAAAGTTAGAACAATTTAAATTTGAAAGGAATCAAAATGAAAGGATTTGGCGGAATGGGTCAGATGGGCCAGATGATGAAACAGGCTCAGATGATGCAGATGAACATTCAGAAAGCCCAGAAAGAGCTCGAAACTATTGAAGTCACCGGTGAAGCCGGCAACGGTATGGTTAAAGTTACGATGACCTGCAAGAACGTCTGCCGCCGCGTCATGATCGACGACAGCCTTGTCGGTGCCGATGCTGACCGCGAAATGCTCGAAGACCTCCTTCTGACGGCAATCAACGATGCTTCCAAGAAGGTCGAAGCCGAAACCAATGCCAAGATCAGCAAGGCAACCGGTGGTATGAAACTCCCGTTCTAATTCAATGGAACAAATCGGAGCAATTGCCGAACTGATAGATGCGCTGAAGAAGCTTCCCGGAGTCGGTCCGAGAGCTGCTCAGCGCATTGCTTATCAGCTGCTAAACGGCGACAGAAGTGATGCGAACCGTCTCGGAGAGGCCCTCTTAAAGGCCACTAAGACGGTGCATCGCTGTGCCCGCTGCAACAATCTGACCGACGGCGAGCTGTGCAGCTACTGCTCTTCTCATAACCGCGATGACTCTCTGCTTTGCATTGTTGAGAGCGTTGCTGATTTGATGGTGATTGAGCAGAGCCTTTCTTATCACGGCCGCTACTTTATTTTGATGGGACGCCTGTCCCCGTTAAACGGCGTCGGACCCCACGAAATCGGCTTGGACAAGCTGTTGGAACGAGCCGGTGAACCCGAAGTCAAAGAAGTTATCATTGCAACTTCTTTCACCGCAGAAGGAGAGGCCACTGCCTTTGCCGTCTCGGAACTTCTCTCCAAACACTATCCCCAATTAAAACTCACGCGCATTGCAAGAGGCGTTCCTGCCGGAGCCGAAATTGAATACACGGATGTCAACACCGTGGCGCAGGCAATGCTCAATAGACGTGTTCGTGAAAGAGACTACAACGCTTTCTT
>ENA-UEYL01003346-UEYL01003346.1-human-gut-metagenome-genome-assembly--contig:-NODE-3346-length-10703-cov-3.733202_pt1 | contig 10703 bp, 10 predicted proteins | sample MGYA00242941_ERZ507946 | MGnify/ENA primary metagenome ERZ507946 (study PRJEB26167, sample SAMN06115482) | human gut metagenome | host: Homo sapiens | place: China:Guizhou | collected 2015-03-11...
GGACCGTGACCCTGGCATAGTCCTTCTGGGCCGACACCCGGAGATAGACCCGCCCCTCCGGGCCGCTGTACTTGACGCTGTTGTCCATCAGGATGCGCATCACCTGCTTCACCAGCCCCGGGTCGGCCCGGACCACCACCGGCCCCTGCCACCGGGCCAGGAAGGCCCGCTCCGGGTGGATCATCTGCTCCTCCCGCAGCACGTCCTCCGCCACCGCGGTCAGGTCCATCAGCTGCGGCCGGATGGGCTGGGTGTCGTTGTCTCCCCGGGCCAGGAACAGCAGCTGCTCCACCAGACGCTCCATGGCGTCCGACTCGGAGCGGATGGCGTCGATGGCCTCCTGCCGGGCCTCCGGGTCGTCCTTGCCCCACCGGTCCAGCAGAGCGGCGTAACCCTGAATGACCGCGATGGGGGTACGCAGCTCGTGGCTGGCGTCAGAGACGAACTGCATCTGCGCGGAGTAGGCCGCGTTCACCCGGTCCAGCATGTCGTTGATGGCCTTGGCCAGGGTCTTCAGCTCCTTCTGGGTGCCGGGCAGGTCGATGCGGCTGTCCAGGTGGGTGGCGTTGATCTTGCTCAGCTCGCCGGCCAGGGCCTCCAGCTCCCGCCTGGACATGTGGGTCATGGAGTTGAGCCGGGCGGCAGTGGCCGCCAGCTCCTGGATGGGCCTCAGGGTGCGGCGGATAGTCCCGGCATTGCGGAACAGGTTGGCAATCAGGGAGATGATCTGCACCGTGAGGAGGATAAAGCCCGCCCACTTCAACATCCGCCCGATCCCGGACAGATCCACCGTAATGGCGTAGGGCTCCCCGCCGTTGGGCAGTTCCACGGTGTAGTAGGAGAACAGCACATAGGTGCGCAGGCCGTCCGCTGTTGCCTCCCCGCCAGAGAACCACCCCAGCTCCCCTACGTCCACTCCCTTGGGCTCCCGGTCCAGTGGGATGATGGTGTAGTCGCTGGCAGCCATCCAGGGGACGGCCTCCGCGGTGGGCACCCCCCGCTCCTGGACCAGCTGGGCCACGTCCGCGCAGCGCTTTTCCGCCCACATCAGCTGCCCCATCAGGGCCAGCACCACCAGCAGCAGGTCCATACACAGAAAGATCCCCAGCTGCCGGAAAAACAGCCGGGTATTCAGCCGCAGGACCAGCGACTGGGACTTGGCCCCGCTGGGGGGAGTCTTGTTCTTCATGTCCCGTTTTCCCACCGGGCCCCCTCCTCTCCTTCCATGCCGCAGCCGGTCAGCCCTCCTGCTTTTTCAGCCACTCCAGCAGGGGCGTCAGATTCCGGAAGGCCACGCAGCTGCCCCCGCGGAGCAGCAGATCCAGCTGCCGCTGTTCCTGAGGGGTCCGCTCCCGCTTCTGCTGGAGGGACTGCCGCAGCCCCCTGGTGGCCATCCCTACCATCCGGCGCTGGAGCCACCCCACCTTTTTCGGTGCCCAGCCGCCCTGAAGGTAGAAGATGGGGGCGTTTGGCACATAGTTGGACCGGGCCAGGTCCTGCAGCACCTTGTCCCCCGGCGGCGTCATGCCCACGCCGCAGGCGGCCCGGACATGAAAGCGCTTAACTGCGTGGTCGATGCCGCTGATATGCCCGGCCATCAGCCATCCCAGGTACAGGATGTCGCTCCCGGGCCCCACCTTTCCCGTAGCCTCGTCCAGGGCACAGACCGGCAGCCCGGCGGCCCGGCCCAGCATCTGGGCGTACTCCCGGGTAAAACCGGTCTTGGAGGTATAAACGATCGTCATATGAATCAGCTCCCCTTCTTCCCGGCCTTACTCCTCCCGGATGACGTAGCCCACGCCCCGTACAGTGTGGATCAGCTTGATGTCAAAGGCCTCGTCGATCTTGCTGCGGAGGAAACGGATATATACGTCCACCGAGTTGGTCTCCCCCACGAAGTCGAAGCCCCACACGCTGTCCAGCAGGGCCTCCCGGCTGAGCACCCTGCCCTTGTTCTCCAGCAGGTGGTGGAGCAGGTCGAACTCCCGGCGGGTCAGCTCCACCGGCGTCCCGGACACTGCCACGGTGTGGCGCTCCACGTCCATGGTCAGGGGACCGGCGGACAGCAGCGGCTCCTCCGGCCGCTCTCCGCTCCCCCGCTTCCGCAGGGCCGCCCGGATGCGGGCCAGCAGCTCCTCGATGGCGAAGGGCTTGGTGATATAGTCGTCCGCCCCGGAGTCCAGGCCGGATACCTTGTCCACCACGCTGTCCCGGGCGGTGAGCATGATGACGGGGAGCTGTACCCCCTCCTTCCGCAGGCGGCGCAGCACCTCCATGCCGGACAGCTGGGGCAGCATGATGTCCAGCAGCACCAGGTCGTACTCCCCCGACAGGGCCCGCTCCAGGCCGGAGCGGCCGTCGAAGCTCTTGTCCACCTGATAGCCCTCATACCGCAGCTCCAGCTCCACCATCCGGGCCAGCTTCTCCTCGTCCTCCACCAGAAGGATCTTTTCTTCCATATCCTCTCTCACCTCAACATCCGGGCACTCCCCCGGAGATCTATTCCTTGCCGTCCCGGTCCCGGGTCCGCTTCTCATACTGGAGGTGCAGCTCATCCATTACCTGGCGTCCCATGTCGGCGGCGGTGCTGGCCACGTTCTCCATCACGTCGTTGATGCTGTCCCGCTCCAGCTCGGGGCCGGAAAAGCGGTAGCGGAATCCGAAGAACAGCCCGATCAGCAGCAGGGGAATGGTCACATAGAAGGCGAACACAAACAGGATCAACAGGATCAGCAGGGGCAGGGAGGTCACCGGCTCGTCCCGGCGCCACACCTCCAGCTCGTTATCTACCAGCACCCGGTAGAGCCGGGACAGCAGCTCCCGCAGGGAGCGGCCCCGCCGCTTCTCCCCCTTGGGCCACACCACCACCACGCCCAGCGGGCTCCTGTGCTTCTTTTTCTTTCCCGGCTCCGGTGTCTCCTGGACCACCAGTTCGGCCGCCGTGGGCTGGGACTCCTTCTCCTCCCGGCCCGACCACCGGGTCCCCTCCGCCTGGGGGATGGCCCCCTTCTCCTCCAGATAGATCAGGGCGTCCAGCAGATTCCCCTCGCTGTACTCCAGGGCCTCCTTGGCCTGGGCGTAGGACACGGGGGCCTTCTCCCGCAGGCGCTCTACCATCTCCACTGTGATCTCCATCCTGAATCGCTCCTTTCCGGGCAGTCTGCCTGTTCTGACGTCAGTATAACCGCCCGGGCTTGAAGTGTCCTTTAGCCTTTCTTAAAAATGGATGAAAACGCCTTTCCCGCGGCTGCTTGTGATTCTCATTATACTATGCTATAATCCCCTTATCAACTGGAAACGGAGGTGTGCCCCTTGAAAAAGCGTCTCGGCGCCCTGCTGTGCGCCCTGGTCATGTGTCTGGCCCTGCTGTCCCCCGCCTCGGCTTTGGAGGAGGTGTGCTTTACCTCCCTGAACAACAAGCTGCTGCCCCTGGCCTCCGACACCATGCCCCTCTGGTCCGGAGGCGTCCTCTACGTGCCCGCCTCCCTGTTCGACGGCAGCGCCACCAACGCCAGCTACGGCGTGACCCTGGGGGTCAGCCTCACTCAGAGCCAGAGCAGCGGCACCATCACCCTTTACAGCCTCAGCGGCATCCTGGTCTTTGACCTGAACTCCGGCATCTGCGTAGACCAGCAGACCGGCGAGCTGCTCAGCGGCCGGGCCATCACCCGCAACGGCCGCATCTACCTCCCCCTGAACATCGTGGTGGACTTTTTCGGGCTGCGGAGCTCCTATCTCCACACCGATTACGGCTATCTGGTCCGCATCAAGAACCGGGACGACACCGCCTCCAACGGGCGGCGCTCCATCCTCACCGACGATGTCTTCATCGACTCGGCCGGCAACCAGATGAACCTCCAGCTGAAGGAGTACCAAAAGAGCCTGCTCCCTGTGGAGGAACCCGAGACCCCTGACGTCACCCCAGCGGTCCCCGCCGATCCCCCGGGCCAGGAGCTGGACCCCACCTCCATCCCCACCTATCTGGCCTTCCGCTGCCAGACGGGGGAGGCGTTGGACAGCATCCTCACCACTTTGGAGAAATCCGGAAAATCCGGCGTCTTCTTCTTCGCCCCGGAGGAGCTCTCTGTCCATGGGGACATGGTCCGCCGCCTGCTGGGCACCGGGCACAGCGTTGGCATCCTTGTCCAGGCCGGCACCCCGGAGGGGGCCCGAGCGGAGCTGGAGGCAGGGAACCGCGCCCTGGCGGAGCAGACCCGCAGCTGCACCCGCTATGTCTACTGCGGAGAGGCCCTGTGGGAGGGGCTGGAGGCGGAGGGCTGGGTCTGCTGGCAGGAGAGCCTGGACGCCGTTCCTCTGGACGGGGAGCAGAGCGCCGCCTCCTACTCCTACGGCGTTCTGCGCCAGCTGGGCCGGGCTGCCCTGAACAGCGCCTATGTTACCCTGGATGACAGCCGGCAGACCGCGGATGTTCTCCCCGCCCTGCTTCGTCAGCTGAACTATCGGGAGTACGTGGTCAGTACCCCGATGGAGACCAAGCTGTGAGGCGGGTGGATCTGGCCCGGCCCGGAGCCCCCTCTGGTGACCGGGCCCGGGTGGCCCGCCTGACCCGGCACTTGAAGGCCCGGCTGGAGGACTTCGGCCCCGGCGGGCCCCAAGTGACGGGGGTGGATGAGGCGTCCGGCACCGTTACCGCCCGCTTCCCCGGCCAGGACACCGGCGGGGTGCTGGACCGGCTGGAGCGGGACTGGGGTGTCACCGTCCTTCAGGATGGGGAGGACGCCGTGTTCCGCCTTGCCCCCTCTGTCCGGTTTGAGGACCTGGACTACGTGTGGGGCGCGCTCTTCGAGGTGCTGGGCTGAGATCGGCTCCTTTCCTTCTTCCATTCCCCACTTGACAGGTCGGGCGTTTGGTGATATAGTGCGTTTGTCAAATGAGCACTGATGGAGAAGAGGCCGCGGGACTCGCCCAGAGAGGGACGCAAAGGCTGGAAGCGTCCTGCGACATTGCCGCGGCTGGTACCACTCCTGAGCCGCCCGGGATGACCGGGACGGGCCCGCCCGTTACAGCGGTCACAAGCGGCGGTTTTCTGTAAAACCGCAAGCAGGGTGGAACCGTGGAGCGCCTTACTGCGCCTCACCCCTGATGGAGATTCAGGGGCGAGGCGCTTTTGTTTTGCCCCTCAGAGCCTTTTGGGGGTGCGCCCTGCGCACCCCCGCGGACGCAAGGAGGTATTTTGATGTCCGAAGAAGTCAAAAATGAATTTACCTTTGAAAACCCTGAGTACCGCCAGACCTACTGGCACACCTGCTCCCATGTGATGGCCCAGGCGGTCAAGCGCCTGTGGCCCGAGGTGAAGCTGGCCATCGGCCCCTCTATCGACGAGGGCTGGTACTACGACATGGACGCCCCCTTCGCCTTCACGCCCGAGCACCTGGAGCAGATCGAGGCCGAGATGCGGAAGATCTGCAAGGAGAGGCTGTCAAATTTATGGAGGAGAAGGGAGAGCCCTTCAAGGTGGAGCTGATCCAGGATCTGCCCGAAGACGCCCACATCTCCTTCTATAAGCAGGGCGAGTTCACCGACCTGTGCGCCGGTCCCCACCTGGACTCCACCGGCCGCATCAAGGGCAACGCCCTGAAGCTCACTGCCTGCAATGCCGCCTACTGGCGCGGTGACTCCAACCGGGAGACCCTCCAGCGCATCTACGGCATCGCCTTCCCCAAGAAGGACGAGCTGGACGCCTATCTGGCCAAGATCGAAGAGGCCAAGAAGCGGGACCACCGGAAGCTGGGCAAGGAGCTGGGCCTGTTCATGCTCCGGGACGAGGGCCCCGGCTTCCCCTTCTTCCTGCCCAAGGGCATGACCCTGAAGAACACCCTGCTGGACTACTGGCGTCAGGTCCACAAGAAGTACGGCTATGTGGAGATCTCCACCCCCATCATGCTCAACCGTCAGCTGTGGGAGCGCTCCGGCCACTGGGACCACTATAAGAACAATATGTACACCACCGTCATTGACGATGTGGACTTCGCCGTCAAGCCCATGAACTGCCCCGGCGGGATGCTGGTCTATGCCAGCCAGCCCCACTCCTATAAGGAGCTGCCCCTGCGGGTGGGCGAGATCGGCCTGGTCCACCGCCACGAGCTGTCCGGCGCCCTCCACGGCCTGTTCCGGGTGCGCTGCTTCACCCAGGACGACGCCCACATCTTCATGACCCCCGACCAGCTCAAGGACGAGATCAAGAACGTGGTCAAGCTCTTTGACGAGGTGTACTCCGTCTTTGGCCTGCACTATGAGATCGAGCTGTCCACCATGCCGGAGGATCACATCGGCACCGTGGAGCAGTGGGAGCACAACCAGGACATCCTGAAAGAGGCCATCACCGAGATGGGCAAGACCTACGTGATCAACGAGGGCGACGGTGCCTTCTACGGCCCCAAGCTGGACTTCCATCTGGCCGACTCCCTGGGCCGCACCTGGCAGTGCGGCACCATCCAGCTCGACTCCCAGCTCCCCGAGCGCTTTGAGCTGGAGTACGTGGGCGCGGACAACGAGAAGCACCGCCCCATCATGATCCACCGGGTGGTGCTGGGCTCCATCGAGCGGTTCATCGGCGTCATCACCGAGCACTTCGCCGGCGCCTTCCCCACCTGGCTGGCCCCGGTGCAGGTCAAGGTGCTCCCCATCACCGACCGGGCGGCGGAGTACGCCGACCAGGTGGCCGCCAAGCTGGACGCGCTGGGCTACCGGGTGGAGACCGACCACCGCAGCGAGAAGATCGGCTTCAAGATCCGCCAGGCCCAGTTGGAGAAGGTGCCCTATATGCTGGTGGTGGGCGACAAGGAGGCCGAGACCGGCGACGTGGCCGTGCGCAACCGCCACGGCGGGCAGACCGTCATGAGCTTCGACGCCTTTGCCGCCAAGCTCAGGGACGAGGTGGACTCCAAGGCCCTGGAGCAGAACTGACCTTCCCCCGATTTTGATACGCCCTGGGCGGCCATAGGCCGCCCAGGGCGTATCTGTTCTTACGGGTCGTTTCCCCTCCCTGCCCCGTAGGTCTCTTTTTGCGGACAGGCCTTTCCATAGACCCCCAATTTCTCAAGAATGCACAGCGGCGGCCCGCGCATCCACGCAAGCCGCCGCTATTCCCTTGCTTTCATCGCGTCCACCAGCCGGGCCAGTGCCTCCGCCTCCCGCTCCGTCAGCCCGTCGGTGTGAATCGCCGGAGCCCTCTCCCGCTCCGGGAATACCAGCGCGTCTACTGAGAAGTCCAGCAGCTCCATCATCCGAAACAGCAGCGGGACGGATGGAATCCGCCGGGACCCCTCGATATTTTTAAGGTGGATGGGCGTTATATCCAGCATCTCTGCCAGACGCTCCTGGGTCAGGGCCTTTTTCATTTACTTAGTTGAAATTCACTTTGAAGCGTGGCTCCTTCTCCCTATTTTCCTGCTCGCCCCCTGGCCACTCTATCGACTAATCCGTCCGGCGGGAACCGCCGACTGGGCCGAACAGGACGCAGACCTCTATGCTGCATCGGTGTCTCCCCTGCTCACCCTTTACGGTTTTCTACCACCGGATACCTCCCCGCAGCTTCTCCTCACTCGTGACTGTATTAGCCTGCGCCTCTATGACCCGGCCCTTGGTGCACAGCTTCAGTCCCATTCTGTACATGGCACTGCTCCAGCCGGACCGGAGGAGATCGCGCTGGAACTCCGACGTCTGACCGGTACCCCGTGTGGTGAGGCGCTGTGCCGGTGCCCCGGCTTCGAGCTCACCCTGTCAGGAAACGGGACGGGCAACCTCCCCGTTCTTCTCCTGCGCCGCGCCATTCCCGATGGACTGTCCCTGGAGTGCTGCGCGGCCGCACTCCGGCGCAGATACCGGGGCGGCAGGCTTAAGGCCCTCTCTCTGCAAATATCCAGGGATCTCTGAGCTCAAAGGCTCCGGGGTAGACTTTCCCCTTTGTCCATGCTAGAATAGGATACGGTTCTTTCATAAACCTATAAAGGATGGATGGGAATGGGAACTACCCTCAGTACCCTGAGCAATCTGGCAATCTACATCGGCCTGGTGGTGGTGGGTGCCTTTCTGGGCTCCCGCAAGGCTCTGCGCAGCCGTCCCCTGGTGTGGGTGGGCAAGCTCCAGTTCGCGGCCCTCATGATCCTCATTGTCACCCTGGGCGTCAACCTGGGCGCCAACGACGAGGTGGTCTCCTCCCTGGGCCAGATCGGCCTGGCGGCCCTGGTGATCACGGTGCTGGCCATGGCCGGCTCCCTGCTGTGCCTCACCCTGCTGCGGCGGTTCGTGCTCAAGCTGGACCACTACGGCCTGCCCCGGGGCAGCGAGGCCGCCCGGGAGGAGGAGGCCCACCACGGCGGCAAGGCGGACAACTCCCTCACCTTCCTCATTGTCATTGCCGTAGTGCTGGGGATGCTGGCGGGCCGCTTCGTGCTCCCCGCCGCCGTTACCGCCCACTGCGGCACGGTCATCAGCTTCGGCCTCTACCTGCTCCTCTTTATGGTGGGCATGGACATGGGCAAGCAGGGCACCCTGCTGGCCGACATCAAGACCGCTGGCTTCCAGGTGCTGCTGGTGCCGGTGGCGGTGTGCGCGGGCTCCCTGGCCTTCGCCGCCCTGGCCGGCCTCGTCCTCCCACTGGGGGTGAAGGACTCCATGGCCGCCGCCTCCGGCCTGGGCTGGTACTCCCTGGCCCCCACCCTGCTGGCCCCCTACTCCCTGTCGGTGTCCGCCGTGGCCTTCCTGTCCAACGTGATGCGGGAGATCTTCGCCATCATCACCATCCCCATTGTGGCCAAATACGTGGGCTATGTGGAGTGCGCCTCCCTGCCCGGCGCGGCGGCCATGGACACGGTGCTCCCCGTGGTGGTGGGCGCCACCCACGAGCGCATTACCATTTACTCCTTTACCTCCGGCGTGGTGCTATCCCTGGCGGTGCCCCTGCTGGTGCCCGCCATCGTGGCCCTGCCCTTCTGAGAGGAGGTCTTCTGCATGGAAATTGAACGCCGCTGGCTGGTGGAGGGCTGGCCCGCCCTGGCCCCCTCCTCCGTCCTTCAAATGGATCAGGGTTACTTTGCCGTCCGTCCCGCCATCCGCATCCGCCGGGAGGCCGTCCTGGGCGGGGAGACCCGTTACGTCCTCTGCTTCAAGGGGGGCGCGGGCCTGGCCCGGGAGGAGGTGGAGGTGGACGTGGACGAGGGGCGCTACCTCCGCCTCAAGGCCATGCTGTCCGGCCCCATGATTGAGAAGGAGCAGCGCCGCTATTCCCTCCCCGGCGGCCTCACGCTGGAGGTCAACCAAGTCGATCCCGCCCTGGAGAGCGGCTTCTACTACGCCGAGGTGGAGTTTGACACCGAGGCCGCCGCCCTGGCCTGGACGCCGCCGGAGGCACTGACGGCCTACCTCTCCCACGAGGTCACTGGCCAGCCCGGCGAGAGCATGGCGGCCTACTGGGCCCGCACCCGAGGCTGAAAAAACTCCCCCGCAGGCATGGCCTGCGGGGGAGTTTCGGTTATTTTCTGTTGTCCGTCTCCTCCGGGAGCACCTCCACCCGGATCTCCAGCACCCGGCGGTGGTCCACCTTGGTCACCGTCACGTCCAGGCCGTCGGAGACGAAGCGGTCGCCCTCCTCAGGCACACGGCCGATCTGCTCCATCACCCAGCCGGAGATGGTGTTGGAGTCGCACTCCCCCTTTATCTTGAACAGGTCAAAGAGGTCGGTCAGATCGGCGGAGCAGGAGATCAGGTAGCTGCCGTCCTCCTGCTTCTTGAACTCCTCGATGACCTCGTCGTGCTCGTCCCAGATCTCGCCCACCAGCTCCTCCACGATATCCTCCAGGGTGACCAGGCCCTCGGTGCCGCCGTACTCGTCCACCACAATGACCATGTGGGCTTTCTCCCGCTGGAGGATGCGCAGCAGCTCGGAGATCTTGGTGTTGCCGGTGGTATAGAGCATGGGGCCCAGCATCTCCTTCACGCTGGTCAGGCCGCGGTAGCGGGCCGCGTGGAAATCCTTCTCATGGATGACGCCGATGATGTTGTCGATGTCCTCGTGGTACACCGGCAGGCGGGAATACCCGTTCTCAGCGAAGATCTTGGCGATCTCCTCCATGGAGTCGGTGTCCTCCACCGCCACGATGTCCACCCTGGGGGTGAGGATCTCCTCCACCTCCAGGTCGTGGAACTCGATGGCCGCCCGGATAAGGCGGCTCTCATGCTGGTCCAGGCCGCCCTCGCTCTCCGCCTGGTCCACCAGAGTGACCAGCTCCTCCTCGGTAATGCCGCCGTCCGCCGATTTGCGGAACACCTTGGACAGCAGCCGCTTCCACTGGGTAAACAGGAAGTTCAGCGGGGTAAGGACCGTACGGAGCACCCCCAGCAGCGGGGTGGCAAACATGGCAAACCGCTCGGGGGACTCCTTGGCCAGGCTCTTGGGGGAAACCTCGCCGAAGATCAGGATCACCACGGTCAGCACAATGGCGGACACGGTAGGTCCAGTCACCTCATCAATCAGGTGGATAAAGAGTACCGCGCCGATGGTGGTGGCCACGTTGTTGACGATGTTATTGCCGATAAGCAGGGTGGAGAGCAGCTTGTCGTAGTCCTCCGCCAGAGCCAGGGTACGGGCCGCCCGCTGGTCGCCTCCGTCTGCCCAGCTCTTGAGCCGCACCCGGTTCAGGGAGGTAAAGGCGGTCTCCGTGGCAGAGAAATAGCCTGACATG
>ENA-UEYL01003350-UEYL01003350.1-human-gut-metagenome-genome-assembly--contig:-NODE-3350-length-10693-cov-28.457988_pt1 | contig 10693 bp, 3 predicted proteins | sample MGYA00242941_ERZ507946 | MGnify/ENA primary metagenome ERZ507946 (study PRJEB26167, sample SAMN06115482) | human gut metagenome | host: Homo sapiens | place: China:Guizhou | collected 2015-03-11...
GCTTTATCTTAATAACTCCTTTGCGGTAATCACCGGTTTCAAACAACACCAAATGCGGAACATCATTTCCTGTAAAATAAGAGTTAAGATCTTTATCACAGTTTTCCCTAATCAGAAGCCGTTTTAACAACTCATCATTTTCCATAACATCAAACTGACCGGCTGTAAGCGCATCCGGGTTATTGATAAACCAGGAATGAGCGGCACCGGGTATATCCGGCAAGGCTTTTAATCCGACCAAATCAGGCGAGAGAAAACAACATTGTTCGAAATCGGCCAACCCCCAAAACACAAAATCAATCGTCGGTCCGGTCTCCGGAGTCAATTCTTTCATTTTCAAAACAGACCTTGTTTCCGAAGAAAAATATCCACCCACCGTATTCAACGCTGTCGTAATTCCGAATTTCAGATCCTGTATTATATACAAATTCGAATTTTCCAACACCTTTATCTCTTTGCTGACACTTTTCGTTTCTTTTCCATTCGCTGCTTTAAGCTCAACACGATATTCCCCCGGTTTGTCGAAATAAATCCGGGTATCGGCCAGGGTATCATTTTCTATTCTTCCCCCTTCCGCCTTCCATAGATATGATAAAACACCGGTACAACGAGCCGCCAATTCAATAACCAACGGAGCTTCCATATCATAATCATCTTTCCCCGGCCACCACTCGAAATCCACTGCCAAAGCAGGAAGTACCCGAATCGTATCGGTAAACTCCGCCCTCTCTCTTGTATTGAACACTTGTAAATGAACCGGATGCAATCCAGGCTCCGTGAAAACAATAACCGGAGGATTTTTTCCTTCGTAAGTTTCAGGTTGCCCGCCGATAAACTCCCAACGATACCGGGTGCCACCGTAACTGCAATTTATCAGTGTAACTTCCACCGGTGAGAAATTGTTTATAGCCACCGTATAAGTGAAACCAGCCCCAATAGCAGAATCGAGACTTACGGTCAATTCTTTTACTTTACGTTCAGTGGTGTTCCAGGCTTCCAGACGGATGGTATATGTTCCCGGTTCCTTATAAACAACTTCTTCCGGATTTACTTTATTGGATTTCAAAGGATCACCACCTTCGAATGTCCATTCATATAAATCCGCACCTGTCGATTTATTCATCAAATGAACAGTTACAGGTACAGAATAATCATTACCGGTAATCTCTACATCGAAATCCGCATTGATTCTCACAGGTGTTTCCTGATAACAGGCATATAAAAGCAGCCATATAACTGCCTTAAAAAGGTTCCTCCCCAATTTATTCATCAACTATCATTACAAAGATTAACACACTCCTGCGCCACGCCGACAAGTTTATCAGAATTTACAGTCACGCTTCTCCGGCCACACCCGGAGACACCACTCCCCTACAAACACGTCATTAAACCTTCTGTAAAAACACGACACAAACAATCAACATTCCGAGTCAAAAATACATTAATATATTTTAACATCAAAATTGTTTTCATATTATTTAAACTTACTATAAGTTTACAGCTACTTTATTATATTCCAATAATTAAAATTCACAACAGAAATACCATTAAAATATACATAATATTGAAACAAAACAATGATTATCAGACATTTGAATCAGAACTGTTATTCAAACATGAAATAATGATTTTAAACGACCTTATTTTGAAATAAAGGGATCGAAGGTTCATAGAAATTGTAAATTTTAGATTGCAAATTGTAAATTATTGGGCAAATTGATTCGTCATCAGATTTTTTTAATCTAAAATCGCCAATTTAAAATCTGCAATTAAAACGTTCGTTTTAGGCAGTACGTCTCTTCTGCTGAATAATTTCACTCCCCAATGTATCGATCCCTGAATACATATCAGCAATACAGCAACAATTAAAATCAAGCAGAATCCGCACAGGATATGTATTTCACAAAACGATAATGTCAGCAAAAACCGGGATAGACAGTCGCCGAACCGGATAGGGGGTGTATAACGGAAATTATATAAAACAAAAAAAGCAGTCACAACTTTCGTTGCAACTGCTTTTAAAATTGGTAGCGAGAGGCGGGCTTGAACCGCCGACCTCATGATTATGAATCATGCGCTCTAACCAGCTGAGCTACCTCGCCATAAAATTGCTGAATTGCTTCAGCAATTTTCTAAATTCGGCATCGACCTACTCTCCCACCCTGGGGCAGTACCATCGGCGCTAACGGGCTTAACTTCTCTGTTCGGGATGGGAAGAGGTGGATCACCGTCGCTATAGATACCTTTTAATTCCTTTAGAACGCGGGAGGAAGAATTTTAAATGACCAGACATCATCAAAAATCGACTTCCCGATTCCCGTCACCACTACAGGGGCCCGCCGGCTCCCTCGTGACAAATACCTTCAAGTTCTAATCTATTGACAATTACCTGGAACGTTAATCGAATCATCTCACCCACCGAACGTCAACTTTCGGGTGATTAGTACCACTCGGCTTTGCCGTCACCGGCTTTACACCTGTGGCCTATCAACGTCGTCGTCTACGACGACCCTGTAAGGAGATCTCATCTCGAGGCAGGCTTCGCGCTTAGATGCTTTCAGCGCTTATCCCGTCCGCGCGTGGCTACCCTGCCGTACGACTGGCGTCATAACAGGTTCACTAGCGGCGCGTCCAACCCGGTCCTCTCGTACTAGAGTCAGGACCTCTCGAATCTCCAACGCCCACGACAGATAGGGACCGAACTGTCTCACGACGTTCTGAACCCAGCTCGCGTGCCACTTTAATCGGCGAACAGCCGAACCCTTGGGACCTTCTCCAGCCCCAGGATGTGACGAGCCGACATCGAGGTGCCAAACCGCCGCGTCGATATGAGCTCTTGGCGGCGATCAGCCTGTTATCCCCGGAGTACCTTTTATCCTTTGAGCGATGGCCAGTCCACACAGAACCACCGGATCACTATACCCTGCTTTCGCACCTGGTCGACTTGTAAGTCTCACAGTCAAGCACCCTTATGCTATTGCACTCTGCGCACGGTTACCATTCGTGCTGAGGGTACCTTGGGAAGCCTCCGTTACGCTTTTGGAGGCGACCACCCCAGTCAAACTACCCACCAAACGGTGTCCCCTATCAAGGGTTAGAATCCAAGTACACAAAGGGCCGTATTTCAACGTTGACTCCACGAATACTGGCGTACCCGCTTCAATGTCTCCGGCCTATCCTACACATTGTGTACCCAAATTCAGCGTTAAGCTATAGTAAAGGTTCACGGGGTCTTTTCGTCCCGTTGCGGGTACCCGGCATCATCACCGGGACTACAATTTCACCGAGCTCACGGTTGAGACAGTGTCCAGATCGTTACACCATTCGTGCAGGTCGGAACTTACCCGACAAGGAATTTCGCTACCTTAGGACCGTTATAGTTACGGCCGCCGTTTACTGGGGCTTCGATTCAATGCTTCTCTTGCGATGACATCCCCTCTTAACCTTCCAGCACCGGGCAGGTGTCAGGCCCTATACGTCTTCTTTCGAATTTGCAGAGCCCTGTGTTTTTGATAAACAGTCGCCTGGACCTCTTCGCTGCGCCCTACTCGCGTAGGGACCCCTTTTCCCGAAGTTACGGGGTTAATTTGCCTAGTTCCTTAACCGTGATTCACTCGAGCACCTTAGGATACTCTCCTCGACCACCTGTGTCGGTTTACGGTACGGGTAACATATACTATAACTTAGAAGATTTTCTCGGAAGTCGACTTGGGTGAACTATCAGATTGGCCGTAGCCGCTCCGTACTGTCGGGTTTCAGCAAGGACTAACTCTTAATCTGTCCCTATACCTACGCCCTTTAACCACCTATTCCGTCAGGCGGCGTCACTTACGTTCCTTCGTCTCTCCATCGAGGTATATGTTAGTATCGGAATATTAACCGATTGTCCATCGAGATCACCGTTCGGCTTACCCTTAGGACCCGACTAACCCTGATCCGATTAGCGTTGATCAGGAAACCTTGGTCTTGCGGTGTGCGGGTTACTCTCCCGCATTATCGTTACTCATGCCTACATTTGCTTTTCCATAAACTCCACCTATCCTCGCGGAATGGCTTCGACGTCAATGGAATGCTCCCCTACCGCACTCTCGTGCCCAGAACTTCGGTGGTATACTTGATGCCCGTTTATTATCCACGCTTTGCCGCTCGACTAGTGAGCTGTTACGCACTCTTTGAATGAATAGCTGCTTCCAAGCTAACATCCTAGCTGTCTCTGCAGCAAAACATCGTTAGATCAACTTAGTATACTCTTCGGGACCTTAGTTGCTGGTCTGTGTTGTTCCACTCTCGTAACCGGACATTAGCACCCGGTCGCTCACTGCTGTAAATCATACTACTGGCATTCGGAGTTTGTCAGGATTTGGTAGGCGGTGAAGCCCCCGCATCCAATCAGTAGCTCTACCTCCAGTAGACTCTTAATTACAACGCTGCCCCTAAAGGCATTTCGGGGAGTACGAGCTATTTCCCAGCTTGATTAGCCTTTCACCCCTACCCTCAAGTCATCGAGAAGCTTTTCAACGCTTATTCGTTCGGTCCTCCAGTTGGTTTTACCCAACCTTCAACCTGCTCAAGGGTAGATCGCAAGGTTTCGCGTCTACAACCACTGACTAGCCGCCCTGTTCAGACTCGCTTTCGCTTCGGCTCCGTGCATCCGTGCACTTAACCTCGCCAGTGATTAGTAACTCGTAGGCTCATTATTCAATAGGCACGCCGTCACAGCACGAAGCTGCTCCGACCGGTTGTAAGCGTATGGTTTCAGGTTCTATTTCACTCCCCTGTTCGGGGTTCTTTTCACCTTTCCCTCACGGTACTGGTTCACTATCGGTCTCTTGGGAGTATTTAGCCTTACCGGGTGGTCCCGGCAGATTCAGACAGGATTCCTCGTGTCCCGCCCTACTCAGGATACTGCTATCGCATAACGAACTTACCTGTACGGGCCTTTCACCCTCTATGGACGAACTTTCCAGATCGTTCCAGTTCATTGTTACTTGAATGTTGCAGTCCTACAACCCCGGCATTGCCGTAACAATACCGGTTTAGGCTTTTTCCCTTTCGCTCGCCGCTACTCAGGAAATCGATGTTTCTTTCTTTTCCTCCTCCTACTAAGATGTTTCAGTTCAGAGGGTTGGCCCATCTTACGATGTGTCAGGTCTTCTACCTGACGGGTTGTCCCATTCAGAAATCTTCGGATCAAGTCTTGTTTGCAAATCCCCGAAGCTTTTCGCAGCTTACCACGTCTTTCTTCGCCTCCAAGAGCCTAGGCATTCCCCATACGCCCTTATTTACTTTCTTACAACTTCTCACACAGCCTATTCCCGCGTGAGAACTTTATCTCATCTCCTTAAATATGTCAATGAACGCTGCGAATTTCTTCGCTGTGAACAGCACTCGGTTCGAACCTACGCCTAAAGCGGTGCTGTTGTAACGTTTCTTTGAAGTGAGCAGCTAAATTTACCTTTGAAACAAGGCTCCAGAAAGGAGGTGTTCCAGCCGCACCTTCCGGTACGGCTACCTTGTTACGACTTAGCCCCAGTCACCGGTTTTGCCCTAGGTCGCTCCTTGCGGTCACGAACTTCAGGCACCCCCAGCTTCCATGGCTTGACGGGCGGTGTGTACAAGGCCCGGGAACGTATTCACCGCGCCATGGCTGATGCGCGATTACTAGCGAATCCAACTTCACGGAGGCGGGTTTCAGCCTCCGATCCGAACTGAGATAGGCTTTCGAGATTCGCATCCCATCACTGGGTAGCTGCCCTCTGTACCTACCATTGTAACACGTGTGTAGCCCCGGACGTAAGGGCCGTGCTGATTTGACGTCATCCCCACCTTCCTCTCGGCTTACACCGGCAGTCCCGCCAGAGTGCCCAGCTTGACCTGATGGCAACTAACGGTAGGGGTTGCGCTCGTTATGGGACTTAACCCGACACCTCACGGCACGAGCTGACGACAACCATGCAGCACCTAGTTTCCTGCCCCGAAGGGAAATCCTGTTTCCAGAATCGTCAGTAACTTTCAAGCCCGGGTAAGGTTCCTCGCGTATCATCGAATTAAACCACATGTTCCTCCGCTTGTGCGGGCCCCCGTCAATTCCTTTGAGTTTCATTCTTGCGAACGTACTCCCCAGGTGGATAACTTATCGCTTTCGCTTAGCCGCCGACTGTGTATCGCCGACAGCGAGTTATCATCGTTTACTGCGTGGACTACCAGGGTATCTAATCCTGTTTGCTCCCCACGCTTTCGTGCCTCAACGTCAGATATAGTTTGGTAAGCTGCCTTCGCAATCGGTGTTCTGTATGATCTCTAAGCATTTCACCGCTACACCATACATTCCGCCTACCGCAACTACTCTCTAGTTCAACAGTATTAGAGGCAGTTCCGGTGTTAAGCACCGGTATTTCACCTCTAACTTATCAAACCGCCTACGCACCCTTTAAACCCAATAAATCCGGATAACGCTTGGATCCTCCGTATTACCGCGGCTGCTGGCACGGAGTTAGCCGATCCTTATTCGTACGATACTTTCAGGCTCTTACACGTAAGAGCGTTTACCCTCGTACAAAAGCAGTTTACAACTCATAGAGCCGTCTTCCTGCACGCGGCATGGCTGGTTCAGACTTGCGTCCATTGACCAATATTCCTCACTGCTGCCTCCCGTAGGAGTTTGGTCCGTGTCTCAGTACCAATGTGGGGGGTTAACCTCTCAGTCCCCCTATGTATCGTTGCCTTGGTGAGCCGTTACCTCACCAACCAGCTAATACAACGCATGCCCATCCATAACCACCGGAGTTTTCAACCAGAACCGATGCCGGTCCTGATGTTATGGGGTATTAGTACCAATTTCTCAGTGTTATCCCCCTGTTATGGGTAGGTTGCATACGCGTTACGCACCCGTGCGCCGGTCGCCACCAGTGTATTGCTACACCGTGCTGCCCCTCGACTTGCATGTGTTAGGCCTGCCGCTAGCGTTCATCCTGAGCCAGGATCAAACTCTCCATTGTAAAAAATGTTTTGTTATAAATCTTTAGCTCTAATCTCAAAGGTATTGTTTGAAATCACTCTCTTGCAAGAGTGGAAAAAACTTTTAGCTGCTCAAATACTTCAAAGAACGCTGTTCAATATATTACTATAAGAACAATTTCTTTTATTTCTCCGGGGTCCGCCTTTCGGCCTCTCCCGCTGTTCTGACCGCGATTTTTCAGCGGAAAGTGGTGCAAAGATAAGTGTTTATTTTCGAACCACCAAATCTTTTTGAAAGAATTTTTCAGAATTTTTTCAGAACCTTTTTTCGTATCGTTTCGAACCGTGTGTTGCATTCGAAGCGGGTGCAAAGGTAAGTCATTTTTCTGAATCTCCAAAGGATTTCGGAACTTTTTTCAAAATTTTTCAGAACCTGTTTTTGTCGCTTTCGAGCGGTGTTTCTCTCTCGAAGCGGGTGCAAAGATAAGGACTTTTCCAGGCAACTTCCAAATAATTCCGGGACTTTTTTTCGACAATTTTCACGTCTTTTTCTCACCCGATTATGGATCAGCGAGTTAGTTGTAAAAATATTTTAATATCTTTGCAGAAACAATTTCAAAACAATACCCATGCGATTGTTATTATATATAGGTATATTACTGTGCGGCTTTTCCTGCACCCGAAACGCCCCTTGTCTACACCCGGGAGATTTGTTGTTTCAGGTCGGAGAAACATCGGAAATGACCGGAGCGATCACTGCCGCGACAGGCAAAGAGCGACAACTGAACTACTCGCACGTAGGCATAGCGGTGCGGTCGCGCGGGGTCGATTCGGTACTGGAGGCCACGAGCGACGGCGGCGTGCGGGTCACGGCCCTGGGCGATTTTCTGGCACGCTCCGCCCGAATCGACGGACGGCCTGCGGTTACGGTAATGCGTCTGCGCGACACGACGGGCGTCGCAGCAGCGATAGAGCGGGCGCGAAAATTCATCGGACAGCCCTACGATTACTCGTTCCGACCGGACAACGGCAAGATGTATTGCAGCGAACTGGTATGGGAAAGCTACCTTGCCCCGGACGGCAGCAGACGATTTCCGGCCCGGCCGATGAATTTCCGCGCGGCAGACGGATCGTTACCCCGGTTCTGGGCAGAACTGTTTGCCGGATTGGGAGAGGAGATTCCCCAGGATATTCCCGGAACGAATCCCAACGACATGGCACGCGATCCGCAACTCAAAGAGGTCACCCGCTGCTATTGACATGGCTCTCCCCAAAAGGGCTGCCCGATAAAGGCTCCCAGCCTGCATGGTTGCGGAAAGACTGCGGCAAACAGGATGGCAGCGGAGGCAATAGCGGCAGGATAACGCTCTGCGCCGGCAGGACGATCTTCCACGGCAGATCTGACATGGCCGGACCTACGATCTTCAGGTTGTTTGTCCATCGTCGCACGGGATCTTTTCATTCGTTGATCAATTCTTTGTCGACCTCCTCGGCTGTCACCTCTTCAGTATCGGGATAGGTGAAGGGAATGCGCGCGGCAAGCAGGAAGGCGGGAACCGTGGCCAGCAGCGCCCACATGAAGAAGTAGTGATAACCGCCCAAGCTGTCGCAGAGCCAGCCGCTGATCATACCCGGAAGCATCACGCCAAGGTTGGCAAGCGACGACCCGAAAGCATAGTGAGCCATCTGGTGCGAACCAGGCGCCACCTGCTGCATAATAAAGAGTGTAAGCCCCACGAAGCCAAATCCGTAACTGAAATATTCGAACACGATGGCTGCGCAGATCAACACGGGACTCGAAGGCTGAAACCATGCCAGCAGCGCATAGACCACGAACGGAACGTTGAAGATGCAGACCAGCGGGAACAAGGCACGCCGCAGTTTGAGCCACGAAATGAAATAGCCGCCCAGAATGGACCCCACGACGAAGGCGATCACGCCGAAGGTACCGTAATAAAGTCCAATCTGCTGTTCGGTAAGCCCCATGCCCTGCTGATCGAGCGGAGCGTTGAGGAACAGCGGTACGATCTTGATGACCAGACCTTCGGCGAAGCGGTAGAAAAGGATGAATGCGAAATAGATCCAGATATATTTCTTCTTGAAGAATTCCAGAAAGATGCGCTTCGTTTCGCGCATGGCGCCGCCGAAACTGTCGGCATGGGCCGTCGCGATGCCGCCTGAAGGCAACATACGGATATGATACAGCCCCAGCAGAAAAAGAATGCCGCCGCAAAGGCCCATCACGACCATCCACGCCTGCACGATTCCGACATGATCCTTAAGCGCACCGGCCAGATAGACCAATCCGCCCATGGCGAAGACCTTGGCGATGTTGTAAAAGGCTCCCTGCCAACCAATAAATTTAGCCTGCAAATCCTTGGAAAGTTCGGTGATATAGACGCCGTCGGTGGCGATGTCGTGTGTCGCGCCGCTGAAAGCCACAACCGTCATCAGGGCGATGACGTAAGGGAAAAAGTTGGGAAACGGAAGCGACATGGCAACCAGCGCAAGTCCCAGCCCCGAAACCAGCTGCGTGGTGACGACCCAGAACTTCTTGGTCCTGAACATCTCCATCAGGGGACTCCAAAAGGGTTTGAGCGACCACGGCAAAATAATCAGCGAAGTCCAAAGCGTAATGCGGGCATCGTCGATACCCAGCCCTCGAAACATCAGCGTTGCCACCATGTTTACGATAATGAAGGGGAGTCCCATCGCAAAATAGAGCGTGGGAACCCATGCTAACGGCGACACTTTTCGGGAATTTGCAGACATCGGTTCTTTTTAGGTTTAGGTTAGAATTGATATAAAGACAGATCAACTTTTTGCAGCCGCAGAGGTTGTTGCTCCCGTTCTGCGCCTTTGTTTCTATAAATTTGTTATTGTGAAATTCCGGAGTTCACGATCCTGACCGAGGACAAAAGCAGCAAAAAGCCGCGATACGGCCAAACGCCTATTCGATCGGTTTGATCTCCGCCTCCCACCCCGTCAGCGTCGAAACGTAGGGGATCAGCAGCATCGCCATCTTGCGATGTCCCGCATAATTGGGATGGGCCGACGATCCGAGTTCGCTCCCGTCGTTGCAGTAGCCGGGCAGGATAGCCGCGAAATGGAGGTTCGGCACGACGCCAGACTGACACAAGTCGCGGATATAGGTGAAGGCCGGTTCGCTGACGCGCGGCGCCACGCAGAGGATCGGCATTTCGTCGCCGTAAGCGCCGCGCAGGGTTTGCAGGATACGGGTATAGGCGGCCGCAAACTCATCGCGCGAAGGATGCGGCAGGGTCGAAAAGTCGTTCGACCCCAGATTGATGACGACCAGATCGGGACGGTACGGCGACGCCGCGAAATCCCACGCCGGTTCCGCCGCCTCGTCGAACGTATTGGCGATGCGGTCGGCCATCGTATTCTGCGAAGTGGCGTTCTTATCGCCGTAATTGCGTGCCGCGCCGCGTCCCGAATGGGCGATCAGCGTATAGTCGGCGCCGAAATAACGGGCGATGATGCAGGCATACGCCTTGTTGCAGTTCTCGGTTTGAGGTTTGAACGGCTCGTCCTTCGAAAGCCCCTCGGTCCCGTAACCGCAGGTCAGCGAATTGCCGATAAATTCGATATGCCGTCCGGGCGCGGGCGCCGCAGGCAGCAGACGCCGTCCCCTGTCAAGCAGGAAGGCATGGATCGTCGTGCGCCCCTGCTCGCCTTCGGTGCGTTTCTGCATCCGCACGGTATGTTCGCCGCG
>ENA-UEYL01003356-UEYL01003356.1-human-gut-metagenome-genome-assembly--contig:-NODE-3356-length-10659-cov-3.808826_pt1 | contig 10659 bp, 7 predicted proteins | sample MGYA00242941_ERZ507946 | MGnify/ENA primary metagenome ERZ507946 (study PRJEB26167, sample SAMN06115482) | human gut metagenome | host: Homo sapiens | place: China:Guizhou | collected 2015-03-11...
TCTTTATCAAAACCAATGCTTTTTCTTTATTTCATAATTACCCTCTGCGGAACAGACCCTTTTTCTTCGGTTCTTCTTCTACCGGAGGTGCTTCGTTGGACATATTGGGTTCTGCTTTACCGAAAACCTCTGTTTTCGCAACAGGGATACGAATGCCTCTGTTCAGACCGAATTCCACAATCAGTGTATCGTATGTTGTATCAACAACCTTGCCGTAGAATCCGCTGTTTGTGATGATGCTGTCACCAACCTCGATTGCATTTCTCAGCTCAGCCAGCTTTTTCTCCTTCTTCTGTGTGGGTCTGATAGACAGGAAATACATGATAACCAACAGAACAACGCAGTAAACCACGATCAGCATAACGGGGTGGTCTGTCATCCATGTGCCGAAAAGGCCTGTGCTCTGTGTTGTGCCGGAGGTTGCTTTTGCTGCCTCGCCGGCAGGTTTTACGACTGTGTCAAGTAAAAATGATCCCATTTTTTTCTCTCCTAACTTTTTCTAAATTTAATGTTACATCTAGTAGATAATTATATAGAATTTTTCATTTTCCGTCAAGTAGCCTATGTGTAAGAAAGCGCTTATTTCCCGTTTTCGCGAAATCCATCCAGCTTTGCAGCCTTATATGCGTGGAAGCGGTCTTCCTCAATCGCCTGTCTGATTTCCTCCATCATGCTGTTGAAGAAATACAGATTATGCATCACACAAAGGCGCATGGCAAGCATTTCCTTTGCTTTGAACAGATGGCGGATATAGGCTCTGCTGTATCTTCTGCACGCAGGACAGCCGCAGGTATCGTCAATAGGCGAATCATCCTTTTCATATTTCGCATTTAACAGGTTCAGCTTACCCTTATTCGTATACACATGAGCATGGCGACCGTTTCTTGCAGGCAGTACGCAGTCAAAGAAATCCACGCCGCGCTCTACCGCCTCCAGAATATTTTCGGGTGTCCCAACGCCCATCAGGTAAGTCGGCTTCTCCTCAGGCAGATACGGCACAACCTCATCCAGAATACGATACATTTCCGCATGGGATTCCCCTACCGCAAGACCGCCGATGGCATAGCCATCCAGCTCCATCTCAGAAATCCGCTTTGCATGCTCGATACGGATATCCTCGAAGGTTGCCCCCTGATTGATGCCGAACAGCATCTGCTTGCGGTTGACGGTATCCTCCAGCTGATTCAAGCGGTGCATCTCTTTTTTGCAGCGTTCCAGCCAACGGGTTGTTCTGGCAACGGATGCCTCCACATAAGGGCGTTCCGCAGGCAGCCCGATACATTCATCAAACGCCATCGCAATCGTGGAGCCGAGATTGGACTGAATCTGCATGCTTTCCTCCGGCCCCATGAAAATCTTTCTGCCATCAATATGAGAGCTGAAATAAACGCCCTCCTCCTTGATTTTGCGCAGAAGCCCAAGAGAGAATACCTGAAAGCCGCCGGAATCGGTCAAAATCGGTTTATCCCAGACCATGAATTTATGCAGACCGCCCATTTCCTTGATCAGCTTATCCCCGGGGCGCAGATGCAGATGGTAGGTATTGGAAAGCTCCACCTGACATTTCAGCTGCTCCAAATCCTCTGTGGAAACAGCCCCCTTAATCGCACCCGCTGTGCCGACATTCATAAAGACAGGTGTCTGGATTACGCCATGGGAGGTATGGAATTCGGCACGCTTTGCTCTGCCGCATTTTTTCAATATTTTGTACATAATTTTCCTCACTTTATCAAAATTTTTCTATCCTTTCTATGATACCCTTTTTTCGCGCTTTCTTCAAGAGGTGGCAACAAAATTTGCAAAAAATGCGGAAAAACCTGTCAGGAAAAATCTGCCGATTAGCCTTTTCTTTTGGCAGGAAAAATGATAGACTGTTCCTTAGGAAATCATATCGTTACAGAAAAAAGATGGGAGAGAACAAATGAGCATCAATCTGATTGCAACAACCACCTTCGGCTTAGAAGCCGTAGTCAAGAGAGAGTGTCAGGCTCTCGGTTTTCAGAATATCAAAACCTCAGACGGCAAGGTTGAATTTACAGGGGACGAATCCGATATCGTAAAGGCAAACCTCTGGCTGCGGTGCGCCGGACGTGTCTGGGTGAAAATGGGCACCTTTACCGCCGTTACCTTTACAGAGCTATTCGACCGGACGAAGGCACTGCCGTGGGGAGATTGGATTCCGGAGGACGGGAAATTCACCGTTGTAGGGAAGTCCGTAAAATCCACCCTGTTCAGCGTTTCCGACTGTCAGGCAATCGTCAAGAAGGCTGTTGTCGAAAAGCTGAAGGAAAAATATAAAACAGACTGGTTTGATGAAACGGGCGCATCCTATACCATTCAGGTCGGGATTCTAAAGGATGTTGTCACCCTTGCGATTGACACCAGCGGCAGCGGCTTACACATGCGCGGCTATCGTGCGAGTGCGTTGGATGCCCCCTTGAAGGAATCCCTTGCCTCCGCCATGGTGCAGCTCAGCTACTGGCGAAAGGATCGTATCCTGTTAGACCCCTTCTGCGGCTCAGGAACAATTCCCATTGAAGCCGCCATGCTCGCGCGCAACATTGCCCCCGGTCTGAACCGCAAATTCGCATCCGAGGAATGGGAACGCATCGGCAAGGAGCGTTGGAAGCAGGCAAGAAAAGAAGCATATCAAGCGATTGATTATGATGTTATGCCCGAAATTTACGGCAGTGATATTGACCCTGCGGCAATCGAGCTGGCAAAGGCAAATGCGGAGCTTGCAGGCGTGGATGACTGCATCACCTTCGAGGTAAAGCCCTCACAGGAGATTATATTGCCCGGAAAATATGGCGTGCTGATTTCCAATCCGCCCTACGGGGAGCGTATCGGGGAATTGAAGGAGGTTGAAAATATGTATCGCGCGCTTGGCGCAACCATGCAGACCGACTCCACCTGGTCAACCTATATCATTACCTCCATGGAATATTTTGAATCCCTCTTTGGCAGAAAGGCAGACAGAAAGAGAAAGCTGTTCAACGGGCGCATCAAAACAGATTATTATCAGTATGAAGGTCCTCGTCCGCCGAAAAAGCAAAAGGCAGAAGAAAACTGAACATAAGCGCATCAAAAAAAGGATAAATCCTCATTTTTCAGAGGACTTATCCTTTTCTTTTTGTCTTTATGAAATTTCACAGAAAGCCTTTATCAGAATCTTCTTCTGCCGCCTCTGCGTCTTCTGCGTCCGCCGCCAAAGCTCAGCCCACTGCTGCGGCGCGGAGAGCCAAAGCTGTAGCCGCGTCTGTTTCTTCTGCCATTGATGAATTTGATAATCAGAATGATAATCGCAATCACGATGATGACAATAACCAGCTTCAGCAGACCCTTCAGTGTAAACAGATTCTTGAAGAAATCACCGATTGCACTGAAAATGGTACCCTTAGAAACATCTCTGCCTGCATAAACGGGAGCCTCCAGAACGGTTTTGCCCTTCACCTCATACGTTGCCGTACCGATTTCCGCACCCTTTTCGATGGGAGCCTTCAGGGAAACATTGCCCTCCTTATCCGTTACCGCATAGGTATCGTTATAGGAAACGGTCAGCTTCATATCCTTCGCGGTATCCTTCGGAAGAATTGCTGTAACCTCCTTCTGGAATACAACAGGAACCGTATTCCCTTCGGATTTTTTATGCTTTGTCAGAGGTGCATCTGCAATGGCTTCCTCTGCCTTTGCAACCGTAATCTTTTCATACTGGTTATAGCCGTATTCAAAGAGATTTTTTGCATCCAGCCAACGGTTCGGGTCTTCGGATTTGAAGATAACCGCAATCAGCTCCTCGCCGTCCTTTTCCGCAGCCGCTGTCACGCAGTCCCCTGCTTCATCGGTGAAGCCTGTCTTAATGCCGATGGCATAGGGATAATTATATTCCCCATCCGTAATCAGCAGATTATGGCTGCGCCAGTTGTAATCCTGTGTTTTTACGGAAGTGTCCTCCGCTTTGACTAAGCCCTCTGCACCGTTGCCGGAATAGCTTTTTTCCTTCGCAATTTCTGCCAGCGTTTTATTTTCCATAAACGCTCTGCCAATCAGCGCAAGGTCGTGCGCGCAGGTGTAGTGGTCATCGGAATGGTAGCCGTGCGCGTTTGCAAAATGGCTGTTGGTTGCGCCCAGTTCCTCCGCCTTTTTATTCATCAGGTCTGTGAAAACAACCTCGCATTTACCGAAGGTCATGTTTTCGTCATTCTCCGCCTTTTTCGCAACTGCTGCCGCAACCACATTTGCAGAGTCATTGCCGGAGGGGATAATCAGACCGCGGATGGCATTTTCCACCGTCAGCGTTTCGCCCAGCTCATGCCCCGCCTTGCTGGAATCCAGAGAAACCTCATTGATTTCAGAGCCGACCACGATTAAATCCTCCGGCTTGAAATAATCCAACGCCACCAGAGCGGTCAGCATTTTTGTCATGCTGGCAGGATACATCTTCTGGGTGGCATTTTTTTCATACAGAATTGTCCCCGAAGATGCCTCAATCAAAATTGCCGCCTCTGCTTGAAGCTCAGGTGCCTGTTCTGCAAGCATTACTGCTGTCTGCAAGGCATCTGCCGCTTTTTCGGTTTTCTTGTCTTCCTTTGTATCATCCGCTGCCACAGCGTTTTTATCCTGCTGTGTCTCCTTCTTCTCCTTACCGCAGCCGGCTGCACCAAACGCTACCGCCGCCGCCAGACATAAGGCAGTCAGTTTTGCGAAAGATTTTTTCATTTTGAAACATCCTTTCTGCTTTTCTTACTTCTCTTTTCCATAAGCTCCCGTTTCCACGCCTTTAATTCTTCATCAAACCGCTTGGAATGCATACCGGGGTATGCACGCATCAAACGGCGCTCGATAAGGCTGCTCTTCTGCAAAGCATTGATACGGGATTCCAGTTTTTCCTTGATTTCCTCCTGAACCAGCTGCCGACGCAGACGTTCCTCCTCGCGCAGCTGCTCCAGCCTTTCATTTTCCTCTGCCATGCGTTCCTTAAATTCACGCAGAAATTCCGCAGCAGGCATGCTCTCGAAACGCGTAATGATTTCCTGTCGGGAAGCATAAAGCCTCGTTCCCTCGAGCTTTTTCTGCAGCGCATCGTGCGCTTCGCTGAGGGATGCCAGCTTTTCGTTGAACCGCAGGATATGCAGCACCGTAATCGTGGTATCCACAGCCAGATATGCAAGCAACAGTGTTGCCGCAAATTCGCCCCATGCACGGGGAATCGCCGCCACAAAATCTGCAATCACAGGCTGCACCACACGCATCACGAAGGCTGTCAGAACGCCCCACTCCACGGAACGCTCCAGGCAGACGCGCCCCTTGATATTAAAGGGCTTTTGGGAATAATCCCACCATGTGGCATGGAAAAGCTTTTCCAATATCAGCCCGATGAGATATTCCACAACGGTTGCAATCACAAAGCCGCCCAGAAACAGCAGCAAAATCGAATCCGAAACAGGCTTCAGTGCCAGAAGAATCAGCAGTGCGCCTGTGCCGTAAATGGGGCAGAACGGACCATTGATAAAGCCGCGATTCACCCATTTTTTCGCATTGATAGAAACATACGTTGATTCCATTGCCCATCCCAGAAAGCTGTAAATCATAAAATACGCATATAATTCAAAAAAAGTAAACGAAAACCAAACGGTTGACCACATCGCAATCCCTTCCTTATGAATTGTTATTTGTCTGCAAAACGCCCCGTTCCTTTAAATATGTCATCGTCTGCGCCAGTGCGCCTGCCCCGTCTGTTTTGCTCATGTCTATCCAAAGCCCTTCAATCTGCCGCCGGAACCATGTCAGCTGTCGCTTTGCAAAGCGGCGCGTATTGGTTTTCAGCTGCGTAACTGCTTCGTCCAGCGTGCAGTCTCCGTTGAAATACGGCACAAATTCCTTATAGCCGATGCCCTGCATAGAAACCAGCTTCGGTGAATAGCCCCTGTCCAGAAGTCCCTTCACCTCTGCCAGAAGCCCCTGCTGCATCATCAAATCAATCCTCTGCTCAATGCGTGCATATAGCGCTTCCCGCTCCATCGTCAGGAGAATCACCGCCGCATTGTAGGGGGTTTCCCTTTCCTTCTGCTCCGCATTATGCTCGGAAAATCTCTGTCCCGTCAGGTAATGATATTCCAAGGCACGCGTCACACGCTTGACGTTGTTCGCATGAATCGTTTCCGCATAGGCAGGGTCGATTTTCCATAAGCGTTCATACAGCACCTGCGGTCCCTCCTCCTTGGCGATACGGTAGCACTCCTCCCGATAGGAGGTATCATTTTCCGTTTCGGTAAAATCATTATCATACAGCAGGGCATTGATATAAAACCCCGTGCCGCCGACCAGAATGGGAATTTTTCCCTTCGCCCAGATTTCCTCCATATACGCCTTTGCCTTCTGCTGAAAGAGCATAACATTATATTCCTCATCGGGATTCAGCTCATCAATGAGATAATGCGGCACACCATCCGCTTCTTCGGGTGTCACCTTCGCCGTCCCGATGTCCATATAGCGGTAAATCTGCATGGAATCGGCAGAAATCACCTCGCCGCCGATTTCCTTTGCAAGCCGAATCGAAAAGCCTGTTTTGCCGCAGGCGGTTGGGCCGCCAATCACAATCAATGGTTTTTTCATCATTTCACCTGCTCAATTCTGGATGCGTTTAAACATCTTTTCCATTTCATATTTCGTCAGCTCGATAATCGTCGGTCTGCCATGGGGGCAGGTAAAGGGATGCTCCAGACCAAGCAGTCTGTGAATCAGCTCCTCCGCCTCTCTCGTGCTCAGCACATCATGCCCCTTGACTGCCGCCTTACACGCCATCGTTGCCACTGCCAATATCTTTGTATCATACACATTGGAAATGCGTTCCTCTGTCAGCCTGTCCAGAATATCGGTAAAAAAGCCGACCTCTGTCGGGTTCTGCAAGAGATATGGTGTTGCGCGCAGGGCATATTTCTCGCCAAATTCCTCCAGTTCAAAGCCGAAGCTTTCCAGAAGTGCCAGATTGCGCCGCAGTACCTCTGTTTCCATCGGTGTCATCTGCAGCATCAGAGGTGTAAGCAACCGCTGCGAAGCGACCCTTTCTTCCTTGAATTTATTCATAAATTCCTCATACAGCACCCGTTCATGCGCGGCATGCTGGTCAATCAGATACAGGCAATCACCCTGCTCCACAATCCAATAGGTGCGAAAGACCTGCCCGATGATTTTATAATTCTGGAAAAACGGCTGCTTTTCTTCTGTCGGCTTTACCTCTTCCGTTTTTTCATCAGAAACAATCGGCTTCAATTCTATCGGCTGTTCCTCTTTCGGCTTCAGCTCTTCCCTGCGGTACGGCACTGCCGTCTGTGCAAAGCTCTCCGCCTTTGGGGTGCGCTTCAGCAGCTCATCCACACTGCGTCCGCCCGATGTGGGGGTCTGCGGCTTTTCTGCCGCACGCAGGAGCTTTTCCCTTTCCTCTTTGGAAAGAATCACGCCCTGCGATTGCGGGAGCGGAATTTCTTTAGAGGGATTTGCTGTCGGCTCTGCCTTTGGTTCGCTTTCCTTCAGGATGCTTTCCTTTGGCTGCGCCGCTTCCTTTGGCATATCCGCAAGGGTCTGCTGTTCCGCCTGCGGCAGTCTTTCCTTCGGCTTCTTTTCCAGAACCGCCTTGGGAATCAGCACCGTTTCCTGCAATGCCTTCGCAACCGCGTTGTAGAAAAATTCATATACCTCATCGTCATTCTTAAAGCGAACCTCCAGCTTCGCAGGATGCACATTCACATCCACCTGTGCAGGCTCAACCGCAAGATTCAGCACGAAAACAGGAAATTTCCCAATCAGCAGCTTTGTTTTATACGCATCCTCCACCGCAGCAGAAACCACGGGATTCTTAATAAATCTGCCGTTGATGAAAAGATTTTCATAATTGCGGTTCGCGCGGCAAAATTCGGGCTTCCCAATCAGTCCGCTGACGGCATATTCCCCCTTGTGGTAGGAAACGGGGAGCATGCTGTTTGCCGCATCCTTCCCGTAAACATAAAACACCGCCGTTTTCGGGTCATTGTTCCCTGCCGTATGCAGGACAGTATTGCCGTTATTGATATAATGAATCGCAACCTCAGGATGCCCCAGTGCGATTTTGTTCACCAAATCCGAAACATAGCCGCTTTCGGTCGCAGGCTTTTTCAAAAATTTTCTGCGCGCAGGCACGTTGTAAAAAAGATTCCGCACCGTAATGGAAGTGCCCTCCCGGCAGGCGGTATCCTCCATCTCCTGTATCTCTCCGGCATGAATCACAATGCGCGTGCCCGTTTCCTCGTCTCTGGTTTTTGTCAGCATTTCCACCTGCGCCACCGCCGCGATACTCGCCAATGCTTCGCCGCGAAAGCCCAGTGTAAAAATATGCTCCAAATCCTCAATCTGCGACATTTTGCTTGTAGCATGGCGCAGAAAGGCTTCCTTCACCTGCTCCTTGGGAATCCCTGTGCCGTTATCGGTAATGCGGATATAGGAAATGCCGCCCTCCTTAATTTCTATCGTCACACTGCCGGCGTTTGCATCAATGGCATTTTCCGTCAGCTCCTTTACAACGGATTTCGGAGATTCTACTACCTCCCCTGCCGCAATTTTATTGATGGTTTTTGCATCCAACAGTCGGATTTTCTGCATAGACCTCCTCCTTTCCCAAACCTACAGTCCTTTTGCCTTTTTCTGCAATTCAAAAAGCGTTTGCAGTGCTTCAATAGGGGTCATCGCCATCACATCCAGCTTGGAGATTTCATCCGCAAGCTGCGTTTCCGCAATATGGAACATATCCATCTGCTGTGCGGTTTCCTCCTGCTGCTCCTTGGATTCCACTGCAATCTGCTTTGCTTTTTTCGTAATATCCGCCGCGTTCAGCTGCTTGAGAATCTGTCCGCTGCGGCGAATCACCTTATTCGGCAGACCTGCCAGACGCGCCACCTGCACGCCGTAGCTGTGGTCTGCGCCGCCGCGCTGGATTTTTCGGAGGAAAATAATATCCTCGCCCTGCTCCTGCACGGCAATGCAGTAATTCTTCACGCCGGAAAGCTTGCCCTCCAGCTCACTTAATTCATGATAATGCGTTGCAAAAAGCGTTTTCGCGCCAATCTGCTTCGTATCCGCGATATATTCCAACACCGCCCACGCGATGGAAAGCCCGTCAAAGGTGCTTGTGCCTCGCCCGATTTCATCCAAAATCAGCAGGCTTTTGTTCGTTGCGTTATGCAGAATATTCGCAACCTCTGTCATTTCTACCATAAACGTGCTCTGCCCTGCGGAAAGGTCATCCGATGCACCGACACGGGTGAAAATTCTGTCCACAATGCCGATATGCGCCTGCTCCGCGGGAACGAAGCTGCCTATCTGCGCCATCAGCACAATCAGCGCCGTCTGCCGCATATATGTAGATTTCCCTGCCATGTTCGGGCCTGTGATGATGGCAAGTCTGGTGTCCTCTCGGTCTAAATAGGTGTCATTCGGGATGAACTGCCCGTCCATCATTTTTTCCACAACGGGGTGTCTGCCGCCCTTAATTTCAATCACATCACCGTCATCCACAAGCGGCTTCACATAGCTTCTGTTCTGCGCCACCTCTGCGAGGGACTGCAGGCAGTCAATAACAGAAACGATATACGCACAATATTGAATCCGTTCCACCTCCGCCGCAACAGCATTGCGGATTTCGCAGAACATATCGTATTCCAGAGTGGTAATCTTATCCTCCGCGCCGAGAATCAGCTCCTCCAGCTCCTTTAATTCGGGTGTAATAAAACGCTCCGCATTGGCAAGCGTCTGCTTGCGGATATAGCCTTCGGGCACCAGCTCCAGATTGGATTTTGTGACTTCAATATAATAGCCGAACACCTTATTGTAGCGCACCTTGAGGTTTTTGATGCCCGTCTTTTCGCGTTCCTCCTCCTCAAGCTGATGAATCCATGCAGTGCCGTTTTCCTTCGCCTTGATATAGGTATCCAGCTCCTCATTGAAGCCCTCGCGAATCATGCCGCCCTCGCGCACGGAAAACGGCGGGTCTTCAACGATGGACTGCGCAATCAGCGCATGGATATTCTCAAGAGTGTCCAGTCTGTCATGCAAAGTGGACAGGTATGGACTCTTGCAGCGAGAAAGAATCTTCTTCAGCAGCGGCAGATTTTCCACGGAATTTTTCAGTGCCGCCAAATCCCTTGCGTTTGCATTCTGATACACCACACGGGACATAATACGTTCAAAGTCATACATGGAATGGAGAATTTCCTTGATTTCCTCTCTGAGGAACAGGTCTTGGAACAGCTCCTCCACCCCATCCAGACGCTGATTGATTTCTTCTTTAGAAAGCAGGGGCTGCTCCACCCATTTGCGCAGAAGCCTTGCGCCCATCGCAGTCCGGGTTTTATCCAGAACGCTCAGAAGCGAGCCTTTTTTGTTCTTCTCGCGCATGGTTTCCGTCAACTCCAGATTTCTGCGGCTGGAAACATCCAACAGCATGAAATCCCCTGTTGTGTAATATTTCAGAGCGGAAATATGGCTCAAATCGTTTTTCTGCGTTTCATTCAGATACCACATCAGCGCACCCGAAGCCGAAACCGCCAGCAGCTTTTTCTGCAAGCCGAAGCTTTCCAGTGTTTTCACCTTGAAATGCGCAAGCAGGGTATCCTTTGCGGTATTATATTC
>ENA-UEYL01003357-UEYL01003357.1-human-gut-metagenome-genome-assembly--contig:-NODE-3357-length-10657-cov-4.005860_pt1 | contig 10657 bp, 8 predicted proteins | sample MGYA00242941_ERZ507946 | MGnify/ENA primary metagenome ERZ507946 (study PRJEB26167, sample SAMN06115482) | human gut metagenome | host: Homo sapiens | place: China:Guizhou | collected 2015-03-11...
TCGGCGACGGGGAGGAGAAAAACACCGGCGCGCTGGTGCGCCGCTTCGGCGGCAGCAAGGTGCTGCTGGTCTACGGCGGCGGCTCCGTGAAGAAAAACGGCGCCTACGATGCCGTCACCGCCTCTCTTGATCAGGCAGAGCTCCCCTATGTGGAGCTGTCCGGCATTCAGGCCAACCCCCGCAGCGGCAAGGTATACGAGGGCATCGACCTTTGCCGCAAGGAGGGCGTGGACTTCCTGCTGGCTCTGGGCGGCGGCAGCGTCATCGACACCGCCAAGGCCATCGGCATGGGCGTAGGCTATGACGGGGATTTCTGGGACTTCTTCACCGGCAAGGCCCCCATCACCACCTCCCTCCCCGTGGGCACGGTGCTGACCATCTCCGCTGCCGGCAGCGAGGGCAGCGACAGCTGCGTCATCACCCAGGAGGCGGGCAACCTGAAGTGGGGCTGCCCCAAGAGCGACGCCATCCGACCCAAGTTCTCCATCCTCAACCCCCGCTACACCTGCTCCCTGCCCGCCTACCAAACCGCCAGCGGCGCCGTGGACATGCTGGCCCACATCTGTGAGCGCTACTTCACCAACACCGACGACGTTGCCCTGACGGACCGGCTGTGCGAGGCCCTTATGCGCACCGTGGTGGACGCCGCCCCCCGGGCCATTGCCAACCCGGATGACTACGCCGCCCGTGCAGACCTCATGTGGACCGGCATGCTGGCCCACAACAACTCCTGCGGCGTAGGCCGGGATCAGGATTGGGCCAGCCACCAGATGGAGCACGAGCTCTCTGCCTTCTACGACTGCGCCCACGGCGCGGGCCTTGCGGTGGTGATGCCCGCGTGGATGGAATATGTGCTGCCCCATAACCCCATGCGCTTTGCCCAGTTCGCCCAGTGCGTGTTCGGCTGCGAGATGGACTTCGCCTGCCCCGAGCGCACTGCCCGGGAGGGTATTGCGCGTCTGCGGGCCTTCTTCCGCGCTTTGGGCATGCCCACCACCTTTGCCGAGATCGGCGCCGATCCCAAGGACATCCCCGCCATGGTGGCCCACCGGGCCGAAAAACCGAACGGCTTCCCCTTCGGCGGTTTCGTGAAGATCGGCCCCGACGAGATGGAGGCCATTTTGCGCCTGGCCGCCAGGTAAAAATAAAAAGGAGGCTCTCTTCACGAGAGCCTCCTTGAATCATTCAGCTTTTTAGGCTGACAACAGATTGGTTATCTGCTGACAGCCATGGCGCCACCCAGTACGACCAGAGAAACAATCGCGTACAGCATATCGGGCACCTCCTTCTTCCTTGATGTTGTCTGTATGATACCACAGTCCCGGAGCAAAGACATTGAACTTCTTGCCAACTTGCAAAAAATCGTTTACCTGCTCATTTCGTCAAAGAATATATAGATTTTTTGTGTAAAATAACATTCGCTATCCTTTTTGCTCCCGGGAGCCGTGTCTCTGCCCATCCCGGCCCCGCCGCGTTCTCCCGGTTTTTATAAAATCTTGCGGTGGCCGTTTATTCTCATTGAAAAGGAGTCGTCTCATGCCCGACCTGCAAGTACAGTGCTTCGTCAAGCGGGATTTCCAACCGGTGTTTACACCGGAAAATATGCCCAAACTGCTCTATATCAGCCGCCGCACCCCCTTTGACCAGGCTCGTCCCCGCCTGCTGCACGCCCATCCGGATTTTACGGAGGCCATGCTCATCCGCAGCGGCAACGGCCGCTTCCTCATCGGGGAGCAGACCTACGACGTGCAAAGCGGCGATCTGCTGCTGTTCAACAGCGGCGTGGTCCACGACGAGCTCTCCCCCGCTGCCGACAGCGCCATTGACAGCTGCTGCGTAGCCTTTGCGGGGCTGCGCCTGCCGTCGCTCCGGCCGGGCGCCATCCTTCCCGACGATGCCCCCGCCGTCTACCATGTGGGCGCAGAGTGCGAAGACCTCTGGACCCTTTACGACATGATGTACCGCTACCTCTCCGCCGACGCGCCCGGCTGCGAGGCCTTCTGTCACCATCTGCTGCTGTCCCTGCTGGGCCGTATCCTCTACCTCACGGGCACCGCGCCTCACCGTCAGAGTATCGAGACGGAGCAGGGCGCCTTGGGTCTGCGGGTCAAGGAGTATATCGACCAGCACTACACCGAGCCGCTGACCCTCCAGCAGATCGGCCAGGCCCTCCATGTGAGCCCCTACTATCTGGCCCACGCCTTCAAGGAGTCCTGCGGTATCGCGCCCCGGCAGTATCTGCTCCGCCGCCGCATCGGTGAGGCCCAGAACCTGCTCATTTCCACCGACCTGCCCATCTCCCGCATCGCCGAGCTGGTGGGCTACGACACCCAGAACTATTTTGACCTGCAATTTTCCAAGTTCGTGGGCATGCCGCCCCGGAAATACCGGCTTTCCTTCCAGGTAAAGCCGGAGCAATGAAAAAAGCGTTCCGCAAAATGCGGAACGCTTTTTTGAATTTTGTGGACGTCTCAGTCCCGCAGGCCCATGGACTCCCATTTGTGGCCCCGGAACCGGGGCACGAAAAACAGCACCCGCACCAGCCAGTCGATGAACATGGCCATCCAGATGCCCACCACGCCAAAGCCCCAGTAGCGGCCCAGCAAAATGCCGAAGCCCACCCGCATGGTCCACATGGACACACTGGACACCAGCAGGGTGAACCGGGTGTCGCCCGCCGCACGCAGGGCCTGGGGCAGCGTGAACGCCGCGGGCCACAGCACCGCGCCCACCACACCGTGCATCCAGATGACGGTGCGTGCATAGTCCGTGGCCTCCGGAGAGACGCTGTACAGCTGGAGGATCAGCGGCAGCAGCGCCAGCACCAAAGCGATGGTGCCCGCCATGTAAAGATAGGTCCTGGCCAGCAGCTTTTTCGTATAGTAGCGGGCCTGGGTGTAGCTGCCCGCGCCCATGCACCGGGACACCACCGTCACCATGGCAAGACCCAGAGCGTTGCCGGGCACGCACTGGAAGGTGGTCACCGTGTTGCCGATGGCGTTGGCCGCCACGGAGGCGGTGCCCAGCACGGACACGGTGGAAAGCAGCAGGATCTTGCCCAGCTGGAACATGCCGCTCTCCAGTCCGTTGGGCACACCGAAGCGCAGGATGTTCTTCACCACATACCGGTCATGGCGCAGGCTCAGCCGCTCCACATGCATAGGCAGGTCCTTGCGCCGCAGCAGGATCAGCATGGCCGCCGCAGCCACCATCCGGGATACCGTGGTGGGAATGGCCACGCCCTCCACGCCCCGGTGCAGGCCGAAGATCAAAATGGCGTTGCCGGTCACATTCACCAGGTTCATCCCCAGAGACACCCACATGGAGATCTTGGAGTTGCCCATGACCCGGAACAGCGCCGCCCCGGCGTTATAGATGGCCAAAAATGGGATGGACGCTTCCACGATCATGTAATAGGTGTTGGCATAGGCGGCCACGTCCGGCTCCACCTGGCCGAACACCACGCCCAGCACAAACCCCTTGCATAGATAAAAAAGCACCATGACGGCCAGGGACACCTCGGTCATGAACAGCAGCAGCTGCTCGCCCGCGTGGCCTGCCTTGGCCTGCTCCCGCCGCCCAAGATACTGTCCGGCGATGACGGCGCCGCCGGTGGCCAGTGCGGAAAACGCGTTGACCAGCAGCACGTTCACCGTATCCACCAGGGAAACGGCGGAGATGGCCGCCTCACCCACCTGGGACACCATCACCGAGTCGCAAAGCCCCACGGTGATGGCCAGCAGCTGCTCGATCACCAGCGGGACGATGAGCCGGTGCAGGTCCTGCTTTGTAAATTCCACCGTCAATTTTGTCTGTTCCATGTACTCGCTTCTCTCATGATAAAATAAAATTTTTGCCCCCTCACCGGAATTCCCGGGGACTCATATGGAAGGTATTCTGGAAGGCCCGCAGGAATGTGGAGTATTCGGTAAAGCCCGCCTGCTCCGCCGCCTTCATCACCGGCACACCGGCACGGATCAGCTCCCCCGCCCGCAGCAGCCGCTTCTGGGTGATGTACTGGTGCACCGTGTAACCGGTGACCGCCTTGAACCGGTGCATCAGATAATAGCGGCTGAGATAGAACTTCCCCGCCAGGATGTCCACGGAAAGCGCCTCCGTCAGATGCTCGGCAATGTAGTGCAGCACCTCGTCCATCTTGGGGTCCACCCGATAGCTGTCCCGCTGTTCCTGGGCCGTGCGGTCCCGGAGGATGTCCCGGTTGACGGCGATGAGCAGCTGCTGGCAGAGGGTGTCCGCCATGCGGGCGGCGCCGAACTCCCCGGAGTGGAGGGATTGCTCCAGCTGCTGGATAAGCTGCATGTACTGCAGCCGCCGCTCCGCGCCGAAGCGCAGCAGATGGAAGCCCCGCTGCCGGGCCGTCTCAAAGCAGGTGTCCAGCCCCTCGCCCGGGTCGCTGCGGCTGCGCAGCCACTCCCGGCCCAGCCAGATCACCACCCGCTCATAGGGCTCCGACGGGTCGATCATGGGCCGGTGGATCATATTGTGCTGTACCAGCAGCACGTCCCAGGGCTGGAGAAAATAGGTGACGCCCTCCACCACGTACGAGACCTTGCCGCCCAAAAGCAAAATGAGCTTGTCAAACTCGTGGTAATGGTAGTCCACCTTCTGGGCACGGGTATCTTTCAGGTGAAAAAGCCGAAAGTCCTCGTGGAGATATCCCCGTTTTCCCACTTCGCCGTACTCGACCACAGCGCTCGCCCCCTTTTTTGAACTGGCTTATCTTACCGCACTTTTTGCAGTTTCACAACCGGGATTTCACACAAACCATACAAATATTTTACCGTTTCTTTCGTAAAACCTTTCTTCTAAGACCCGCAAAACTTTTTGTGTACACCCATGGAAAAGTTTGCTATACTCAGATGGAATGAAAAAATTCAAGGAGGTTTCAGCCATGAGCCTTGCTGACACGCTGTTTATCCAAAACTGCCGGGACATCCTGGACCACGGCGTCTGGGACACGGATCAGCCGGTGCGCCCCCGGTGGGAGGACGGCACCCCCGCCCACACCATCAAAAAATTCGGCATCGTCAACCGCTACGACCTGCAAGCCGAGTTCCCCATCCTCACCATCCGCCGCACCTACTGGAAAACGGCGCTGAAGGAGCTTTTGTGGATCTGGCAGAAAAAGTCCAACAACATCCACGATCTGGACGCCCATATCTGGGACCAGTGGGCGGATGAGAGCGGCTCCATCGGCAAGGCCTACGGCTATCAGCTCTCCGTCAAGCACCACTATCCGGAGGGCGACATGGACCAGGTGGACCGGGTGCTCTACGATCTTTCCCACAATCCCGCCTCCCGCCGCATCATGACCAACCTCTATAACTTCCAGGACCTGCACGAGATGCACCTCTACCCCTGCGCCTACTCCATGACCTTCAACGTCTCCGGCAACGTGCTCAACGCCATTTTGAACCAGCGCAGCCAGGACATGCTGGCCGCCAACAACTGGAACGTGGTGCAGTACGCCATGCTGGTGCACATGTTCGCCCAGGTCAGCGGACTGGTGCCCGGCGAGCTGGTGCACGTCATCGCCGACGCCCACATCTACGACCGGCACGTGCCCATCGTGGAAAAGATGCTCACCCAGACGCCTGCTCCGGCGCCCCGCTTTACCATGGACCCGTCCGTCCGGGACTTCTATGCCTTCACCCCGGCGCATTTCTCTCTGGAGGGCTATACGCCCGCGCCCTTTGAGGACAAAATCCCCATCGCCATCTGAGGAGGTCTTTCCATGAACGCCATTGTTGTCGCGGACCGCAGCTGGGCCATTGGCCGGGACGGCGGACTGCTCTTTTCCCTGCCCACAGACATGAAGCGTTTCCGCTCACTGACCATGGGCGGTGCCGTGATATTGGGCCGCAAGACGCTGGAGTCCTTCCCCGGCGGCCGTCCCCTACCCAAGCGGAAAAACATCGTCATCACCCGGCAGAAGGGACTCAGCGTGGAGGGCGCCGCCGTGGTATCCAGTCTGGCGGAGGCCCTGGACGCCGCCGGCGACACGCCGCCTGACCAGATCTGGGTCATCGGCGGCGGCAGCGTCTATACGGCGCTGCTCTCCCGCTGCAAGCGGGTGTATCTGACGAAGGTAGACGCCCAGGCGGAAGATCCCGACACCTTTTTCCCCAACCTGGACAAGCTGCCCGGCTGGGAAGTGGAGCACGAGAGCGAGCCTATCACGGAAAACGGCCTCACGTTCCGATTTGTGGATTATATCAACCAAAAGATCTAATATATAAAGCAAAACAGGTCCGCCGGCAATGCCGGCGGACCTGTTTTTTGATGCAGTTACTCTTGCAAAGCGGTGTCCATTTCTCCATAGCGCTCCGCCCAGTAGGCGGCGCTGGATTCCGAATAGCCGCATACCTGTTCGTCAATGTCGGAAGCTGCCGGCAGGTCCATGCCCTCCTCCCACAGCAAAACCGCATCTTCACCCTGGCCATACCATACGCGTGTGACTTCCGCCGCTCCCCGAAACTCCGCATTCCCGGACACCCACTCCAGGTCCAGAATCCTGTCCATATTCGAGGGGGAATTGCCCTCCCATCTTCTTTCTGTCATCAACGCCCGGATTGGGATGCAATACATATTCCCTTCGTCGTCATATTCATAATTGATCTGGTGCAGCCCCAGGTCGTCGTCAATATAGAAGTGATACAGGATCCGTCCGTCACGCAGCTGCCGCACATTGGTGATCTCAATTTTGGCCGGATCCACCGGGAACAGATTCAGCTGTGTGGCCGCCGCCCACAGCCCAGCCAGCACTGCGCACACCGCTGCCGCAATAAGCGCCCCTTTCCACCAAGCCCGGCGCCGGTCCTTTTTCCACTCCCGGGAAATGGCCCGTACCGGCGATGCCTCATCGGGGACGAGGGGCTCCGCCTCCGGCAAGGGCGCGTCCATGTCTCTCAGCTCCGCCCGGCAGACCGGACACGTTTTCAGATGCTCCTCCACCGCCGCCCGGCTGGCCTGGGAGCAGGCCCCGTCGTGATAAAGGGGCAGCAGATCCCGTATGATCTCACAGTCCATCCAATCCCTCCTTCAATTTTGCCCGGGCACGGAAATAGGTCACCCGCGCCCAGCTCTCCGTCTTGCCGAACAATTCCCCGATCTGGGAAAAGGGCAGCTCTCCGAACGTCCGCAGGGAGAACACCTCCTTGTAGGGCTCCGGCAGGCCGTGGAGCAGCCGGTGCAGCTGCCGGGCCGTCTCCTGCCGGGTGAAGCCCTCCTCAATGCCGCCGTCCCCCCGCTCCGCGGCGTCCTCCGTGTATCTGGCCCGCTCCCGGCACAGCGTCAGGTACTGGTTGCGGGCGATGCGGCACAGCCACAGCCGCAGGGGGCACTGTCCCCGGAAACTGTCGATGGCGGTCAGCGCCTTGAAAAATGTCTCCTGAGTCACCTCTTCGGCCGTATGGGCATCCCGGCTCAGGGCCAGCACATAGCGGTACACATCCGCAAAGTATTGGCGGTACACCGCCTCAAATTCCTCCACCCGCTCACCTCCTCATGCAATAGACGTGCAGATCGCCGGTTCGTTACAATCTTTTTCTTCTCTTCGTCTGTCCTCCAGAAAAAGACACGTTGTCTTTCTGCAAAATTTATTATATAATAATTGTCTATTCCCACAGGAGAGGAGGACCCCCATGGCGGATCTGGACACCAGCGTACAATATATCCACGGCGTAGGCCCGGCCCGGGCCAAGAGCCTTGAAAAGCTGGGCATCACCACCCTGGGTGAGCTCATCTCCTGGTTCCCCCGGCGCTACGAGGACCGCAGCGCCGTCCGCCGCATCGCCGACCTGGAGGCGGGAGAGAGCGCCTGCGTGGAGGCCATGATCGCCTCGCCGCCCACCCTGTCCCACATCCGCAAGGGGATGGACCTCGTTAAGGTCCGGGCGGTAGACGAAAGCGGCGTGCTGGATGTGACCTTCTTCAACCAGACCTGGCTCAAGGACAACCTCCATCAGGGCGAGACGTATCTGTTCTACGGCCGTGCAGAGGGGAATCTTCTTCGCAAGCAGATGGCCTCCCCGGTGGTGGAGCCTATTGGCCGCCGGGAGCAGACCGGGCGCATCGTCCCCATCTACCCGCTGACCGCCGGCGTCAGCCAGCTGATGCTCTCCCGGTCCATCCGCCAGGGGCTGGATGCGTGCGCCGCCATTTTGCCCGACGCCCTGCCGGACGACGTACGGCAGGCCCACGCGCTCTGCCGCATCGGCTTTGCCTATGAGAACATCCACTTTCCCGCCTCGCCGGAGGCGCTGGAGCTGGCCCGCAGACGGCTGGCCTTTGAGGAGCTGTTCCTCTTCTCCCTGGGCCTTGCCCAGCTGCGCAGCCGGCGGGAGGTGGTGGAGATCCCCCCCTGTCCGGCAGTGGACATGGCTCCTTTCTACGCCGCTCTGCCCTTTACCCTCACCGATGCCCAGCGCCGCTGCGTGGATGAGGCCCTTTCAGACATGCGCGCCGGACGGCCCATGAACCGGCTCTGTCAGGGCGATGTGGGTTCCGGCAAGACCATGGTGGCCGCCGCCTGTGCCTACTTCATGGTCAAGGGCGGCCGCCAGGCAGCACTGATGGCCCCCACGGAGATCCTGGCCCAGCAGCACTATGAGGGCCTGGCTCCCCTGCTGGAGGGACTTGGCGTCCGCTGCGCGCTGCTGACCGGCTCCACCTCCGCCAAGGTAAAGCGCTCCGTCGGCGCCCAGCTGGCCGCCGGGGAGATCGGCTTTGTGATCGGCACCCACGCACTTTTATCTCAGGGAGTGGAGTTCTCCGACCTGGGGCTGGTGGTCACGGATGAACAGCACCGCTTCGGCGTGGCCCAGCGGGCCTCCCTGGCCGCCAAGGGCACCCATCCCCACACGCTGGTCATGTCCGCCACCCCCATCCCAAGGACCCTGGCCCTGATCCTGTACGGGGACCTGGACGTATCCATTATTGACCAGCTGCCTCCCGGCCGCAAGGCCGTGGAGACCTTCTCCGTTCCCGGCAGCTACCATGCCCGGATCTATGCTTTTCTGCGCAAGCAGGTGGCTGAGGGGCGGCAGGCCTACATCGTCTGCCCCATGGTGGAGGAGGCGGACGAGCCCGGCGACGAGCGCAAGGCCGTCACCGCCTATGCCCAGAAGCTCCGCCAGGAGGTATTCCCGGATCTTCGCATCGCCGTAGTCCACGGGAAAATGAAGCCCAAGGAAAAAGAGAAGGTCATGGCGGCCTTTTCCGCCGGTGAGGCGGACATTCTGGTGTCCACCACCGTCATTGAAGTGGGCGTGGACGTGCCCAACGCCGCCGTCATGGTAGTGGAAAACGCCGAGCGATTCGGTCTCAGCCAGCTCCACCAGCTGCGGGGCCGGGTGGGCCGGGGCAGCCACCAGTCCTACTGCATTCTGATCTCGGACAACCAAAATGAGGAGACCCGCCAGCGGCTCAAGGTCATGACAAAGACCAACGACGGCTTCCGCATCGCCGAGGAGGACCTGCGGCTGCGGGGTCCCGGCGACTTCTTCGGCCAGCGCCAGCACGGCCTGCCGGGGCTGCGGGTGGCGGACATCGGCTGCGACACCCAGCTTCTGCGCCAGGCCCAGGCCGCGGCGGAGCAGCTTCTCTCCCGCGATCCCAAGCTTTCCACCTGTCCCGCCACGGCGGAGCAGGTGAAGCGGCTTTTCACCCAGAAGGGCGACAGCCTGAACTAAAGAAAAAATGAGAGGAGACCCACATGGACAGAAAACTCACCGCAAAGGAATACCTTTTCCTTTCCTCCATGCTCTTCGGCCTGTTTTTCGGGGCCGGCAACCTGATCTTTCCCGTCCACATGGGACAGCAGTCCGGCTCCGCCGTATGGGCTGCCGCCGCCGGCTTCTGTCTCACCGGCGTAGGACTGCCCCTTTTGGGCATCGCCGCCCTGGGCGCCTCCCGCAGCGATGGTCTTTTTGAGCTGAGCTCTCTGGTGGGCCGCAAATACAGCTACTTTTTCACCTGTCTTCTGTACCTGACCATCGGCCCCCTGTTCGCCATTCCCCGTACGGCCACGGTCTCTTTCTCCGTGGGCATTCAGCCCCTGCTTCCCCAGGAGCACACCCAGCTGGCGCTGTGCATTTTCTCGGCGCTGTTCTTTTTGATCGTGCTGTACTTCTCCCTGCGCCCTTCCGGCATCCTCACGTGGGTAGGCAAGATTCTCAATCCCCTGTTCTTGCTGTTTTTGGCCATTCTCACTGTCACCGCCCTGATCCAGCCCATGAGCGCTGTCAGCGCCTCGGAGCCCACCGGCGCCTATGCCACGGGCAGCTTCTTCCAGGGCTTCTTAGACGGCTACAACACCATGGACGCCCCGGCGGCCCTGGCGTTTGGCATCGTGCTCATCACCGCCATCCGCCAGCTGGGTGTCCAGTCCCCCGGCGCCACCTCCATCTGCACGGTCAAGGCGGGCTTTTTCAGCTCCTTGCTCATGGCCGGCATCTACGTGATGCTCGCCGTGGTGGGCGCCCAGTCCCGGGCAGTGTACGGCATCTGCGTTGACGGCGGCGAGGCCCTCTATCGGATCGCCACCCACTACTTCGGCACCTTCGGCGGCGTGCTGCTGGGCGTGACGGTGACGTTCGCCTGCCTCAAGACTGCCATCGGTCTCATCACCTCCTGC
>ENA-UEYL01003375-UEYL01003375.1-human-gut-metagenome-genome-assembly--contig:-NODE-3375-length-10598-cov-4.111396_pt1 | contig 10598 bp, 9 predicted proteins | sample MGYA00242941_ERZ507946 | MGnify/ENA primary metagenome ERZ507946 (study PRJEB26167, sample SAMN06115482) | human gut metagenome | host: Homo sapiens | place: China:Guizhou | collected 2015-03-11...
TATCTGGATCTGGTGCGTCCCTACTTCCCGGACAAGCTCTATTATTCCACCGGCATGACCAAGGAGATCGACCGCTGCCGCTGGGCGCTGGAAACGGCCCGGAGCGGCAGGGCGGTGGCGCTGGTCTGCTCGGGAGATGCCGGGGTCTACGGCATGGCAAGCCCTCTGCTGGAGCTGGCCGAGCACTTCCCGGACGTGACGGTGGAGGTGGTGCCCGGCCTGACCGCCGCCCTGAGCGGCGGTGCGGTGCTGGGTGCCCCGCTGGCCCACGATTTCTGTGTGCTCTCCCTCTCTGACCGGCTCACGCCGTGGGAGGTCATTGAGCGGCGGCTGGCGGCAGCAGCCATGGGGGATTTCTGCATCGCGCTGTACAACCCCTCCTCCAAGGGGCGGCCGGACTATCTGGCGCGGGCGGTGCGCATCCTGCTGGCAAATGGCAAAGCACCCGGAACGGTCTGCGGCATTGTGCGGAACATTGGCCGGGAGGGGCAGGAAAGCCGCGTTCTGACGCTGGCTGCGCTGGAAACCACCCCGGTGGATATGTTCACCACCGTGTTTGTCGGCAACGCCCAGACCCGCCAGCTGAGCGGGCGGATGGTCACGCCGCGGGGGTACCGCGCATGAGGGTCGTGGTATTCAGCGGCACCACCGAGGGCCGTGTGTTTTCAAAGCAGCTGGCCGCACTGGGGGCCGAGGTACTGGTCAGCGTGGCCACCCCGCTGGGGCAGGAAGAGCAGGGGAGCACCCCCGGCGTCACCGTCCGGTGCGGGCGGCTCCTGCCCGATGAGATGGCCGCGCTCTTGGGGGATGCCGCCCTCTGCATCGACGCCACCCACCCCTACGCAGTGGAGGTGACCAAAAACATCAAAGCAGCGGCAGAGCAGGCCGGGGTGGAATACCTCCGCCTGCTGCGCCCGGCCAGTCCGCTGCCGGAAAACTGTCTCGTCTTTGAGAGCGCAAAGCAGGCGGCAGAAGCGCTGGCTGCAGAAGAGGGCAATCTTCTATTGGCCACCGGGGCCAAGGAGCTGGCACAGTTCGCGGCCATCCCGCCCGAGCGGCTCTACCCCCGTGTCCTGCCCACGCTGGAAAGCATCACAGCCTGTGAGGCGGCGAACATCCCCCATCGCAACATCATCGCCATGCAGGGCCCCTTCAGCTTTGCCCTCAATCAGGCCATGATGGAGCAGTTCCATATCCGCTGGCTCGTCACAAAGGACGGCGGCGCGGCCGGAGGCTTCGACGAAAAAGCCGCCGCCGCCTCTGCCGCCGGGGCGCAGCTGGTGGTCATCCGCCGCCCGCCCGAGCAGGGCGAGACGACTTCCGAGGTGCTGAAACGCTGCAAGGAGATGATAAGATGAATGTGACACTCATCGGCATGGGTTCCGGCCAGCCGGAGAACCTGACCCTTCAGGGCCTGGCCGCACTGCGGCAGGCCGACCTCATCCTGGGCGCACGGCGTCTGCTGGCAGTTCTGCCTGCCGGCTGCACCGAGAACCGCGCCGCCGCCTACCGCCCCGACGAGGTGGCAGAGCTGCTGCAGACTTCCGGCGCAGAGAACGCCGTGCTGGTCTACAGCGGCGACACCGGCTTTTACTCCGGCGCGTCCTCCATGATGGAAAAGCTGGAGGCCCTCGGCGTCCGCGCCCGGGTGCTGCCCGGCCTTTCCAGCATCCAGCTGCTGGCGGCGGCGCTGGGCCGTCCGTGGCAGGGGTGGAACCTTGTTTCGGCCCATGGCCGCACCTGTGACCCGGTGGCCGAGTGTATGCAGGGCAGACCCACCTTCTTCCTCACCGGCGGCAGCGAAGACCCCGCCACCCTCTGCGCCCAGCTGGCGGCAGAGGGCTTCGGGGACGTGCAGGCCGTCGTGGGCCAGTGCCTCGGCACGCCGGAAGAGAAGCTCTTCCGCGGCAGCGTCAAAGAGCTGGCCGCAGGCCGCTTCAACAGCCTGAGCGTCCTTCTCGTGGAGGCGGTGGAGGGACTGCCCCGCCGCGCCCCGGGCCTGCCGGACGAAGCCTTCGAGCGGGGCGACGTTCCCATGACCAAGCAGGAAGTCCGAGCCGCTGTGCTGGCGAAGCTGGCCGTCCGCCCGGAAGACATCCTGTGGGACGTGGGGGCCGGGACGGGCAGCGTCAGCGTGGAGCTGGCATTGGCCGCGCCCCGGGGCCGGGTGTACGCGGTGGAGTGCAGGCCGGAGGGCTGTGCGCTCATCAAAGCCAACCGCGAAAAATTCAGGACCCGGAACCTCGTCCTCGTGGAGGGGCTTGCCCCCGCCGCCCTTTCGGACCTGCCCGCGCCGGACGCTGTCTTCATCGGCGGCAGCAAGGGCAGCCTTGCCGCCATCGTGGACGCCGCGCTGGATAAGAACCCCGACGCCTGTATCTGTGTGTCGGCCATCGCCCTCGAGACCCTTTCGGCGGCGGTGGCCGCGCTGACGGCCAAAGGCCGGACCGTGCAGGTGAGCCAGATCGCCGTCAGCCGGGCAAAAGCTATGGGCGGGCTGCACCTCATGATGGCCCAGAACCCCATCTATCTCATCACAGGAGAATGACATGATACAGTTTCTGCTGGCGGCGCCCCGCTCGGGCAGCGGCAAGACCACCATGACCTGCGCCCTGCTCATGGCGCTGAAGCGGCGGGGCTGTGCGCCCTGCGCCTTCAAGAGCGGGCCGGACTACATCGACCCCATGTTCCACCGGGCCGTGATGGGGGTGGAGAGCCGCAACCTCGACCTCTTTTTTTCTGCGCCCGAGACGGTGCGCACCCTCTACGCGAAGGGTGCCGCCGGACACGGTGCGGCGGTGTGCGAGGGGGCTATGGGCTTTTACGACGGCCTCGGGGGCGTGAGCGACAGGGCCAGTGCGTGGCATCTGGCCGACACGCTGGGTCTGCCGGTGCTGCTGGTGGTGGAGCCGAAAGGTCAGAGCCTGACGCTGGCCGCAGAGCTGAACGGGCTCGTAAACTTCCGCACTCCCAGTCACATCGCAGGCATCCTGCTGAACAACTGCACGGCACGGATGCACGCTCTGCTGGCCCCAATGCTGGAAAAAGAGACGGGCCTGCCGGTGCTGGGCTTTCTGCCGAAACTCCCGGAGGCCGTCATCGGTTCCCGCCATCTGGGCCTCTACACGGCGGCGGAAGTGGAAAATTTACAGCAGAAGCTGGCCCTTCTGGCCGACGCGGCGGAGGAGCACATCGACTGGCCCCGCCTGCTGGCCCTCTGCGAAAAGGAGCCGCCCGTCCTGCCGGTGCAGCCGGAGACGCCTCCGGCCCGCGTCCGCATCGCCGTGGCGCAGGACGAGGCGTTCTGCTTTACTTACGCCGAGACGCTGGAGGCCTTTCGGGACGCCGGGGCAGAGGTGGTCTTTTTCAGCCCCCTCCGCGACACGGCTCTGCCGGAAAACATCGGCGGGCTGTATCTGCCCGGCGGCTACCCGGAACTTCACGCAAGAGAATTGAGTGAAAATACCTCGCTTCTGCGCGAGATAAAGCGAAAAATCGAGTCCGGTCTGCCCACAGCGGCCGAGTGCGGGGGCTTCCTCTATCTGGGGCAGAGCCTCACGGACGCCGAGGGGCAGAGCTGGCCGATGGCGGGCGTTCTGCCGGGCGAAGCAAAAGATGCCGGACGTCTCGTCCGCTTCGGCTACGCCGCGCTGAGCGCAGACTCGGACAGTATGCTCTTCCGGGCCGGGGAGAGCTTTCCCATCCACGAATTCCACCACTGGGATTCCACCGCCAACGGCACGGCCCTCGCGGCAAAAAAGCCGGTGGGCGGCGCAGCGTGGCGGTGCGGATCTGTAAACGAGCATTTCTATGCGGGCTTCCCGCATTTGTACTGGGCGGGTACGCCCCTGCCGCAGCGCTTTGCCGCCGCGGCTGAAAATTACAGGAGAGACCATGACTGAGACAGAACTCGCCGCCCTCTGTGCGGCCGTCACGCCGCCGGACGAAGCCGCCCGGGCGGCGGCGCACGCCCACTGGGCCAGCCTTGCAAAGCCGCTGGGCGGGCTGGGCGGATTGGAAACGACCATCGAGGACGCCGCCGCCCTCACCGGCAGCGCAAAGCTGGATATTTCCCGCCGGGCGGTGCTGGTGCTCTGCGCCGATAACGGTGTGGTGGCCCAGGGCGTCAGCCAGACTGACAGCAGCGTGACCCGCGTCGTGGCTCAGAACCTCGCCGCCCGCTGCACCAGCGTCTGCCGGATGGCACAGACCGCCCGGTGCGAGGTGGTGCCGGTGGATATGGGCATCGCGGGCGAACCGCTCCCGGGCGTCCTCGACTGCCGCATCGCCCCCGGCACAGCGGACTTCACCTTCGGCCCGGCCATGAGCCGGGAGCAGGCCGTGGAGGCCATCGGCAGGGGCATCCGGCTGGTGCGGGAGCAGAAGAAAGCGGGCGTCGGCCTGCTGGCTACCGGTGAGATGGGCATCGGAAACACCACGACATCCAGCGCCGTGGCCGCTGTGCTGCTGGGCCAGCCCGTCGAAGTGATGACGGGCCGGGGCGCGGGCCTTTCGGACGAGGGACTTGCCCGGAAGATCGACGCCATCCATCGCGGCATCGCAAAAAATCAGCCCGACTCTGCCGATGCACTGGATGTGCTGGCAAAGCTGGGCGGTTTCGATATTGCCGGGCTCTGCGGCGTCTTCCTCGGCGGTGCGCTGGAAGGTGTGCCGGTGCTGGCCGACGGCTTCATCAGCTGTGTGGCGGCGCTCTGCGCTGTCCGGCTCTGCCCGGCAGCGGCCAAGGCTGTTTTTGCAAGCCACTGCTCCACCGAACCGGCCGCAAAGCTGGTGCTGGACGCTCTGAACAAAAAAGCCCTCATCACGGCGGGCCTGCATCTGGGCGAAGGCACCGGCGCGGTGGCCGCCATCCCGCTGTGGGACATGGCGCTGGCCGTCTACGATGGCTGTTATTCTTTTGAAGAGGGCGGCATCGAAGCCTACACGCCGCAGGAGGGCGAAGGATGCTGACGCTGGTGCTCGGCGGCGCGGCCAGCGGCAAAAGCGCCTACGCCGAGAGCCTTGTGCTCAAGACCGGCCTGCCCCGCTATTACCTCGCCACCATGCAGGTCTGGGATGCCGAGTGCGCCGCCCGGGTGGAAAAGCACCGGAAAATGCGGGCGCAAAAGCAGTTCGAAACGCTGGAATGCCCGCTCCACCTCGACCGTCTGTCCCTGCCCGGCCGGGGGACCGTCCTGCTGGAAGACCTCGGCAACCTCGTCGCCAACGAGCTTTACAGCCCCGGCGGGGCAGGAAAGCACACCGCCGAGGCCGTTTTGGCCGGGCTGGAACGCCTCGCCGCCGGGTGTGATAACCTTATCGTCGTATCGAACGAGGTGTTCAGCGGCGGTGCCGACTACGCGGGCGACACCGACCAGTATCTGCTGGCGCTGGCGCAGGTGAACAACGCCTTCGCCGCCCGGGCAGACAACGTCTGCCGGGTGGTCTGCGGCCTGCCGGTGTACTACAAAGGGGGAGAAAAGCTGTGACTGTTTTGCAGACCATCGCGGTGGCTTTTGCGATGTTTTCGGCCCTGCCGGTGCCGCAGTTCGAGTGGAACGAAAAAAATATGCGGTACGCCATGTGTGCCTTCCCCCTCATCGGGCTGGTGTGCGGCGGGCTGTGGTGTCTCTGCGGCGTCCTGCCCCTGCCGGGGCTGGCCCGGGCGGCGGCATTCTGCCTCGTGCCGGTGGCCGTCACCGGCGGCATCCATCTCGACGGCTACGCCGACACCTCCGACGCCCTCTCGAGCTACGGCGACCGCGAAAAAAAGCTTGAGATCCTGAAAGACTCCCACTGTGGGGCCTTCGCTGTCATCCGGCTGTGCTGCTACTTTGTGGCTTACTTCGGCCTCTGCGGCAGTGTGCGGTTCACGCCCCGGGTGGGCCTGTGCTGGACGCTGGCGCTGGTGCTGGAGCGGGCGCTGTCGGGCTTTGCTGTGGCGGCGTTCCCGCTGGCGAAAGACACCGGCCTCGCCCATACTTTTGCCACAGCGGCCGACAAGCAGACCGTCCGCCGCTTCCTCTGCGGCCTGTCGGCTCTGCTTGTCCTGGCGCTGACGGCGTTGGGCGGCGGCGGGCTGGCGGCGGCGGCGCTTCTGGCGCTGTGGCGCTATGATTCCGTGGCAAAAAAGCAGTTTGGCGGCATCACCGGCGACCTGGCCGGGTGGTTTTTGCAGCGGGCCGAGCTTTGGATGCTGGCGGCGCTGGCCGTCAGCCAGTGGGGAGGAGTGCTGTAAATGATGTTTATCACAGGGCCGCTTTACAGCGGCAAGCGCACCTTTGCGCGGAACTTCCGGGGCAGCATCATCGCCGATGTGCAGGACGCCGCCGCCGAGACTCAGACCCCGGAGCAGCTCGAAACGCTGGCCCGGGAGCTGGCGGAATATGATATTGTCATCGCCACCGAGGTCGGCGGCGGTGTTGTCCCGATGGATGCTGAGGAGCGCGCCGGGCGGGAGTCCGCCGGACGGCTGGCCTGCCTGCTGGCAGAGCGCGCCGACTGCGTGGTGCAGATGTTCTGCGGCATCCCGACAGTATTGAAAGGAGAATTACCCCAATGTTGATCTATCTGCTGCGTCACGGCCTGACCGAATACAACGCCCAGAAGCGCTATCAGGGCCAGCGCGACATCCCGCTCTCGGCGGAGGGCCTGAGCCAGCTGCGCCGGGCCGACATCGACCCGAAGGTGGTCTATATCACCCCGCTGCAGCGGACGGCCCAGACGGCCCGGGTGCTCTTCCCGGAGGCAGAGCTCGTGGTCGTGAAGGACCTGCAGGAGATGTGCTTCGGCAGCTTCGAGGGCAAAAACTACGTCGAGATGGAGCACGACGCCGATTATCAGGCGTGGGTGCAGGCCAACTGCGAGAGCAAATGCCCCGACGGTGAGCGGAAGGACGACTTCTCGAACCGCATCTGCAGCGCCTTCTCTGCTCTGGTGGACAAGGCGCTGGCCGACGGCGAAGAACTGCTGGTCATCCTGGCCCACGGCGGCACCCAGATGGCGGCGATGGAGCGGTACGCCCTGCCCAGGCGCGATTATTATGCGTGGTGCGGCCCCAACGCGGGCGGCTATGTGCTGGACGCCGCCGACTGGGCCGAGAAGCGCCAGCTCCGCCTCGTGAAGACCGTGCAGTACACGAAGGACGCGGAGGCCGGCGTATGATGACCGCCTGGGCTGTGCTGGGAGGCTTCGTGCTGGATGCCATTTTCGGCGACCCGGCGTGGCTGCCCCACCCGGTGGTGTACATGGGCAAAGCCATCTCCCGGCTGGAAAAATTCCTCCGCGCCCGCCTGCCCAAAACGCCTCAGGGCGAGCTGCTGGGCGGCGCGGTGCTGGCGTTCTGCCTGCCGGTGGGGACGCTGCTGCTCACGGGCCTTGTCTGCCGGGGCGCGGCGATGCTTCACCCGCTGCTGGGGCTGGCCGTCCAGATGTTCTGGTGCGGGCAGGCACTGGCCGCAAAGGGACTGGTGCAGGAGAGCACGAATGTCTATGCCGAGCTGAAAAAAGGCAGCCTGCCCGCCGCCCGGAAGGCTGTGAGCCGCATCGTGGGCCGCGACACCGAAGCCTTGACTGCCGAGGGCGTGACCAAGGCTGCGGTGGAGACCGTGGCCGAAAACGCCAGCGACGGCGTCATCGCGCCGCTGCTCTATATGCTGCTGGGCGGTGCGCCGCTGGCCCTGACCTACAAGGCCATCAACACCATGGACAGTATGCTGGGCTACAAGAGCGAGAAATATCTCTATTTTGGCCGCGCTGCTGCAAAACTGGACGATGTGGCGAACTATATCCCGAGCCGTCTGGCGGCGCTGCTCTGGATCATGGCGGCGGCGTTCACCCGCAATGACGCCAAGGGCGCGTGGCGCATCTGGCGGCGGGACCGCCGCAATCACGCCAGCCCCAACAGCGCTCAGACCGAGAGCGCCTGCGCCGGTGCGCTGGGCGTTCAGCTGGCCGGGCCGGCCTATTATTTCGGGGAATATTACCCGAAGCCCACCATCGGCGACCCGCTGCGGCCTATCGAGCCGGAGGATATTCTGCGGGCAGATCGGATGATGTATGTAGCCAGCGGGTTTGCGCTGGCGTTTGGATGTGCGATACGGGGGGTCTTGGGATGAAACAACTGGTCCACGGCGGTGACTGGATGGGCTACCGCGAACGCTTTGGCCGCGACGCGCTGGATTTTTCGGCGAACGTCAGCCCACTCGGTCTGCCCGAAGGGGTGGCGCAGGCCATCCGGGACGCTCTGCCTCTGGCCGACCGCTACCCCGACCCCCTCTGCCGCACCCTGCGGGCGGCGCTGAGCCGGGCCGAGGGTGTGCCGCAGGAGCGTATCCTCTGCGGCAACGGCGCGGCGGACCTCATCTTCCGGCTGGTCTGGGCCGTAAAGCCCCATAAGGCGCTGGTGACAGCCCCGACTTTTGCCGAGTACGCCTCTGCATTGGATACGGTGGAGTGTGAAGTGAAACGCTTCTTCCTCGATGAAACGAATGATTTCGCCCCGACGGACGCCCTCGTGGACGCCGTGGACGAGAGCATCGACATGGTGTTCCTCTGCCAGCCGAACAACCCGACGGGGCAGCTGGCCTCACCCGAGCTGGTGAAAAAGCTGCTGCGCCGGTGCGAGGAGTGCCACACGATCTTGGCCGTAGATGAGTGCTTTCTGGACTTTCTGTCCGACGCCGACGGGTGGACCGCGAAGCCTCTGCTGGAAAGTGGGAACCTCGTCATCCTGAAAGCCTTCACCAAGCTCTACGGCATGGCCGGCGTCCGGCTGGGTTACTGCCTCTGCGGCGACGAAACGCTTCTGGAAAAAATGCAGACAGCGGGCCAGCCATGGGCCGTGTCCAGTCTGGCGCAGGCGGCAGGCGTCGCGGCCCTGAAAGAAACCGCTTATGTGGACGAGGTGCGCGCCCTCATCGCCCGGCAGCGGCCCGTTCTGACGGCGGGCCTGCGGGCGCTGGGTCTGCGGGTCATCGACGGAAAGGCGAACTATCTGCTCTTCCGCGCGCCCGCCGACCTGAACGAGAGGCTTCGCCCGCTGGGAACACAGGTGCGCAGCTGCGCGAATTATCCGGGCCTCGGGCCGGAGTGGTACCGCACGGCGGTGCGCACGGCCCCCGAGAACGCCCGGCTGCTGGAACTTATGAAAGAGGTGCTGGGATGAACAGGGCAAAATGCATCATGGTGCAGGGTACGATGAGCGGTGCAGGCAAAAGCCTGCTCTGCGCGGCGCTCTGCCGCATTTTTGCGCAGGACGGCCTGCGCGCCGTGCCGTTCAAGAGCCAGAACATGGCTCTGAACAGCTTCGTCACCAAAGACGGCCTCGAGATGGGCCGGGCGCAGGTGGTGCAGGCGCAGGCCGCCGGTGTCGAGCCGGACGTGCGGATGAACCCCATCCTCCTGAAGCCCAGCAGTGACGTGGGCAGTCAGGTCATCGTCAACGGCGAGGTGCGGGGCCAGATGAAAGCGTCGGAGTATTTCCGCACGAAACGGCAGCTGGTGCCGGACATCCTGAAGGCATATGACAGCCTCGCCGAGGAGGCTGACGTCATCGTCATCGAGGGCGCGGGCAGCCCGGCAGAGATCAACCTCAAGAGCGAGGACATCGTGAACATGGGCCTCGCCGAGATGGTGGACGCGCCGGTGCTTCTGGTGGGCGACATCGACCGGGGCGGCGTGTTCGCCCAGCTCTACGGCACGGTGGAGCTGCTGGAAGAAAAAGAACGCCGGCGCATCAAGGGGCTCGTCATCAATAAATTCCGCGGAGACGTGGAGATCCTGCGCCCCGGCCTTTCGATGCTGGAAGAAAAGACCCATCTGCCCGTGGTGGGCGTCGTACCGTACCTGAAGGTGGACATCGAGGACGAGGACTCCCTGAGCCAGCGCCTCGAGATGCGGGACGGCAAAAAGCCGCTGGATGCGGCTATCATCCGTCTGCCGCATCTGTCCAATTTTACGGACTTCATACCGCTGGAACAGCACCCGCTGCTGGGCGTGCGGTATGTTTCGAACGCTCATGAGCTGGGCGCACCCGACCTCATCCTGCTGCCGGGGACGAAAAACACGGTGGACGACCTGCTCTGGCTGCGGCAGTGCGGGCTGGAAACGGCTCTGCTCAAGCTGGCCGCGAAAGGCACACCGGTGCTGGGCGTCTGCGGCGGCTACCAGATGCTGGGCCAGACCCTCGACGACCCCACCGGCAGCGAGAGCGGCCGACAGCAGACTCTGCGGGGGCTGGGTCTGCTGCCCACCCGGACCGTGTTCAGCGAGCAGAAGCGCCGCGCACAGGTCAAAGCGACCGTCGCCGCCGCCCCCTTTGCGGGTGCAGAGCTGGAAGGCTACGAGATACACACCGGCGTGACCGAGGCTGAGGGCGAACCCTTCGCCCACTACCCCGGCGGAGCCCGGGAGGGCTGTGTGCAGGGCAATGTGTTCGGCACCTACCTCCACGGTCTGTTCGACACTGGCACGCTGACCGAGGCGCTGGCGGGCTGGCTCTGCCGCCGGAAGGGCATCGACGGAAATTCCAAATGATAAGCTGAAAAATATCGGAATGACAAGTTTTGGACTGTCTGATACAGAAAGTCAGATAGTTT
>ENA-UEYL01003378-UEYL01003378.1-human-gut-metagenome-genome-assembly--contig:-NODE-3378-length-10591-cov-26.523397_pt1 | contig 10591 bp, 4 predicted proteins | sample MGYA00242941_ERZ507946 | MGnify/ENA primary metagenome ERZ507946 (study PRJEB26167, sample SAMN06115482) | human gut metagenome | host: Homo sapiens | place: China:Guizhou | collected 2015-03-11...
TCCTTTCAAGTCCTTCATCCGTTCTCCATTGATTACTACATTTTCAAACGTCACGTTTTGCACGGTTCGTTCTTTGTCCAGTCCTTGCATCAACGATGGATTCTCTCCTACTCCTGTGTACGTAATGTTCCTGAAAGTAATGCCGTCAATGCCGCTTCCCGGCTGTTTATCATATTTCCCGTTGAAGCGTACTTTGACATAGAAAAGCCGTCCTTCCTGAATATTCTCTACCCGGATATCTTCAAAAAGAACATTACGGACCTGGTTCTTGTCACCGCAATCCACTGTCATGCAACCTTGATAAATCGGGTCATCCTCGTCATGTTCCAGAATGTCGATGTGGCGGAAAGTCAAATTTTCTATTACTTCTCCCGTAGGTGAATCGGGGTCGCCATGGCCGCCTACATTGATGGGATGTGCCACATCTGCCCAAAGAATGGAGTTCTGCACAGTGATGTCGGACGAACCTCCCCACCAGTTCCAGCGGTGATTGTACAGAGCGATGCAGTCGTCCGAATTGCGCATGAAGACATTGTCAATCATCACACTGCGGCAGCACATCATGTCAATGCCGTCACTCCAACCCTTGCAACTGAATGATTTCAGGTTTTTGATGGTGATTCCCGTTGAACCGCCTCCGAATACGGTATAATGATCAGGGTTCACTACGGTAATTCCATCTATCAGCACATTCTTTGAGTCAGTCACTTCAATGCCCCGTATCGGATGGTCCAAGATGCCTCGTCCGATAATCCGGACATTTTCCGCTTTGTCTACCAGAAGTTTCGCTTTGACTACCGCTCCCGGTGCCAGATACACGGTGGTATTACCGGGAATACGGATTTGATTATTAGGTAAGTCTTTAGGACGGTGGACTCCCGGACCGAAGTACATGATGCCTTTTGTCTCTTTATCATATTTTTCTGTTTCCAAAGGATTGGCAAAGAGATGCAGATTGTGCAACCGGTCGCCATCAAATTCAATAGAGAGATACTGTGGCTTTTCCAAAGTGAAAAGAATGGCGTTTTGTATCTGCTTGTATTCAATACCTTTACTCAAAGGGCGTATGGTCACTTCGCGCACGCTGCCATTGTTCTTCTTCACCATTACCTCTACAGCACTTCCCATATCAAATTGCACCATGGAAGCATTCTGCACGTTGTCCATATCTACCTGTACGTTGTATTCAAACAAGTCTTTCCACTCACCGCCGGGGATGCGTACACGTACCGTGTAGTCGTCATTATGGGGCATGCCCGGATTTAAACTTTCAGGATATGTCACTAACTGTGCCTGTACTCCTGCGGTAAAGGCCAACAATAACATCACTACTAATTTGCAAATCTGTTTCATAAGTTCCATCGTTTTCTACACAAATATACGATTGAAAGCCGAAAAACACTTAATTTGCACAAATTTCATTAGTCCTACTAAGTGAACATCCCGTAGAAAACGTATTTCCACTTAAAACAACATAATGCTATTACCAATGAAACTAAGAAAACTAATCCTTATCTCCGGCTTATTGCTCGGATTCGCTCAGACTATCGGCGCGCAAAACCAGTTAATCACCTATCCCGCTCCTCAGGAGGCGGAATTGAAGGACGACTTCACCGTCAAGGTGCGCCAACCGGGTGGAAAGTGGCAAACGATAGCCACCTATCCCGTCAAAGTGGACGAAGTAAAAGAGGCCCGGCACCATGTAGAGCTGGCCTCCATGAGCTATTTCGACTTCGATGGTGAAGTGGAAGTGTCGGTCACCGCCCATAAGGAAGAGATAGAAACAGCCCGCATACGTCCTCTTTCCTACGGCATCACTCCGCAGGTCAGCCGCAACACGCTTACTTTCAAGCTGAACTCTCCCCACAACTTGTCGATAGAAGTGAACGGAGACATCTTCCACAACCTGCACCTCTTCGCCAATCCGATAGACCGGAACAATCCGCTGAAGCCGGGCATGAACCCGAAGAAGTTGAAGAAGAACCGCAACCTGATTTATTTCGGTCCGGGCATGCACCAATTGCCAGGCGACACGCTGGACGTACCTTCAGGCAAAACCGTATACATTGCCGGAGGAGCCATCGTCAGAGGGTGCATACGGGCAAAGAATGCCGAGAGTGTAACTATCTGCGGCCGGGGAGAAGTACATCCCGAAGGACGTGGAGCAGGAGTCAGCATCATCAACTCTAGAAACATCCGGGTAGAAGGCCTGATTACCACCCAATGCCCCACCGGTGGCTCGGACAGCGTGACGATACGCAACGTAAAGGCCATCAGCTCCTACGGATGGGGCGACGGGATGAACGTGTTTGCCAGCAACAACGTACTGTTCGACGGCGTGTTCTGCCGCAATTCCGATGACTGCACCACCGTGTATGCCACCCGTATGGGCTTCAAAGGCGGATGCAAGAACATCACCATGCAGAACTCCACCCTCTGGGCGGACGTGGCCCATCCCATCTTCATCGGACTACACGGCGATGCCGAAGGTCAAGAAGTAATGGAAAACCTGAACTATATCAATATCGACATCCTTGACCATAAAGAAAAGCAAGTGGACTATCAAGGCTGCATGGCCATCAACGTAGGAGACAACAACCTGGTCCGCAACGTGCGTTTCGAGAATATCCGCATAGAAGATTTCCGTCAAGGCCAACTTGTCAACCTACGCATCTTCTTTAACAAGAAATATTGTGCGGCTCCGGGCAGAGGGATTGAAAACGTGCTCTTCAAGGACATCACCTACAACGGAGAGAACGCCGAACTGTCCATCATTGCCGGCTACAACGAAGAACGGAAAGTAAAGAACATCCGCTTCGAGAACCTCAGAATCAACGGAGAAGTGATTTACGACGACATGCCGGACAAACCGAAATGGTACAAGACGGGAGACATGGCACGCTTCTTCATCGGCGAACATGTGGAAGGGGTGACATTTACCAAATGAGGTGCCTGTCAAGTGCCGGAAGCACTCACTCAACCACCCAACCGCCTATCGTGCGGGTGGCACTGTCAAAGTTCACACCGACTTTGACCACCTTCCGCCCCTCTGCCTGATAAGGGATGGCGTACTGCTTGCTGTCTATCTGCGCCAGCGCCTCCTCCGGAGTGCCGTCGAACTTGAACTCGAAGACGTAGACGGCATCCGGCAACTTCACCACGGCATCCGCACGCCCCACGGCTGTCTGTACTTCCGTCTCCACGTATTGTCCCATCAGGCGGAACAGCAGGTAGAAGATGGTCTGGTAATGCTTCTCCGTCTTGTTCTCCAAGTCATTCGGTATGGAGGCGAAGAAAGAGCGAGTGCGCTCCAGGCAACTATCAATATCTCCCTGCTGCAAATCGCGGATAAAGGAAACTGCATAGAAAGTATTCTCGCGAGGAAAACGGTGCACATAGCCCGGAAGCAAGGACTCCGTGAAGCCATAACGCACTTCGCCGTTGGGGTAGGCCAGCCGGTAAAGACGGAAAGCAGGGTCATACCCCTTTATTGTCAGGTAGCCGCTCTGATAAAGTACCGGAATAGGGTCGACAATGTGGTCGGTAGGCGCATCGAACTGTTCATCGGTAGCCGTAAGTCCGTCCAGACTCCTCACGTCGAAATCCATGCGTTGCAATATATCAATCAGAAAGGTAGGAGTGCCCGTAGAGAACCAGAAGTTCTTGTACTCCTTTGCATTGAAAGCATTGAACAAGCTGAACGGATTATAGATGTCGGCGCAATGCTTGCTGAAATGATAACCGTCGTACTGCCTTTTCAGATGAGCGCAAGCTTCCTCGTAAGTCTCATTGTTTGCCTCGGCCATCCGCTCGATGTCCGGTTGCAAGTCTGTGAGCAATTCCTGCTCGGTGATGCCGCAAAGCGCACTGAAATCATCGCGCATGCTGATGTTCTGCAAGTTATTCAGTTCGCTGAAGATGCTCAGCTGGCTGAACTTGCTGATGCCGGTGATGAAGAGAAAGCGAAGATACTGTCCCAACCCTTTGAGGGGGCTGAAGAACTTCCGCATCTCGTTGCGGAGCTGTTGCTGCAAGGCGGTGTCGGAATTGCTGTCCAACAAGGGAGCATCGTACTCGTCAATCAGCACGACCACCTGCTTTCCGGTCTGCTCATAAGCTCTTAAAATAGTGCCTTGCAGACGTTCGGAAGTAGTTTTTTCCGCTTCATCCTTTCCATAAACCTTTTCCCACCGGTGCAGGAAGAGGTTAAGCTGCCCGGTAAGGTCAGTCAGTTCCGTATATTTTGTCAGGCTGAAATCAATGTGCAGCACCGGATAGGTCTCCCAATCCTTCTCCAAACGTTCCATGGCCAACCCACCAAAAAGGTCTTTCTTCCCTTGGAAGTAGGCCTCGAGTGTGGAGACAAGCAGGCTCTTGCCGAACCGGCGCGGACGGCTGAGGAAATAGACCCGGTCAGTATGTGTCAGTCTATAAACCAGCTCTGTCTTGTCTACATACACACAATCGTTGTTGCGTAACTGTTCAAAATTCTGTATCCCTATCGGATAACGCCGGATGTTCAGTTCCATATCTGCCTTCTTTTAATAAAACGTTGAATAAAGCAAAGCTACAGCTTATTCTTCACATATACTATAACGAGAAAACATGCTTTTCATACCCGGCCCGAAGCCGGTAGTTATTTTCATTCTATTTTCCAACCGCCTATCGTGCGCGTGGTGCTGTCGAAGTTCACGCCCACCTTAATCACCTTCCGTCCATCCGCCTGATAGGGAACGGCATACTGCTTGCTGTCTATCTGCGCCAGCGCCTCCTCTGGAGTACCGTCGAACTTGAACTCGAAGACGTAAATGACATCCTTCATCCTTACCACTACGTCCGCACGGCCCACGGCACTCTTCACCTCCGCATCCACATACTGCCCCATCAGACGGAACAGCAGGTAGAAGATGGTCTGGTAGTGTTTCTCCGTCTTGTTCTCCAAGTCATTCGGTATGGAGGCGAAGAAAGAACGGGTGCGCTCCAGGCAACTCTCAATTTCCCCCTTGCGCAAGTCGCGGATGAATGAAACCACATAAAAGGTGCTGTTCTCGCCCGGCAGGTGCACGTAGGCCGGAAGCAGAGACTCGACAAATCCCTGCCGCACCTCCCCGTTGGGGTAAGCCAGGTTGTAAATGCGGAAATCGGGGTCATAGCCCTTGATGGTAAGATAACCGCTCTGATAGAGCACCGGAACCGGACTCACGATTCGTTCGGTAGGTGCGTCGAACTGCTCGTCAACAGCCTCGATGCCTTCCAGCGAACGGACATCGAAATCACACTCACGAAGCAAGTCTATCAGGAAAGTCGGAGTGCCCGTAGAGAACCAGAAGTTCTTGTACTCCTTTGCATTGAAAGCGTTGAACAGGCTGAACGGGTTGTAGATGTCGGCACAATGCTTGCTGAAATGATAACCGTCATAACGCTGTTTCAAATGAAGACATGCTTCCTCGAAAGTTTCGTTGTTCGCTTCGGCCATCCGCCCGATGTCAGGCTTCAGTTCCGTCAACAACTCCTGCTCAGTGATGCCGCAGATAGTGCTGAAATCATCGCGCATGCTTATATTCTGCAAGTTGTTCAGCTCGCTGAAGATACTCATCTGGCTGAACTTGCTGATGCCGGTGATGAACAGGAAGCGGAGATACTGCCCCATGCCCTTGAGGGGGCTGAAGAAATCGCGCATGATGCCCCGCAACTCGCTCTGCAAAGCCACGTCACTGTTAGTGTCGAGCATCGGAGAGTCGTATTCGTCCACCAATACCACCACCGCTTTTCCCGTTTTCTTATAGGCACACTCTATGACATTGCCCAGCCGGACACTGAAAGGCGTGTCTTTCTTGTCCTCCACACAGCAACCGTATTCCCTTTCCCACCGTTCCAGGAACCAGTTTATGGCGGAGCGCAGGTAATGGGCGGAGAGGTATTTGCTGATGCTGAAATCGATGTGCAACACCGGGTAGCTCTCCCAATCCTTCTCCAGGCGCTCCATGGCCAACCCTCTGAAAAGGTCTTTCTTCCCTTGGAAGTAGGCCTCGAGCGTAGAGACGAGCAGGCTCTTGCCGAAGCGACGGGGACGGCTGAGGAAATAAACCTGGTCGGTATGCGTCAGTTTATAAACCAGCTCCGTCTTGTCTACATACACACAGTTGTTGTTGCGCAACTGTTCAAAGTTCTGTATCCCTATCGGGTATCTTCTGTAGTCTTCTAACATAGCTATGGAGGAAATCAATGGTTATAAAGACAAAGGTAGGAATTTTACTTATTATATTCACAAATATCTCTTATGTTTCTTCCGCCCGTCCCTTAAGTCTATCAACGGCTCACTATAGTGAGCCGTCTTGTTCACCGAGGTGAGCCGAATCGTTCACTATAGTGAGCCGCTGCCGAACATAAGGCAAAAATGCAACAAACAAAGGGGAATAGCAAACGAAAGGCCTTGATTTATCGGAAGAAACAAAAGCATTTTACCGGCAATAAGCCGAAACCATCATACAACCGATACCGAAAAATGAAAATTACTCTTATCAGAAAAGAAAAAGAAAGCGGAACAGAGGCTTTAAGCATCTGCGACACAGACACATTGTTCAACAGAATAAAAACGGAAACAAAGTCCGGGCATATCACCGCCCTGTGGGAAGCGCTGCCTGCACTGGAGGGTACATACGCCCGATATGAACACATGAGGGTAAAAAGGGTAGCAACTTATTTCTGAGCTTTCACTTTCACTGCTTCATGCTCATAATCCACCGGTAGCACCTTACCGTTTACTTCCAAGGCAACCGGACGTTTCATATTTCCAAAGGTTGCATGTATCTTCGGCTGTCCCTCTATCCAAAGGTTCAGTTTTTTGTTTTCCTCTTTCCGAATCACAAACAGTTTGGAAAGGGAAGAAAAATAAGACACCTCCCCTCGCCGCAAAGCACTACCGTGACAGATGAAGAAATCTTTTGAATCGGCAGCGTCAGTACTTTCTTCATAAGTAACCGCAAACATATAGGCATCCGTCTGCCAGCCATCTGCTTCAATCCACGAATTACTGTGCATCAAGCGCCCGTCTGCCAACTGATTGATATACAAGTCCGTTACTTTCCCTTCGTTCCGAATGCGCAAACCAATCCAATCCTTTCCTTCACGCTTCTCCATCCGAGGAAGCAGCTTTTCACCCGGAGTATCCTTCAGGATAATGGCAGTAACTCCTTTCACCCGATCTGTCTTTGCCGGCAAATGAAAGGAATAATAGCTGTCCTTCCCCTTCAAATCTTCCGAAGGCGTTTCGATGACCTCCCAATAAAGGTCCTCAGGATAATCATGCACGAAATCGGACTTCGCCAATAATTGCGGATATAAGGGACGCACTATGACGGACGAATTACCATGCGTGATATTCAAATCAATACCCTGCTTTTTAGCCTCTCCTCCCGGATGCCAAAGCCATTCAAACTGCCCCACATCATGGGTTTTCAGGTCATCTATGATATAAATCACATTGTCCATCCACAAGAAATGACGGAAGTTGCGGCTGAAATTGTCCGAATAAGGACCGGTACCGTCTGCCAGAATGTACTTCATATTCCCCGCATCCATCAGATAATGCAGGTAGCCCCGTAGAGTGGAGCCATGGTATTGCTGCTCACGCGACTGTCCTTTACCATTAAACAACACAACATTATGAGCCTGACTCTGAAAAAAATAATTACGATATTCCGGATTTGGATACCAACAGTTACCTGCATCCTTTATAATATCCACTCCCTTGTGGAATAAGATAAAAGAGTTGGCATCCGCATGGGAGTGGTTCCAAGTATACCCGGACTTCACAGCAAGCATCGTGGCATCTCTCTCCCAGGAAGTGCGCATCGTAGCCCAACCGAAATCAGCAAACAGTTGCGACTTCTTTGCTTCCGGCAGTGAAGGCGCCTTGCGCAAATCGGGAGTATAGAGAAATCCCATCGGACGATTCACGAAATAACCGTCACGATGTTGTCCCTGCTCCACTTGGCTGATATACCAAAGCATATTGTCATCCTTGATGCCTAAGGCATAAAGCAACATCAGGCTACTCTCGGCAGACACATTCTTATGGCTGTCGCCAAAGTTCAGACTATACAACATGCCGGTGCGCGGATAACAAACGTGCATAAAGTAACTTGCAACTTTCTTTAGCTCAGGGATTTCGGGCTGCTGCTGTCCGGGATTCATATTCTTCCACGCCAATCGGAACTGCAGCGCCTCCTGAATACCGAAGTTAGCATAGTTCAGACTCTCGTACATGCCACCTGCCTCATCAAATGATTTAGGTTTCTGCTGAAGCACATCTCCGGCAAAGCTGAACCATTCGGGCAACACTTCATTGAGTATCCGGGCACCTTCCACAGCTTCGGGCAATTCGTTCTGCAAGCTCAATGCCAGAATCCCCCCCATACATGCACAAGAAGTCCACCAATTATGTCCCATCGAATTCAACGAATGAATACGTGTAGGCTCCAATACCCAATCGCCCAGACAAGGATCAAGCGCCAAACGCTTCAATCCTCTCGCTATTTCCTTCCTTTCGGAAACGGAAAGTTCATTGTAAACAGCATCGTATGCGATAGCGGAAAGATAGGCCTTATGAGCCAGCCCCAAATCAGCCGTCCAGACGGGAGTACGCGCCAACATCTCTGTACTCCCCCATGTTTCTACTTTAATGGCGTTAAAAAGTATCTCTTTTATCTTATCAGCATACTTTTTCTCATCTGTCATCAGATAAGCTAAAGACAGATAATCCAAATCGCGTATATTCCTCCCTTGTAGTTTAGAATCTGCCGCTGCCTTTATTTGCTTCCATGCCTCAGCAAACTCCGGTTGGGCTGCCGCCCGCTGCTTGGCTTGTTGTATCCGTTCGGACGTATAAAGTAACGAAGGATGCTTTACTTTTTGTGCTTGCATACAAGCGAAGCAAGCTATCATTCCTATTAATGCAATAAGTCGTTTCATCATCAATTATATTTGTTTATTTGGTTCCACATACTCAAAAGTTCTATTTCACCGGTATTAAAACGAAAGAAAATTCATAATCGGTATAAGGCAATTTGTATTTTTTCAGTGCATAGGCGTCATTTCCCCAACTGGTAACACCGCCAATACCCGTCTGCGCCCCATCAATACACACATTGGTATAGTCAATAGGTGTTATTTCTGGAAAATGACGCTGGCCTTTCTCTTCTCCATCATCCAAAGAATCAATGGAATAATGTAGGGCAGAAGCATAAAAAGGAATATCCGAAATAAACTTCAGGCCTCGTCCGCCACAATCTGCCTGCATCCACCAGCGAATGTCGCTCTTCGTACCCGTTTCCTGAGGACGGATGTAAGGATAGGCTTGCTCCGTTGCCGTCTGGATATATTTCCCTATGAATGCAGATGCTTTACGGTCGGCATAATTCTCAATAGGGCCACGGCCATAGTAAGTACTATATTCCATAGTTGCAGGCATCTGCAGCTGCATGCCGAAGCGATACAAATCGGAGACCTTTGCCCCCTTGGTTACGTTCATCTTCTGAACAACCTTTATCTGTCCCGAATTGCTGATGTAGTAAGTCAGATGGAGCAGGGCTTGTACATCCGGCATATCGTAGGCCGCACGTACCACTACCAAATCATTCTCGACTGCCGTATCCAACGACTTCAACTTGATAACCGGATTTCTCCATACTCCATAGGCTTTATGCACATTCCCCCCATAATCATTATCCGTTCCTGCACGCCAAAAGTTGGGAGTAAGCATGCCTCCTTCCTTCAACATCGGAACACCTCCTACTTCATACCGGGAAAGATACCCGTTATTCCTATTGAAATCAATAATAAATGATTCACCACGTACCCGTAAAGCATTCTTATTCTCGTTATTGATAACCGGAATGTTTACTGATTGGTTGGAAAAGGAGCGATTGGCAAAAGCCGATGCATCACCCTTGAATGATTGTACCGTCATCTGCGCTCTAGCCACCGTTTGTCCTGCGGCAATCAACCGTTCTTCGTATTTCTGTGTGAAATATACATTCAATAATACCTCCTTTGAAGAGGCTATCTTACTGAGGTCATAAGGCAACACCATATTCACCGTCTTCTGTGCCGGAACATCCAGTTCGGTTATGGTCCCAGTTTGTACAGCTTCACCATCAGCAAGCAGTACCCACTCCAAGGCATAAGCCGAAAGGTTACGGAAAAAATTTTCGTTGTAAACCGCAATCTCCCCTTTCAGCAAATTAAAGGGAGTCACCCAAATATTCTGATAGAAAAAACTCACTTCATCAGCATGGGGATTGGGAATGCGGTTTGGACTAACCAACCCATTGTCACAGAAGTTCTTGTCGCTGGGGTCATAAGGATTAAAATCTCCACCATATTGATAAATCAGCACTCCATTCTTACCCTTTCCATGTAAACTCTGGTCTACAAAATCCCAAATAAAACCTCCCTGAAACTTAGAATATTTACGTACTAATTCCCAATATTCCTTGAAACCACCTCCTGAATTTCCCATCATGTGGGCATATTCACACTGAATCAAAGGCTTCTGTGCATCAGTTCCCTCATCCAAACAATACTCTTC
>ENA-UEYL01003388-UEYL01003388.1-human-gut-metagenome-genome-assembly--contig:-NODE-3388-length-10561-cov-4.147844_pt1 | contig 10561 bp, 8 predicted proteins | sample MGYA00242941_ERZ507946 | MGnify/ENA primary metagenome ERZ507946 (study PRJEB26167, sample SAMN06115482) | human gut metagenome | host: Homo sapiens | place: China:Guizhou | collected 2015-03-11...
GTCATCGGCTATCAGTTCGTCAAGCTGGGCAAGATGATGGAGGATATCCGTCACGGCAAGACCCCCAACGAGGCTTATGAGAAGAACGTGGGTACTTACGGCCGCTTCAGCAAGGAGCAGGGTGCTGTGAAGTACATTGACCCGCGTGAGGAATAAGAGAGGAGGAACAACTCATGGCAACTTTTGAATCTATGGATCGCCGCATGCCGAAAATCGAGGCATGCCTGAAGGCTAACGGCCTGGAGTCTCTGGACGCTTGCAACGAGATGCTCCTCGCAAAGGGCATCGACTGCGACAAGATCGTGCGCGGCGTTCAGCCCATCTGCTTTGATAACGCTGTCTGGGCATACACCCTGGGCACCGCTATCGCCGTCAAGCGCGGCCTGACCGATGCTGCCGAGTGTGCTGCTGCCATCGGCGAAGGTCTGGAAGCCTTCACCATCCCCGGCTCTGTCGCTGAGCAGCGTCAGGTCGGTCTGGGCCACGGCAATCTGGGCGCTCGTCTGCTGAGCGAGGACACCACCTGCTTCGCTTTCCTGGCAGGCCACGAGTCCTTTGCAGCTGCTGAGGGTGCTATCGGCATCGCCCGCACTGCAAACAAGGTCCGCAAGACCCCCCTGCGTGTCATCCTGAACGGCCTGGGCAAGGATGCAGCTTACATCATTTCCCGTATCAACGGCTTCACCTATGTTCAGACTGAGTACGACATCCCCACTCAGACCCTGACCGTCGTCAAGGAGATCCCCTTCTCTGAGGGCGAGCGCGCAGCTGTCAAGTGCTACGGTGCAAACGACGTTATGGAAGGTGTTGCCATCATGAAGAAGGAGGACGTTCAGTGCTCCATCACCGGCAACTCCACCAACCCCGTCCGCTTCCAGCACCTGGTCGCCGGCACCTATAAGAAGTGGGCCATCGAGAACGGCAAGAAGTACTTCTCCGTCGCTTCCGGCGGCGGCACGGGCCGTACCCTGCACCCCGATAACGTCGCAGCCGGCCCCGCCAGCTACGGCCTGACCGACTCTCTGGGCCGCGTCCACGGCGATGCTCAGTTTGCAGGTTCCTCTTCTGTGCCTGCACACGTCGAGATGATGGGCCTCATCGGCATGGGCAACAACCCGATGGTCGGCGCTACTGTCGCCTGCGCTGTTGCTGCTGCACAGGCCAACGCCTAAATCCTTTTCCAAAGTTCGGCAGAGGGGGCTGCTTGTAAAAGGGCAGCTCCCTTTTTATGCTGATAGATGTTCGCAACCACAAACCACGAAGTAAGCAAGGAAGGAAAATCATGAAGAAAGCTCAGATCAAAAAGAGCGTGTCTGCACTGGCTATGGCAGCGGTCATCGCGGTCAGCCTGTTTGGCTACGGCTGCGGTGCAAAGCCTGCCTCTACCAGTTCTGACGCAGGTGTGTCCGGCGACTTCACCGGCACTGCCAAGGGCTTCGGCGGCGACGTTTCCGTCACCCTGACCCTGACCGACGGCGCCATCACCGGCTGCACCGCCGAGGGCAAGGAAGAGACCCAGGGCGTCGGCTCTGAGGCCATCGCCAAGATGCCCGGCGCGATCGCCGAGAGCGGCAGCATCGCTGTGGACGGCGTGTCCGGCGCTACCATCACCTCTACCGCCATCAAGGAGGCTGCTGCAGCTGCTCTGACCGCTGCCGGCCTGAACCCCGATGACTACAAGACCGCTGTGGAGAACAACGCTACCGCCGAGGACTCCACCGTTGACGCAGATGTCGTCGTCGTCGGTGCAGGCGGCGCAGGCATGACTGCTGCCATCACCGCTGCCGCTGAGGGCAAGAGCGTCGTCATCCTCGAGAGCCAGTCCATGGTGGGCGGTAACTCCGTCCGCGCTACCGGCGGCATGAACGCCGGCAAGACCGTCTATCAGGATGAGAACGAGTTCGGCGAGTCTGCCGGCGTCGAGAAGACCCTGAAGACTGCTGCCGAGAAGTACGCCGACAACGAGACCATCACCGCTCTGGCAAAGACCGTCTCCGAGCAGTGGGCTGCCTATCAGGCCAACCCCACCGGCTACTTCGACTCTGTCGAGCTGATGGAGCTGGATACCATGATCGGCGGCAAGGGCATCAACGACCCCGAGCTGGTCGAGACCCTGTGCGCAAATTCCGCTGACGCCATCGACTGGCTGGACGAGCACGGCATCACCCTGCACAACGTCTCCAGCTTCGGCGGTGCATCCGTCAAGCGCATCCATCGCCCTGTGAACGCAGAGGGCAAGACCGTTTCCGTCGGCTCCTACATGATCCCCCTGCTGCAGGAGAACTGCGAGAAGGCCGGCGTCAAGATGATGCTGGACACCACCGCAACGGAGATCCTGACCGATGCCAACGGCGCTGCCGTGGGCGTCAAGGCCACCGGTGCTTCCGGTGAGACCGTCACCGTCAACGCCAAGGCAGTTATTCTGGCTTCCGGCGGCTTCGGTGCAAATCTCGACATGGTCGTCAAGTACAAGCCCGAGCTGAAGGGCTTCATGACCACCAACGCCCCCGGCATCCAGGGCCAGGGCATCGAGATGGCACAGGCCATCGGCGCTGCTACCGTGGACATGGACCAGATCCAGATCCACCCCACCGTTGAGGCCAACACCGCTGCCCTCATCACCGAGGGCCTGCGCGGCGACGGCGCTATCCTCATCAACGAGGAAGGCAAGCGCTTCATCGACGAGGTCGGCACCCGCGACGTCGTCTCCGCCGCTGAGATCGCCCAGACCGGCAGCTACAGCTGGCTGGTCGTCGATCAGGCCATGGCCGATGCTTCCAGCGTCATCCAGGGCTACATCAAGAAGGGCTACACCGTCACCGGCGCTACCTACGAGGAGCTGGGCAAGGCTATGGGCGTCGATGCCGCTGCCTTCGCAGAGACCATGGAGAAGTGGAACGGCTACGTTGAGGCCAAGAATGACCCCGACTTCGGCCGCACCAGCTTCGCCAACCCCCTGAACACCGCTCCCTACTACGCTGTGAAGGTCACCGCCGGTGTCCATCACACCATGGGCGGCCTGAAGATCAACGCCAACACCGAGGTGCTGAACGAGAAGGGCGAGGTCATCCCCGGCCTGTTCGCAGCAGGTGAGGTGACTGGCGGCGTCCACGGTGCAAACCGTCTGGGCGGCAACGCTGTTGCTGACTTCACCGTCTTTGGCCGCATTGCCGGTGCTGCTGCCAGCGACTACGCTGCATGAGCATCCGCAAGCAGCCTGAGCCGGCAAAAGGCGCAAAACGCCTGAGCTGGAAGGCAAACCTCCTCTTCGCAGCCGTCGTCCTGGCGGCAGCTGTCCTGCTGGTCTTTCTGCTGCGTCCGCGCAGCAGGACGGAGCCGCTGGCAGCGGTCGTGGATTTCGGCGACGGCATCACCGAGGTGCTGCCGCTGGATAAGGACTACGATTACCTGTACGATGTGGGCGGCTATGTCGTTCATTTACAGGTAAAAGACGGCACCATCTCGTTTCAGGACAGCCAATGCCCAGACCATGTCTGTGAGCAGTTCGGCCAGCTGAGCGAGGAAGGTGCATGGGCGGCCTGCGTCCCTGCCGGGGTGTATGTGCAGCTGGCTCCGCTGAGCGAGGCCGAAGCCGCATCCTGATAGGAAAAAAAAAGAGACACCCGCATTGCTCTGAAAAGGGCGCTGTGGGTGTCTCTTTTTGCATAAAAACGGGCGTGTATTTTGTAAATAAAGGGTGAAATGAAATTTGGACGCTTGAGTATTTTGGTGAAATGCGATACACTACCAATAACAGATTTTTCGTGCAAAGGGGCAACTATGCCCTTTTGCATCGACTAGGAGGAAAAGCATGATCTGGAAAAAGAAAAAGGATGCGTCCGCTGAGGCTGCTGAAACCGCAGAAGCCAAGTCCAGCGCGTCTGCATTCGCCAAAAAGAACTGGAAATGGCTCGTGCCGGTGGTCGTCGCGGCGGCAGCGGGCGCTGTCTTTCTTATAAGCGGCGGCGGGAATAAAGCTGCCAGCCGCGATGTGACCTACGCCGAGACGACGCCGGTCCGTCAGGATGTCTCCAACTCCCTGAGCGGCACCGGCACGCTGAACCCGGCCAATACATATACCGTCAAGTCTCTGGTGGACGGCAAGATCCTCACCGGCGGCTTTGAAGAGGGCGATAAGGTGGAAGAGGGCGATGTGCTCTACACCATCGACAGCTCGGACGCCTCCACCAATCTGGAAAAGGCCAGCATTGCCCTGCAGCAGGCCCAGCGCAGCTACGACAAGACCGTAGACCTCCAGTACGTCCGCGCAGAGGTGGACGGCACGGTCAGCAGTCTCAAGGTCGCAAAGGGCGACGAGGTGACCAGCGGCCAGGAGGTGGCGGTCATCCGTGACAGCTCCAAGATGCTGCTGAACCTGCTGTTCCCGGCAGCCGACGCCGCCAACTTCTCGGTGGGCCAGAGCGCTGACGTGGTGCTGGACGGCACCTTTGAGACGCTGAATGGCACCATCACCGCCGTCACCGGCACCGATGAGCTGAGCACCGGCAACCTGCTGGTGCGCACCGTCACCATCCGGGTCAACAATGCCGGCGGTCTGACCACCGCTCAGGCCGCTACCGCCAGCGTCAACGGCGTCAGCTCCATCGCCTCCGCCACCTTTGCCTATCAGGCAGAGCGCACCCTGACCGCTCAGGCCAGCGGCACCGTTTCCGCCATCAATGTGCAGGAGGGCGGCGCGGTCTCCAAGGGTGACATCATCATCGAGCTGACCGGCGACGAGCTGACCGAATCCATCCAGTCTGCTTCCGAGTCCCTGCGCAGCGCTGAGATCTCGATGCAGAACCAGCAGGACAATATGTCCAACTACACCATCACCTCGCCCATCAGCGGCACCATCATTGAGAAGGACGCCAAGCAGGGCGACGCCCTGACCTCCGGCAGCACCCTCTGCGTCATCTACGACCTGAGCTATCTGGAGATGGTCATCAATGTGGATGAGCTGCAGATCGGCGCATTGTCCGTGGGCCAGAAAGTCCAGATCACCGCTGACGCTGTGGCGGACAAGACCTATGTCGGCACAGTCACCCGTGTGTCCATGAAGGGCAGCTCCAGCGGCGGCACCACGACTTACCCCATCACCATCCGCATCGATAACACCGACGGCCTGCGCCCCGGAATGAACGCCAACGCTGAGATCGTCGTGGCCGAGGCCGGCAACGCTCTCGTCGTGCCGAATGCTGCCGTTATCCGCGGCGGCTATGTGCTGGTGAGCAAGAAGTCTCCCAGCGCAGCCAATGCGGTGGAAGACATGGACGCACCGGACGGCTATGTCTACGTCAAGGTCGAGACCGGCGTCAGCGATGACAGCTACACCGAGATCAAGAGCGGCCTGCAGGAGGACGACACGGTGGCCTACGACACCAGCTCTGTGTCGGATGACTATTACAGCGACAGTATCTGGTAAGGAGGTGCCCCATGAGCGCTCTTATCGAATTTGAGCAGGTGTGCAAGTATTATCAGATGGGCGATACGCTGGTAAAGGCCGCCGACCACATCACGATGAAGATCGAGAAGGGGGAGTTCGTGGCCATCGTGGGCCAGTCCGGTTCGGGCAAGTCCACCTGCATGAACATCATCGGCTGTCTGGACGTCCCCACCTACGGCACCTACCGGCTCAACGGCAGGGACGTGGGCAAGATGAACCGAGACGAGCTGGCAGATGTGCGCAACGAGATGCTGGGTTTCATCTTCCAGCAGTATAACCTTCTGCCCCGCCTCAACCTGATGGAGAACGTGGAGGTGCCGCTGATCTACGCGAATATCTCCCGCGCCGAACGCCACCGGATGGCGCAGGAAGTGCTGGAAAAGGTGGGTCTGGGGGATAAGCTCAAAAATCTGCCCAACCAGCTCTCCGGCGGCCAGCAGCAGCGTGTGTCCATTGCCCGTGCTCTGGTGCGCAACCCGGCGGTCATCCTCGCCGACGAGCCCACCGGCGCTCTGGACTCCCACACTGGCCGCGAGGTCATCGGGATGCTCCAGCAGCTCCACAGGGAGGGGCATACCGTGGTGCTCATCACCCACGACAATTCCATCGCCGTGCAGGCGGAGCGTATCATCCGTCTGGAGGACGGTCAGGTGGTGTACGACGGCGATGCCCACGCGCCTGAGGCTGTCGTGCAGCCCGCTCTGTCCGACGAAGCGGCACAGGAGGAAGCAAAATAATGGTATTAGAGACTTTCCGTCAGGCACTGCAGAACGTCTGGAGCAATAAACTGCGCACGTTTCTGACCATGCTGGGCATCATCATCGGCGTCATGGCGGTCATCGTCATCGTCGGTTTGGGCAACGGCATGACCAGGAGTATGCGGGACAGCTTTTCCGCAATGGGAACCAACACCCTCTCCATCCAGATATGGGGCTATGGTTCCCGCACTGCGACGGTGGATGATCTGTACGACATCGTCAAAAAGAACCCAGAACTGCTTTCCTCCATCTCGCCGCAGCTGGATTTCAGCGACAACACCCCCAAGGTGGGTACGACGAACTACCGTTACGGTACGGTGTACGGCGTGGATGAGAACTACATCGAGTCGAAGGGCTACACCCTGGCCAAGGGCCGGAACATCCAGTATATGGACATCGCAGACAACAAGCAGATCTGCGTCATCGGCGATTACATCAACCGCACGGCCTACGGCGGCAATGCGGTGGGCCAGACCATCAAGCTTGGCCCCTATAAGTTCCGCATCGTGGGTGTGCTGAAGGCCAAGATCTCCAACTTCGACCAGCAGGAGGGCAGTGACGACGATGCCGTCTACCTGCCCTACACCACAGCCATGCGCCTTTCCAACGAAAGCTCGCCGGACTCCTACTCCGCCATCATGGTGGACGAGGGCCAGGCCAACGAGGCCAAGGCTGCGGTGGAGCAGGGACTGTATGACATCTTCAAGAGCGACAATGCTTACTACGTCTACAGCGCCAGCGAGTGGCTGGAAGAGATGAACAAGATGATCAACATGGTCATCGTCATCCTCACCGGCATCGCCAGTATCTCGCTGCTGGTGGGCGGCATCGGCATCATGAACATCATGCTGGTGTCCGTCACCGAGCGCACCCGTGAGATCGGCATCCGCAAGGCCATGGGCGCGAAGGAAAAGACCATTCTGGCCCAGTTCGTCACCGAGGCGGCCACTACCTCGGCTCTTGGCGGCACGCTGGGCATCGTCCTCGGCTACATCGTGTCGGCCATCGCCAATCAGGTGCTGCCCATGTTCACCGATGGCATGGACATCACGGTCAGCCCGTCCTTCAACTCCATCGTGGCAGCTTTCGGCATCTCGGTGTTCATCGGAGTGCTGTTCGGCTATCTGCCCGCAAAACGCGCCGCGCGGCTCAACCCCATTGACGCGTTGAGATATGATTAACCTCTCCGTCTGTGCCTTTGGCGCAGCCACCTCCCCTGACGAGGGGAGGCCTTGGCAGTACGGAAAGCTTTCTCTCTTCGCCAGAGGCTCCCCTCGGTAGGGGCAACAACGACGACCGCCGCCAGTGGCGGAAACAGGGAGTCGTTGTTGGGGCAGCGGCCAGCAAGACGCGCGCAATGCGCAGCGGATGCTGGGTGCCGCAACCCGGCCTTGTCGAGCGAAGCGAGACTGAGAGGTTTAACATTTTTTATAAGGAGATCACAATGAAAAAACGTCTTCTCGCATTTCTGCTGGCGGTCAGCATCGCGGTGTCGATGCTGGTGATGCCGGCATCGGCTGCGGGCAACAACACCGCCGTCCAGTTTGCCATCACGCTGGGTGCTATGGATTCCGAGCAGTCCGGCGCACTGAATGCAGCCGTGACCCGCGGCGCATTTGCCAGAATGCTGACCTCTTACTCTACCTACCGGGAGAGCGTCTCTTCCCAGGGGGCAGTGGGGACCCTCTACACCGACCTGCCCGGCTCCTCGGCATGGGCGCCCTATGTCCGCATCGCCGTGCAGCAGGGCTGGATGAACGGCTACACCGATGGCAGCTTCCGCCCGAACAACGCCGTCACGCTGGAAGAAGCATGCACTGCAGTGCTCAAGCTGATGGGCTATAAGATGACCGACCTGAGCGGCGCGTTTCCCAACGCCCAGCTCAACAAGGCCAGCGAGATCGGCCTGCGTGCCGGCCTCGACCGCCGTCAGGGCGAAGCGATGAACTACGAGGACTGCGCCGTCCTGCTCTACAATGCCCTCACCGCCAACAACGCCAGCGGCTCGGCCTACGGCACGACCCTTGGCTTTACCGTGAGCAATGGTCAGGTGGACGGCTCCACCATCCTGCTCAGCAGCCTGGAAGGTCCCTTCGTGGCTTCGGAGAGCACGGTGCTGCCCTTCGTCCCTGCCAGCGTCTACCGCAACGATAAGGTCTCCGGCTCCGCAGAGCTGAACAAATACGACGTCTACTACTACAGCGAGAGCCTCAAGACCCTGTGGGTCTATACCCGCCGTGCCGCAGGCCGCATCACCGAGGTGTCTCCCTCGGCCAGCGCCCCCGCTTCCATTACGGTGGCAGGCACGTCCTACACGCTGGGCAGCACGGCCATTGCTTCCCAGGTGTCCTCCCTCAACGGCGGCGGTGTCGGCCAGGTGGTCACTCTGCTGCTGGGCATGAACAATGTGGCCGCAGGCATCATCACCGGTGAGGAGGCCGACGAGGTCTTTTACGGCGTGGTGCAGTCGGCTTCCCGCAACCTCATCGACGAGGACAACAGCGCCGATGTGCTTCAGACCGTCAAGGTCCTGTGTACCGACGGCCTTGCCCGCGAGGTGAACGTAGACAAAAGCCTGAACTTTCCCACCGGCTGGCTGGTGGAAGTGCGGGTCAGCCCCGAAGGCGAGAGCGTGGAAAAAATCGATGAGCGCTCCGTCAGCGGCACTGTGAACGAGAACGCCACCGCGCTGGGCGATAGGGCTCTGGCGGATGACGTGCAGATCCTTGATACAAGTACAGGGGGTGTGGCTGGGACGGTTCGTCCCAGCCGCCTATCGGGGGTAAACTTAAAGGCTTCCGATGTCCGCTACTACACCACCAACCCGCAGGGGCAGATCGACAAGCTCATCCTGAACGACGTGACCGGTGACTTGTGGCACTACGGTGTGCTGGACGATGTGAAGAACATCGCCACGAACTACAGCACCCTTCTCAGCGCCATCGAGGCTCAGCCGGGCGACGGCACCATTGATACCGATGCAGTCGTCAGTCAGGTGAAGAGCATCATGGTACCCACCACCACAGAGATCCTGTGGGGCGTTATCTCCGGCGACATCCTCAGCACCGCGTGGGAACGCCTGACCAGCAACACCGGCGCACTTCTGGGCCTCGGCTTCCAGCAGATCGCCAAGATCACCGGCACTCCCTTCAGCCAGATATTCAACTTCATCGGCAGCGGTGCGACCTATATCGGCTACGTCAGCGGCCAGCAGGTCAGTCTGAGCACTTCCATCAAGTATCCTGTTCTGGCCGGCGGCATCGCGGTCTGCCAGGAGACGACCGGCTCTGTCCGCAACATGGTGCAGCTGATGCCCATGAAGATCGACAAGGTGGGTGCGGCCAGCGTCCTTTCCTCCAAGGGCGAAAGGTTTGAAATGGACGATGATACGCAGGTCTACCTGTGGTACAAGGGCCAGTATTACTACACCAAGCTCACTTCCGTCAACTCCGATGATTACTACCTTACCGGCTGGTACGACAACTTTGGCTGCGCCGCTGGCAAAAAGGTGCGTATCATCGTCGCCGTCAAAAAAGACTGATGGCAGGTTATTACAGCCGCTCCGCGCAGCTTGCCCGGCAGATGCGCCAGCTGCTTTTCCCGAGGCGGTGTCCCTGCTGCCGCAGGGTGCTGGGAACGCTGCCGCTCTGTGAGGTGTGTACACCGCGGCTGGAAGAGCTGCGCTGCGGCCCGGTCATGCGGCTGGACGTGAGCCGCCACTATCTGGGTGCTCTGGACGGGGCGGCTGCGCCCTACCGGTATGAGGGCGTCGTCCGCAGTGCCATCCTCCGTGCCAAATACGAAGGCGAAAGCTGGACAGCGGTGGAGCTTGGCGTGGAGATGACGGCCCGGCTGTTCGGGGCAGAGGTGGAGATGCACTGTGCAGAGCCGGTGCCGGGGCTGGTCCCCGGTGCGGCCATCGGTTATGACTGCATCGTTCCGGTGCCTGCCACCAGCCGTCGGCGCGGCTACAATGTGCCGGAACGGATGGCGCAGCCTCTGGCCCATGCACTGGGCCTCCCGCTGCTGCCAAAGGCGCTCTGCCGCGTCCGGGCCGGACGCCATCAGGCAGGACTCTCGCTGGACGAGCGTCTGGCAAATGCGGCCGGTGCCTTCCGGGCGCAGGAGCCGGAGCTCGTGGAAGGGAAGCGGGTGCTGCTGGTGGATGACGTCATCACCACCGGCGCTACCGCCGCAGCCTGTGCGCAGGCACTGCTGGATGCGGGCGCCCACAGCGTCTTTGCCGTGGCAATGGCAGTCACCGAAAATGAAATGGACGCACCATCGAGAGCTTCTGGACGATGAGCGAAAAATCCAGAAAAAATCCAAGAAAAATAAAAAAAGTGCTTGACAAAAC
>ENA-UEYL01003409-UEYL01003409.1-human-gut-metagenome-genome-assembly--contig:-NODE-3409-length-10505-cov-2.689682_pt1 | contig 10505 bp, 10 predicted proteins | sample MGYA00242941_ERZ507946 | MGnify/ENA primary metagenome ERZ507946 (study PRJEB26167, sample SAMN06115482) | human gut metagenome | host: Homo sapiens | place: China:Guizhou | collected 2015-03-11...
TACCGGAAGCAGCACACCGCTTGTTCTCATACCTGTTCCCTCTTATCTTCCTAATATTGTAATAGACACCGGTTCTGCCCATACAGAACCTTCCAGTTCTTTCATCTGCTCTAACTGTGTGTCTCCTTTTATTTTAAACCGTGTTCCATCTGTAAGCAACTGCCACTTGCCCTCCAGGGCAAAATAATTTTCAGAAGGCTCCTGTTCCGGATCAGAACATTTTCCGCCCGGAAGTCGAAATTCCACAGCTTCCTTCTTCGCGTTGTAAATGATAAACAGCTCCTGCCAGGGCGCAGCGTTGTCTATGCTGACGCTTTCTGCTGCAGCCTCCGTCCGGATGGTAAAGGCTACGCAGCCTTCCGGTGCGTCCACAAAGGAGATCTGATCAAGGACCTCCAGACTTCTCTGCCTCCATGCCGGAAAACTTTTTCGCAACAGGATCAGACCGCGGTAAAACTCCGCCAGATCCCGATATTCCTGCATCCGGGTCCAGTCTAACTGATTCACTTTCGCAGCGGAGCGATAGCTGTTGTCGTCACCGTATTTCGTACGCGCCGCTTCCTCTCCCGCCTGCAAAAACGGAATTCCCAGGCAGGTAAAATAAATACCCGCGGCAAGACGGTTCTGTGCCAGAGCTGCTTCATTGTATGCGCCAAAATCCGGCTCCATGCTGTCCGTCAGCGTATGCACCAGCTTGTCCCACAGCGTATAATTGTCATGGGCTGAGACATAGGAAACGGACTGCTGTGCAGACGATGGCTGATAACCGCCTGCTCCGTCGCAGAAGCCAAGCACACTGGAACTAATCTGAGTCTCCAGTCCCTTTGCTCCGTTGACAAAGCCAGTCTCCTTGACTTCAAAAACACTGCCCTTAATGCTGTCCCGAATATCATCATTGAAAAATCCGATTCGGTCAGACAAAAGGGCTGCGTTGCATTTCAGCGCCTGCTCATAGCCTGGCTGGATCGCAGTCTTGCCTGCTGCCCAGGGTTCGCCATACATCAGAATTTCTTTTCCACCCGGCAGGCGATCCAGTGCCGCACGGATCTCATTCATTGTCTCCGTATCATGCAGTCCCATCAGATCGAACCGGAATCCATCCACATGATATTCCTTTGCCCAGTAGCAAATACAGTCGATCATATATCTGCGATACATCCTTCTCTCACTTGCAGTATCGTTGCCGCATGCGGAGCCGTCTGAAAAGCTGCCGTCTGCCTCCTGTCTGTAAAAATAATAAGGAACAGTTTTCTGGAAAACAGAGTCTATGCTGAATGTATGGTTATACACCACATCCATGATCACCCGGATTCCCGCGCGATGCAATGCCTGGATCATTTCACGGCATTCCCGCACCCGTACTTCTCCATGATACGGATCGGTCGCATAGGAGCCTTCCGGTACAAAATAATTGATCGGATCGTACCCCCAGTTATACTGGAGCTTCTTTCCGGTTTCATCTACCGAGCCATAATCATACATCGGTAATATCTGGACATGAGTGACACCCAGCCATTTCAGCCAGCTCATGCACGTCGGGTTTCCTGTATTTCCATCCAGACAGGTATCCTTTTCTGAGAACGCTTTATATTTCCCTCGATTTTCTTCCGAAACACCGCTTTGGGGATCGTGGGAAAAATCGCCTACATGCACTTCCCAGACAACGGGTGCCGGAGCCTTTGGCAGCTTCTCCTGATCCTTGTCCCAGCCCTCCGGCTCAGCTTTTTTCAGATCGATCACCATACTGCGCTGTCCATTTACTCCGGCGGCCTTTGCGTAAGGATCTGCAGTTTCCTGTGTTTGACCGTCCGCCGTTACAAGCCAGGTATAATAAACGCCTGAAAGATCTCCGCTTTTATGCACACGGAAAACGCCTTTTTCTGTGCGTACCGCTTCTGTCCGGTCAAAGGGCTCTGCTGCACCCTCCTCTGCGCTTCCTGCCCGATACAGCAAAAGCTCTGCCCGCTCTGCCGTCGGGGCCCAGAGTGCAAAGTCTGTCCCCTGTGTCTGATAAACCGCCCCAAGGTCATCGCCCCCATATTCATAGGCTTCTTCAAATTCCTGCGAAGAAAGCAGCTCTCGCCATTCCCCCGGCGTCCGTTTCTGCGTTACATCTCCCATTTTCCTGTTCCTCCTGATCAAAAGTCCTTCTCTAAAAGCGCGGATAAAATAACCCGTCTATCCTTTTTATTGTAACAAAAGAAATGGAAGAACTGCAACTGCCCCGGCATGTTGAAATTCTCCCATTTTATATCAATTTTTTATGGTTTTTTGCAAAATCAATCTTTTTCTGTCGTTTTTCCGAAAAAATCTCCTTTAGATCACCTTCGACAGAAACTCCTGCAGTCTCGCGTTTTTCGGATGATCGAAAAATTCTTCCGGCGTGTTTTCCTCTTTGATCCTGCCTTCATCCACAAACAGCACTCTCGTGCCGACTTCCCGGGCAAAGCCCATCTCATGGGTAACGACCACCATTGTCATACCCTCGTGGGCCAGATCCCGCATTACACTTAAAACCTCGCCAACCATCTCCGGATCAAGCGCGCTGGTAGGCTCATCAAACAGCATAACATCCGGATGCATGCACAGCGAGCGAACGATGGCGATTCGCTGTTTCTGACCGCCGGACAGCTGTGCCGGATAAGCGTTTGCTTTTTCTGCAAGGCCGACACGTGCCAGCAGCTCCATCGCTTCTTTTTCCGCTTCCGCCTTGGACTTTTTTAACACCTTGATCGGTGCCAGCGTCATGTTTTCCAGAATCGTCTTATTTGCGAACAGATTAAAATGCTGGAACACCATTCCGATTTTCTGACGATATTGATTTAAATTGCTTTTCGGATCGGTAATCTCTTTTCCTTCAAATAAAATCTCGCCCGAGGTCGGCATTTCCAGAAGGTTTAAGGAACGCAGAAAGGTCGATTTACCGGAGCCGGAGGGACCTACAATAACGACTACCTCACCCTGGCGGATCGTCGCATCAATATGATCCAGCACCTTCGTCGGTCCAAAGGACTTGCAGAGCTGTTTGATTTCAAACAGAACCTGTTTTTCCTGTCCGTTATCGCTCATTGACACGCATCCTCCTTTCCAGTCTGCTGATCAGAGCAGAAAGTACACTCACAATGACCAGATAAATCAGAGCTGCCGCAAACAACGGCATATAAGGCTCATAGGTCTGACTTCTGACGGTATTCGCACCGTGCGTAACATCCGTCAATGCAATGTAACCGCAGATAGACGTCTCCTTTAACAGGGTAATGAATTCGTTGCCCAGGGCAGGCAGGACATTTTTAAATGCCTGAGGGATAATAATATACCACATCGTCTGCACATAGGTCAGTCCCAGGCTTCTGCCTGCTTCAAACTGCCCCTGATCCACGGACATGATACCGGAACGGATGATCTCCGCTACGTATGCGCCGGAGTTGATTCCGAAGGTCAGAATCGCAACCAGCCGCTTGCTGACATCCACAGAACCGAACACGATGTAATACATGATCAGCAGCTGAATCATTGCAGGGGTTCCGCGGATAACCGTCAGGTACAGTTTGCAGATCACATTCAGAATTTTAACCACCAGTGGAGGGCGATCCAGCTTATCTGCAGATGACCGCACAACTGCGATCAATACGCCAATGACAACGCCCAGAATGACAGCGAAAAAGGAAACAACATAGGTTGTTCCCAATCCGTTGGTGAAATATTTCCACCGATTATCGGTTATAAAGTTTGCAATAAATTTGAGTTTAAAATCTTCCATATTATAATTGCTTTCCGATTATCTCTTGTAATTACTTTGTTACAATGATCACCTGGCTTGCTGTTGCATAGGTATCTGTGAAGTCTACGCTCAGCTTACGCTCCTCTGTTACCGTCATGCCTGCTGCACCGAAATCAGCCTTGCCGGAAACAACTGCATTAACGATTGCATCAAATTCCATATCCTCGATCTTTAAGTCATAACCAAGCACGTCGCAGACAGCCTGTGCGATATCAGGATCGATGCCGACAACCTTCTGATCCTCATAATACTCATAAGGCTCAAATGTTGCATTGGTTGCCATAACCAGTGTGCCGTTGGAACGGTCTACGCCTTCCGGAGAGGTATAAGGATGCTGTCCTGCCTCATCACCGATGTAGTTGGAAACGATAGCATCCAGCGTACCGTCTTCCTTTAACTGAGTAAGCGCTTCGTTAATCTTTGCAGTCAGCTCGCTGTTGTCTTTGTTGACACACATTGCATATTCTTCAGAAGAAAGCTCTTCGTCCAGAATCTGTAAATCATCATTCTTTTCCACAAAAGCCTTTGCGGGATTGTAGTCGATCACTACGCAATCGATCTTGCCCTGCTTTAATGCCTGAATTGCATCTGCGCCCTTGTTGAAACGTTCTACAGTAGAACCGTCGTTCTGTTCATATTCCGTTGCCAGCTGATCACCTGTTGTACCGAGCTGAACACCGATCTTCTTGCCAGCCAGGTCAAAAGCTGCGGTATCTGCGCTTTCTGCTTCTGTGGAGGCTGCTTCATCGGTCTCTGCAGCTGCTGTCTCTGCCGCAGTGCTTTCTGCTGCAGTCTCTGTTGCCTGTACTGTTGTCTCTGTGGATGCAGAAGAACCACATGCTGCCAGAGAAGCAACCATGGCTACTGCCAATACACTTGTCAGTAATTTTTTCATTTTCATTTTTCTCCTCCTCATTTCTGCGCACGTTTTTGCGCATGCCGAGTTTGTGTCAAGTGCGCGCAGACACAAATCTCGCGATTGAAAAATCTTATTTTTCAATCTTCTCCTCTGATATCTCCTTATTCTTTTATCTTTAGCTTTATTTTTAAAGACATCTTTAAACGGCATTTTCTTTTCCGCTGCAAATCCGTTTCATGACATCTATACTATCACACTTCCTTTAAAAATCAAGTATAAATTTTCACAAAATATTCACTTTTTTACTGCTTTCTTGTATAAATATTCACACAGATGTATATTATGTGCCGTTATGCATGCCTTTCTGTATATTTTTGTGTATTACACCTCGAAGCGCTCCACAGGCATCCGGGTCGGGGCTTTTGACTCCGACATCCTTTTACACAACCTTTACCCATTCCTAACCGGATCGTGATATCTTGCATTGCTCAAATGACTTATCATAAGTCTCGCAATGAGGCAGACGGCATATGGCTTCAGGCATTCACTATATTTCATTCATCAGCCCGGAACAGAATACTTCCGGCATCAAGGAGGAGAAACATTATGAAAAACAAACTGATCGCACTTCTTACAATGAGCGCACTGGCAGTTGGCACTCTGGCAGGCTGCGGCAATACTGCTGCAACAGATACTGCAGCAAGTGCAGCTGACACAGCAGCTGAACCCACCGTCGAGGCTGTCAGCACAGCAGCTGACGAGGCTGCTGACACAAGCGCAGACAAATATGCAGACCTTTCCGGTTCCGTCAGCATGTCCGGTTCCACTTCCATGGAAAAGCTGGCAAACGCAGTTGCAGAAAGCTTCATGGAAAAATACCCCAACGTGACCGTAACTGCTGAGTTCACCGGTTCTTCCGCAGGTATTGAAAGCGTCCTGGCAGGCAGCGTTGACATCGGTAACTCTTCCAGAAACTTAAAAGAAGATGAAAAGAGCGCAGGCGCAGTGGAAAACATCGTCGCAATTGACGGTATCGCAGTAGTTACAGATCCTGCAAACAAGATAGAAGACCTCACAAAGGATCAGCTGGTTTCCATCTACACCGGTGAAACAAAGAACTGGAGTGAGGTTGGCGGAGACGATCAGGCGATCGTTGTTGTTGGCCGTGAGGCAGGCTCCGGTACGAGAGGTGCGTTTGAAGAGCTGCTGGACATCGCAGATGCCTGCGTTTACGCAAACGAACTGGATTCCACCGGTGCCGTTATGGCAAAGGTTGCTTCCACCCCCGGTGCGATCGGTTATGTTTCTCTCGATGTTGTAGATGATTCCGTAAAAGCTTTGAAGCTCGATGGCGTAGACGCAACAGAAGAAAATATTAAGGCCGGTAACTACGCACTGTCCAGACCCTTCGTAATGGCAACCAAAGGTGAAATCTCCGAGCAGAAGACCGAAGTACAGGCACTGTTTGATTACCTCAGCTCCGATGAGGGCAAGGCTCTGATCAAATCCGTTGGCCTGATCACAGTTGACTGACAACATTTCTTTTCCAAAACACTCCCTGCTGGATGCAGGCCCGGCAATGTCGGACCTGCATTTTCCGGTATTGTGTGCATAACCGCACCTGGGATAACCTTTGATGAAAGGCAGTCTTCTGCAGGCTGCCTGGAATGGAGATTTTTATGAATTCTATTATCGGCAATAAAAAAGCAAGATCCGCGGTAGAACAAACTGCTGAGATCATTTTTACCATCTGTGCATTTTTCGCCGTTCTTGCAGTCATTTCCATTACAGTTTATATGTTTTTAAACGGTACTCCCGCCCTTACAAAGGTGGGACTTACAGAGATCCTGTTTGGCACAGTATGGAAGCCAACCGCTGCAGATCCCAGTTACGGCATTTTATACGTCATTCTGACCTCCATCGTCGGCACAACCCTTGCGATCCTGCTGGGCGTTCCCATCGGCGTCCTGACTGCAGTTTTTCTTGCAGAAACAGCTCCGGAGCCCCTCTCTAAAATCGTCCGCCCCGCCATTGAGCTGCTCGCCGGTATCCCTTCCGTTATCTACGGTCTGCTCGGTATCCTGTTGCTGTGCCCTGCAATGTATAAACTCGAGCAGAAAATTTTTGCCAGTTCTGCGACCCATCAGTTTACCGGCGGTGCAAACCTCATTTCCGCCGTACTTGTCCTTGCGATCATGATCTTGCCTACTGTTATCAATATCAGCGAATCCGCCCTCCGCAGCGTTCCTGCCAGCTTAAAGGCGGCCTCCCTGGGTCTGGGGGCTTCCAGGATCCAGACAATTTTCCGTGTAACGATCCCGGCAGCCAAATCCGGTATCGCAACCGCCATCGTCCTCGGTGTCGGACGTGCGATCGGTGAAGCAATGGCAATCAGCCTTGTATCCGGAAGCAGCGTCAACGCCCCTCTGCCCTTTCACTCTGTCCGCTTCCTGACAACCGCCATCGTTGCCGAAATGGGCTACGCAGCAGATTTACACCGTCAGGTACTGTTCACCATCGGCCTTGTCCTCTTCGTATTCATTATGATCATTAACATGACCCTGAACAAAATTCTGAAAGGAGAAAAAGAGTAATGAGCACAGCTGCTATCCCCACAGAGCTTACGGCTCCCGATTCCTCCAGTATTCTAAACAAAAAGATCCGGCCTTCCGATCTCATTCTCACAGTTCTGATCGATCTGGCTGCGATATTTTCCATCCTTTTATTGATCGCGATTATGGGCTAGGTCTTTTTCAGAGGTCTGCCCCAGATCAGCCTTTCCTTCCTGACCTCTGTTCCCAGCACCATCAAGGGAACCTTTGGTATCGCCGGAAATATCGTCAATACGCTTTACATCATTATCCTTACTCTGCTGATCGCAACTCCCATCGGTATCGGCAGCGCGATCTACTTAAACGAATACGCAAAGCCCGGAAAAATCGTCCGGCTGATTGAATTTACGACAGAAACCCTTTCCGGTATTCCTTCTATCATTTTCGGTCTGTTTGGTATGGTATTTTTCGGAACCACCCTGGGACTTGGCTATTCCATCCTGACCGGTGCCCTGACCCTGACCCTGATGGTTCTTCCCCTGATCACGCGAAACACACAGGAAGCCTTAAAAACAGTTCCCGCGACCTACCGCAGCGGCGCACTCGGCATCGGCGCAACCAAATGGTACATGATCCGCACGATCCTGCTCCCCTCCGCAATGCCCGGCATTATCACCGGTATCATTCTTGCGATCGGACGTATCGTCGGAGAATCCGCCGCCCTTTTATTCACCGCCGGAAGCGGCTATCTTCTGCCCAAGACCTTTGCAGGATTTTTCAAAAAAATCTTCGAATCCGGCGGAACCCTTACGATCCAGCTGTATTTGAGCATGTCCAAGGCACAATATGACGCAGCCTTCGGAATTGCCGCTGTCCTGCTGATCATCGTACTTTTTATCAACCTTCTGACCAAAATACTGGCAAAGAAATTCGATGTTTCCAAACTCGATTAACCGGAGGATAACGCAGCCGCAGCAGCGTCTGCAGAATGGAGAATTCATGAGCAATATCAAAATCAGTACGAAAAACCTCGATCTGTATTACGGCGAAAATCACGCCCTTAAAAACATCAATATGAATATCAAGGCCGGAGCGATCACCGCCTTTATCGGTCCCTCCGGCTGCGGTAAATCCACCTTTTTAAAAACCTTAAATCGTATGAATGACCTCGTGGACAATGTAAAGATCACCGGTGAGGTCAAAATTGACGGCGAGGACATCTACGATCCCCACGTAGATGTCACTCTGCTGCGTAAAAAAGCCGGTATGGTATTCCAGCAGCCCAATCCTTTTCCCATGAGCATTTACGACAATATCGCTTACGGTCCCAGGATCCACGGTATCAAAAACAAGGCTCAGCTGGACGAAATCGTTGAAACCAGTCTGAAAAACGCTGCGATCTTCGATGAAGTCAAGGATCGCCTGAAAAAATCTGCCCTCGGTCTTTCCGGAGGTCAGCAGCAGCGTCTCTGCATTGCCCGTGCCCTTGCTGTCTCACCGGAAATCCTGTTGATGGATGAACCCACCTCCGCCCTTGATCCGATCTCTACAATGAAAATCGAGGACCTGATGGCAGACCTGCGGGAAAAATACACGGTTGTCATTGTCACTCACAATATGCAGCAGGCTGCCCGTATTTCTGACGATCTCGCTTTTTTCCTTGTAGGAGAAATGGTGGAATTCGGCGATACGAAGCAGATCTTTTCCCATCCGCAGGATAAGCGCACAGAGGATTATATCAGCGGACGGTTCGGCTGATCCTGACAGACCCTACCCGTTTTTCTCTGTCCCAGCATAGGAAACAGGCATTACATTGCGATTTTTCATTTTAAATGGAGGTATCTATGACAACAAGAAAATTATACAGTGAAGAGCTGGTACAGCTTTCCGAAAGCCTGGAGGAAATGGGAAACCTCGTTGAAGCTTCCCTGTAAAATTTATTTTTTGCCATCGAAAACAGAGATATGCAGCTGGCAGAGCGGATTGTAGCCGATGACCGCAACGTCAACAATCTGGAGCGCAGCATCGAAGCCCAGTGCCTGATGCTCATTACAACCCAACAGCCCATCGCACAGGATCTGCGCACGGTTTCTTCTATTCTGAAGGTCGTAACAGATATCGAACGCATTGGCGACCACGCCTCTGATATCGCAGAGCTGATTCAGCAGATGGACCACAAGCAGCTGGAACGCTATTCCGGACATCTGCAGCCAATGATCGCAGCTTCCCGGGAGATGGTACACGAGGCAGTCAGCGCCTTTGTCGCCCGGGATCAGAAAAAAGCGAATGATGTCATCGCTTCCGATGATATCATCGACAAGCTTTTTGATAAGGTAAAGAATGATATCGTTATCCACATAAAAGAAGATCGTTCCGATGCGATAGAGAGCCTCGATGCCCTGATGCTGGCCAAATACCTCGAACGCATCGGAGATCATGCGGTCAATATCTGCGAATGGGAAATTTTCCGGGAAACCGGAACCATTCAGAATACAAAAGTATTCTGAAGCTCCATCCGGCTGTCAACAGCTATTTTCACAATTCCTTCGCAATTTTTCCTCATAATCCTCACACTTTTCCAACACATTCCTCACAAATCCTTTTTATACTGTTTCTCAGATAAAGAGAAAGACCAATGGTTCAGCATAAATCTTTGCGCTGAACCGTTTTTCCCGGCAGACTGATACCGATCAGGCAGCTCGCCGGCAGAATAAGAAAAGGAGTGACAGTTATGTACGAAAATGAAAACCAGAGCTTCGACAACAGAGAGCAGGATTATCATTATACCAATACCCCGGAACAGCAGGCACCGACTCGTCCCCGCAAAAAAAATACGAATGCAGCACGCATTGCCAAAAAAGCCGGCGCAATTGCACTGAGCGCTGTTTTATTTGGCGGCGTTGCATCCGGTACCTTTCTGGGTGTCAACTACGCGGCAGGCTATCGGAACAATGCTTCAACAGCTGCATCCTCGGAAAGTGCTTCCGCTTCTTCCCAGACAGCAAGCTCTTCCAGCAGCCTGTTAAAGGCTACCACACCGGTCAGCACAGGCAGCGCAGCATCCTCCGGAAGTCTGGACGTCTCCAGCGTTGCGGAATCCGTTATGCCTTCTATCGTATCCATCACAAATAAATCTGTACAGGAGGTACAGAACTATTTCAGCATGTTCGGCTACGGCGGTCAGGCTCAGGAGGTAGAGAGCACCAGCGTTGGTTCCGGTATTATCATTGGGAAAAACGATACGGAGCTGCTGATTGTCACCAATAATCACGTTGTGGAAGGCGCGGATACCCTTTCTGCAAGCTTCATTGAC
>ENA-UEYL01003412-UEYL01003412.1-human-gut-metagenome-genome-assembly--contig:-NODE-3412-length-10497-cov-3.045106_pt1 | contig 10497 bp, 7 predicted proteins | sample MGYA00242941_ERZ507946 | MGnify/ENA primary metagenome ERZ507946 (study PRJEB26167, sample SAMN06115482) | human gut metagenome | host: Homo sapiens | place: China:Guizhou | collected 2015-03-11...
GGTAACGGCATCTGACAAGCGTAGACAGCAAGAAAACAGGGTTGAATTGGTAGAGCATCTGCCTTACAAGCAGAGGGTCATAGGTTCGAGCCCTATAGGTTCCATATCTATTTCATATCTATTTTATGGCGAGATAGCTCAGTTGGCTAGAGCATGCGGTTCATACCCGCAGTGTCGAGGATTCTTTTTCACCGGTTCACTCGCAGCTTTCAGTAAAATTTTATAAAAAAATGAAAAAGGGAAAGCCAAATCCGGAAAACTGTGTTACACTGGACTTGTTTGTTATCAGTATGAGGAGGAGATAAACGATGGAAAACTTTTTTAAACTGAAAGAACATGGCACCGACGTGAAGACAGAAGTCATCGCCGGTCTCACAACTTTCATGACCATGGCGTATATCCTTGCGGTTAACCCGAGCATCCTCGGCGCAACCGGAATGGATACAGGTGCTATTTTTACAGCAACTGCGCTGGCATCTGCAATCGGCTCTTTCTGTATGGCACTGTTTGCCAACCTGCCCTTCGTACTTTCCGCTGGTATGGGTCTGAATGCTTACTTCGCCTATACGGTTGTCCTGGGCATGGGTTACAGCTGGGAAGTTGCTCTGACTGCAGTATTTGTTGAGGGTATTATCTTTATTATCCTGTCCCTGACAAATGTGCGTGAAGCTATCTTTAATGCGATTCCTGCGAGCCTGAAGGTTGCAGTATCTGTTGGTATCGGTCTGTTCATCACCTTTATTGGTCTGCAGAACGCACATATTGTAGTGGAAGGTCTGTTCTCCTTTAATGGTTCTGTAAAAGCAGGCACTTTCCAGTCCGAAGGCATTACCGTGGTACTGGCACTGATCGGTCTGCTGATTACAGCCTTCCTGGTAATCAAGAACGTAAAGGGCAACATCCTGCTGGGTATCCTGATCACATGGGTACTGGGTATTCTCTGTCAGCTGACAGGCTTGTATGTTCCGAATGCAGAAGCAGGCTTCTACAGCCTGATCCCCAGCGGCATCATTTCCGCACCTGCATCTGTTGCACCGACCCTGTTCAAGATGGATTTCTCTGCAATTGCATCTCTGAACTTCGTTGTTGTAGTATTTGCATTCCTGTTTGTTGATATCTTTGACACACTGGGAACTCTGATCGGATGTGCGACAAAAGCAAACATGCTGGACAAAGAAGGCAAGCTGCCTGGCATCAAGGGCGCTCTGATGGCTGACGCCGTAGGTACAACCGTTGGTGCATGCCTGGGTACCTCTACCATCACTACTTTCGTAGAGTCTTCTTCCGGTATTGCAGAAGGCGGCAGAACAGGTCTGACCTCTGTTGTTTCCGGCTTACTGTTTATCCTGGCACTGTTCTTCTCTCCGGTATTCCTTGCAATTCCTTCCTTTGCAACTGCTCCTGCACTGATCGTTGTTGGTTTCTTTATGATGCAGTCTGTAGCGAAGATCAACTGGAGTGATATGCTGGAAGCAATTCCGGCATTCATCTGCATTTTTGCAATGCCCTTCATGTATTCTATTTCCGAAGGTATTTCGTTCGGCGTTATTTCCTTCGTTGTACTGAATGCGGTAGCTGGTAAGGCAAAAAAGATCACCCCTCTGATGTGGGTACTGGCAGTGCTGTTTATTTTGAAATACATTTTCCTGTAAGATACGGGATTCTTTACTGAAAATCTGAAGCATAATTCATACTGAGAACAACTTCGAAACGATTTGAAAAAGGCGGCGAATAAGAGAAAACCTCTATCCTGCAGCTGCAATAGAAAAGCCGTGTGTTTTGGCAGGCATCGAAAGATGCTGTGCCGGACACACGGCTTTTTGTTATATAATAGGAAATGAAAGAGACGCATTAGGACTAAACAGAAAAAATCCAGTATTTATGCGGGTTTCTGGGGTTCGGAGCCTTATTTTTTTGCACTGAAATCCGGGCAGTAAAAAAGAAGGAGGTCGAGAGAATGGATTTCAAAACGGTACACAAGAACAACTGGTACAACGAAGGCATGAAAAGTATGGTGACAGTATGAACCAGATCATGAAAGTGTTTGAGAATCAGCACTTCAAAATTGACGAAGGGCTTTTCCTCCCTGTTCGGAACATCGGTTCATGCGTATGTCATCGACCAGCGGTTAGAAAAGGCGGCAAGCCTGCTGTTAGAAAGCAATTTGAATGTCAGCTAGGTGGCTATACTGGTGGGATATTCAAAAGCGAGCAATTTCGCAGCGGCGTTCAAAAGGAAATACGGAGTGAATCCGAAAAACTATAAAGCAGAAGCTACGATTGGATAAACGCAAAAAAAACTGATTTTAGGTAGAATAAAATTGGTTTTGGGTTGGAATCGTGAGCGCAAATTGCTATTATATGTTGTGTGGTTAGAAGAAGGAACATAAATTTTATGATGCGAAGGCTATAGAGATCGTGAAGCAGCTGGACTATGACTTTTCCAGGGCGGAGAAGGATGCTGCCATGAGCAGCGGAAATCGAAGATCCGACGGGCGAAGTGCTTGTTGTGATCGAAGGTCTGGTCATGTACTTAACCGAGGCGGATGTAAAGAAAATGCTATCCATTATCTGTAGCCGGTTCGAACATGCGGAGATCATTATGGAGATTATGAATCCTTTTATCATGCGGCACATGAAGGAGAAATCGATTGAGCCCAGTAAGGCTCGCTTTACCTGGGGGCTGAAAAGCGGTAAGGAACTGGAGAGCATGGTGTCGGGGCTTACATGGGTCAAGGATGTGAGTTTGGTCGAAGGGATGAAGGAACTAACTGTATCCTGTCTATAAGTTGCTGGGATGGATACAGCCTGTTAAAAAACTTTCTAACAAGCTGGTAATACTGAGAAAATAGGATAGATATAAACTGCTATTCAGCTTTGTCATAGGAGATGCGTCAGCCATGGAGGAATTGAATTATTTAAGACAAGACAAAAAAATACCGGGGAAGGAATCCTTTGTGACCTATGTTGATTTCCAGGTAAAGGATGGCACCGCCGATATGTGGCTGTATGACATTTTTCCGGGAGTACAGCTCATGGTTGTAGATTTTTCTTCTGAGAGCTGTTTCCGAAGCGGTGAAAAGCAGAATGTAATCGGGATCAATCATTGCCGGAAGGGGCGGTTTGAATGTGCGTTTGACAGCCGGAATTATCTCTATTTGGGAGAAGGCGATATTACCCTGAACAGCCAGATGCACCCGCCAATCGCGTCTTCCTTCCCCTTGAACTACTTTTATGGGTCCACTATTATTTTGTTTCCGGAGGTCATGAAGGGTGTACCGGAGCTTCAGGCCTTTCAAATCAGCGCGGAGGCAATTACAGAGAAATATTCTCTTGAATCAAGATCCCCGGTATTTCGCCGCAATGCGGAAATAGAGCATGTATATCAGGAACTGTATACACATCTGGATCGTCCGTCTCTGCCCTTTTTGCGGTTGAAGATTTTGGAGCTCCTTTATCATTTCCAATTCAGACAAACTCTTTTTGAGGAGAACCAGGACTATATTTCGGGGGTGACTGTGGAGCGGATCAAGCATGTCAGGGAGCATCTGGTACAGGATATGGAACACCGGACCAATCTGAAGGAACTGGCATTGGAGCACAATTTAAGTCTGACACAGTTAAAAGATGGATTCAGGCAAATTTATGGCGAATCACCTTATGCATATTTGCGTAGTTACAAAATGCATCGGGCGGCACAGCTTTTGCGCCAGTCAGATAAAAAAATCAGCGAAATTGCGCTGAAAATGGGTTATCAGAATCCAAGCAAATTTTCAGAGGCATTCCATGCGGTGATAGGCTGCAGACCAAGTGCCTATCGAAAGGAAAAAAAGTAGAAGAAAATCATAGTGACACCTTCCGGATGGAGGTGTCATTTTTTGGCTTTTTGGAGCATTTTGCACAAGGCATGGCTTTTCAGAGTGGCAAAAGAATTTTTCACATGGTAATATGTACGAGTTAGCGTAGACTAACCAAAAATGCAGAAAGGAAAGAAATACCTATGAAAACAAAACTTACAACAAAGGATTTAATTACCGCAGGCACCTTTGGCGCAATTTATTTAGTGCTGCTCACGGTGTTGTCTTCAGTCCTGACCATTGTTCCAATCCTCTTTCTGACAACGCCTTTGATTGCCGGCATCATACTGGGAACTGTGTATATGCTGTATGCCACCAAGGTGCCGCGCACCGGTGCGATCCTGGTGCTGGCGATCCTGGTGGGGCTGATTACGTCTATGGCAACCATTTATCCGCTGATTTTTGCTGTTGTATGGGGATTAATCGCTGAACTCATTACCGCAAAAAGACGCAAATCCGCAGGTGCGCTGGCAATCAGCTACTGTGTGTTCAACCTGACTTCTATGGGTCCCTTCTTTGCCCTTATTCTGGCAAAGGACGCCTTCTTAGAAAGTTGTGCAGGGTACTATGGAGAAGAATATATCGCAACGCTGGATAAGCTGACGCCCAGCTGGATTGTTCTTGTGCTGATTGCTTTGGCTTTGGTGGGCGGATTGCTTGGCGGTCTGTTTGGAAGAAAGATCCTGAAAAAACATTTTGTGAAAGCCGGTATTACAGCGTGAACCGCGAAAAGATTTTCAGCGGTCTTTTGGATCCGAGAAGTAAGCTGGCGGTATTTATTGCCGCCTGCCTTTCGGCATTTTCCGGGCTGACACATCCGCAGGAATTTGTCCTTCTTGCCCTGTGTGTGGGGATAACGCTTCTGTGCCAGAAATGGAAGAGGGCTTTTTATACCGGTCTTATCTTTGCAGTTATGTTTTTATGCGATCTGTTTCTAGCACCGCGATTGTCAGGGATACTGCAGAATATCATCATGCTGGCATGTCATTTCTGCCGGTTTATTTTACCGATGTTTGCAGCCTTTTATATTGTGACACAGACTTCTAGGATTGGGGAATATATCAGTGCATTTACTCAGATGCATCTGCCAAACGAGGTCATCATTCCTCTGGCGGTGATGCTCCGTTTTGTCCCGACTATCCAGGAAGAATGGCAGATGGTGAATCAGGCGCTCCGGTTAAGAGGGATGGCGCTGACATGGAAAAATGTTCTTCGTCGTCCGCTGCAGATGATGGAATATATGCTGGTTCCCTTTTTGCTGCAGTGCTCGGTTATCGTGGATGAGATGTCAGCTGCTGTTATGGCGCGGGGGTTTGACAAAAATATGCCGCGAACCAGTTATGCGGAGGTTCAGATGAAGGCTCTGGATTGGTGTATAATAGCTGTTTCTGCCGGACTGCTGTTCTGGAATCTTTGTTTCTGAGGAAGGGAGGAGATGTTTTGATCAAACTGAATCATGTTTCCTTTTCTTACCAGAACGGGGAAGCAAATGAAATGCAGGTGCTGTCTGATGTAAGCTTTCAGGCATCACGCGGAGAATGTGTGGTACTTTGTGGGAAAAGCGGATGTGGGAAGACGACCATGCTTCGCCTGGTAAACGGTCTTATCCCTCATTTTTATGCCGGGAAACTGGAAGGGAACGTCCTTGTAGGGGGACAGGAAATGCAGCAGACACCGTTGTCCCAAACGTCCCGGATTGTGGGAAGTGTATTCCAGAATCCCCGTACCCAGTTTTTCCATCTGGATACGACCGGAGAGATGGCTTTTAATCTGGAAAATCAGAATGTCCCCCGCCCGCAGATGAAGAAGCGTCTGGAGGAGGTGTCCTATCGTCTGAACCTGCAGGAGCTGATGGACCGGAATATTTTTGAACTGTCAGGCGGCGAGAAACAGCAGATCGCCTGCGGCTCCGTTTATGCGGCTTTACCGTCGGTTATCGTTATGGATGAGCCTTCTTCTAATCTGGATATGGAGAGCATCCGAAAACTGCAGAAGTTGATCCGCATGATGAAAGATGAAGGAAGAACTGTGCTGATTTCAGAGCATCGGCTGTGGTATCTGGAGGGAATCGCTGACCGTTATGTGCTGCTGGAGGATGGCCGGATCAGGCAGGAATTTACGCCGGAAACAGCGGCAGATCTTTCGCTGGAGAAGCGCAAAGCGTTGGGACTCAGGGCAGTAAAGCGGGAGCAGCTTTATGAACTGAGGCCCGATATGGGGCTGATAAAACAAAAGAGTACCGGGCTGGAAATAGATGGGCTTCAGTTTAGCCGTCAGATGCGCCAGGTACTGAATGTGCCGCATTTAGAAATACCGTCAGGGGCAATCGTAGCGGTGATCGGAGAAAACGGTGCCGGGAAATCCGCTTTCAGTCTTTGCCTGGCAGGTCTTTTGAAGCATACGGGTACAGTACGGATCGACGGCAAGAAGATCGCGCATAAAAAGCTGCCGGAGCAGGTCTACCTGGTCATGCAGGAGGCAGGACATCAACTGTTCAGCGATACGGCATTGGGTGAATTGACCTTGAATAATCCGGCGCTGTCAGAAGAAAAGGGCAAAGAGGTTTTGACAACGCTGGGCTTAAATGGTATGGAGAACCGTCACCCTGGCTCCCTCTCCGGAGGTCAGCAACAAAGGCTTTCTCTGGGAACAGCTCTTTGCATGAAGCGAAAACTGATGCTCTATGATGAGCCGACCAGCGGTCAGGATGGAGAAAATCTGCTGCGGACAGCGGAGCTGATCCGTGCAGCCAATAAACAGGCAGCCAGTACCCTGATCGTGACACATGATCCGGAACTGATCTTGCGCTGTGCGACCCATATTCTGCATATCCACGCAGGGGAAGTAAAGAAATTTATACCGCTTGATGAGAGAGGAGTGATTTATATGAAGAAGGTATTTGGCGAGGATGCGCAGACAAAGAAGCCGCAGAAAACCGGTATTCCGCGCCTGCTGGAGTTTACAGGACGGCATCGTCCCCTACTGGGTGCTGCGCAGTTGTTGTCCGGCATCAGCGCCTTGTTCCTTCTGGGACCGTTTGTGTGTGTTTATTTTGCGGCCCGTGCGCTTTTAACCGGACTGACCGGAGGAGGTTTTGCTATCTCGTCCCTAGTGCAGTGGGGCGTGTGGGCATTGGCGCTGGAACTGGCCGGGCTGATCATTAATTTTGCGGCACTTATGTGCTCCCATACCGCAGCTTTTCATACAGAAAAGAATTTAAAAATGGCAGCGCTCCGTCATTTGTCCAGGATGCCAATAGGGTATTTTGAGGAAAATCCCAGCGGAAAGCTAAGAAAAATCATTGATGAAAACAGCGCCCAAATGGAGACTTACCTTGCCCATCAGCTGCCGGATCTGGTGAGCGCTCAGGTCACGACGGTTGCCAGCCTTGTGCTGATGCTGGCTATGGACTGGCGCATTGGCCTTCCGCTGATCGTTCTGATGCTTGCAAGCTTTGCCTGCCAGATGACAATGATGGGCGAAAAAACCATGAATTTCATGAAGCGCTATCAGGACGCTCAGGAGGAAATGAACCACGAGGCGGTGGAGTATGTCCGGGGAATCTCCGTGATTAAGGTATTTGGACAGTCGGTACATTCGATACGGCGCTTCAAGGAAGCGATCAATGCTTATCGGGATGACGCACTGGCCTTTACTATGGCCTGCAAGCCCGGATATGTGGGCTTCAATACTGTGGTCAATGCCGCTTTTCTTGTGCTGATCCCTGCCGCACTCATCGGCATGACTTCGGCGGGAGATTTGACTGCCTTTATAGAGAATTTCCTGTTTTATCTGATTTTTGCACCTGCATGCGCATCTGTTCTCAACAAGATCATGTACATGAGCAACTATAAGATGCAGGCTATGGAATCTATGCGGCGGATTGACACAATTCTGCTTGCCAGAGAGCAGTCAGAGGCACAGGAGCCGCAAATGGCACAGGGCAGCGACATTTGCTTTGAGCATGTGACCTTTACCTATCCCACAGGCGAACAGCCTGCGGTTTCAGATGTCAGTTTTACAGCAAAAGCCGGAACCGTTACGGCACTGGTGGGACATTCCGGCTCTGGCAAGACCACCATCGGGACCCTGGTTCCCCGCTTTTATGATGTGCAGGAGGGGCGCATTACGCTGGGCGGCGTGGAACTTTCTGAGATCTCCCGGCAGGAAGTCATGGGAAAGATTGCTTTTGTATTCCAGAATCCCAAATTACTGAAAACAACACTGGAGGAAAATATCCGCGGCGGCTGCAAAAATGCCAGCCAGGAAGATATCCTGCGGGCAGCCCGTCTGGCACAGTGTGATGATATTTTGGCAAAGCTGCCGGAGGGCATTGACAGCATCGTGGGCGGGAAAGGCGTCTATCTTTCCGGAGGAGAAGTACAGCGGGTGGCTATTGCCAGGGCAATTCTGAAGGATGCACCGGTCATCATTCTGGATGAAGTCACGGCATTTGCCGACCCGGAAAATGAGGTACAGATCCAGGCAGCCCTGAAGGAACTGACAAAGGGAAAAACAGTCATTATGATTGCGCACCGGCTGTCCACCATTCAGGATGCGGATCAGATCCTGGTAATGAAAGCAGGGCGTCTGGTAGAACAGGGAACGCATCAGGAATTGCTTGGTAAGAATGGCGAGTATGCCCATATGTGGGCAGATTACAATCAGGCAATCGCATGGAAGATTGACCGGAAAGAGGAGGTGAAACCATGCTGAAGAAATTATTCGCATTAAGCGATCAGGGGGAACGGGAATTAAAGCACGGGATTGTGGCAACTACGATAGGACATTTGTGCATCATGGCTCCCATTTCCCTCTTGATCTGAACAGGCTCTGCGGGGAGACTGGACTGACAATGCAGCCAGGAGTGATAGTTCTGATGGCGGCGGTTCTCTTGCTTTTGATCTTCATAACCCAATGGGTTCAGTATAACCTGACTTATAAAGTGGCTTACGAAGAAAGCGCTAACCGGAGAATTACCCTGGCGGAAAAGCTGCGGCGGCTCCCACTGGCATTTTTCGGTCAGCGTGATCTGTCTGATCTGACAACAACCATGATGGGGGACTGCTCTAAACTGGAAAGAATTTTTTCCAATGCGGTTCCCAGTCTCTTTGGCACAGTCATTATGTTTGTGATTGTGTCCGTGGGGCTTTTGATCATGGATTGGCGCATGGGGCTGTGCATTGTTCTGCCGGTACCGGTAGCTGCGCTTATGTTGATGGCGGCCAGAAAGGCCCAGACAAAAGCGGAAAGCCGCAATTATGACGCTCACCGTGCCGCTTATGATGGGGTGCAGGAATATCTGGATACCATACAGGAGCTTCGCTCCGCCGGTCTGGAACAGGAATACCTGGATGGAGTTGAGAAAAAACTGGATTATGTGGTAAAGTGTGCGTTTCGTAATGAGCTGGCTCCAGGTACTGCTGTGACGTTGGCACAGCTGACAGTACGCTTTGGGCTGGTGGCAGTTCTGCTGGTTGGAGGTCTGTTGGTAGCTCAAAATATGCTGTCCGTCAATATGTTTATTCTTTATCTGTTGGTAGCAGGCCGTGTTTATGAACCCTTTGGTTCCTGCTTTATGCTGATGGCGGAACTGTTTTCTGCATTTGTCAGCATTGAGCGGACGAAGAAGATGGAAGCAACAGTGGAGCAGACTGGTCAGCCTGTTTGTAAGAACAATGGGTACGACATTGAGTTTAAGGATGTTTCTTTTTCGTACAATGATGAGCTTGTACTCAATGGGATTTCCTTTGTAGCGAAACAGGAGCAGATCACTGCGCTTGTAGGTCCCTCCGGCAGCGGAAAATCTACTGTTTCCCGTCTGGCAGCCCGGTTCTGGGATGCAGATGCCGGTCAGGTACTGCTGGGTGGCGTGGACGTGACGACTGTGGAGCCGGAAACGCTGTTTAAGAATTATGCCATCGTCTTTCAGGATGTGACCCTTTTTGACGATTCTGTTATGGAGAACATCCGCCTTGGTCGGGCGGGGGCGACAGATGAGGAAGTGCTGGCGGCAGCCAGGGCAGCTCAGTGCGAGGAGTTTGTTTCCCGTCTGCCTAGCGGCTATTACAGCAATATCGGTGAGAATGGCTGTGCCCTTTCAGGAGGCGAGCGGCAGCGTATCTCTATCGCCCGGGCGATCCTGAAGGATGCGCCGGTAGTTATTTTGGACGAAGCCACAGCTTCCATGGATGCGGAGAATGAGAACTTGGTTCAGCAGGCACTGTCCGTGTTGCTGCAGGGGAAAACTGTACTGGTTATTGCGCACCGTATGCGGACGATTGCAAACGTCGATAAGGTTGTTGTCCTGGAACAGGGCCGCGTCGCAGAGACGGGAACGCCGGAGGAACTTCTGAATCAAAAGGGATTGTTCTATCGTTTGGCTGAAGCACAGACGGTACATCGATAGAGATTCGGGAATCAGAAAACAATGCAGACAGGAAGATAAATCAAGCAGAACGGTATTTGATTTTTGCCATGGACCTTTCGTACATTTCTTCCAGAGAAACTCGCTTGTGATTAAAATACAGATCCGTTAGAGTCATAGTGGCTTTGCATTTGGAACAACATAACGGATCATAATCAAAAGAGGCAGCTATGTTATTACGCCATTTTGAATAACTCAGAATGAATTTGTGCTT
>ENA-UEYL01003420-UEYL01003420.1-human-gut-metagenome-genome-assembly--contig:-NODE-3420-length-10477-cov-4.155192_pt1 | contig 10477 bp, 9 predicted proteins | sample MGYA00242941_ERZ507946 | MGnify/ENA primary metagenome ERZ507946 (study PRJEB26167, sample SAMN06115482) | human gut metagenome | host: Homo sapiens | place: China:Guizhou | collected 2015-03-11...
CTTCTTGGAAAAACGGACCGGAACAAATTAAAAATGAGCCGTGGGGGAATTGTTTTTTATAAATAGCAAATATCTATTAGCCGGGTTTGTCTTTTTTTTCTCTTGTCAAAGTTTCAACAGCAAGGATGAAAGCTTCAGCTCGAGGACGTAGTAAATCTACTAATGGGGCATCGCAATAGGCAAAATCGCTGTAGTCACTGCTGTGTCTTTTGTCAAAAAGTAAACCGAAAGTAGTACTGTGTTCTAAATTGAGGCGATTGTTACGAACAAAGTGCATAGAAAGTTGTGTTTTCACGCCATTGTGAGTACTAGCTTCTATTTGATAACTTAACAGAAGTGCGGTAGTAGCATAGTAACAAGCATAATATAAGCGATTAACAGCGGCATTGAAATATCCGCCGCTATATAGCAAATCTGCTTCTCCAAGGGTGCTGTGTGCACGTTCCAAACGGTAATCAACCATTGCGGCACGTGTTTCGGGATCAAGTTGCTGTTTCATAATGCTATACCTTCCCGAGTTACATTTATGGTAAATGGGCTGATAAGTTGTTCCCATACACGACGAAGAACGACAAGTGCATTAATAGCTACCCCGGTTTGGGCTTCCAATTCAGAGAGAGGGCGACGAAGTTCAAGTTCTCTTTCGGGAGTAAGTTCTTCCTGATCATCAAGTAAAATAAGTAGGTCAATGTCTGAATCGGGACGTGCGTCCCCACGAGCCTCCGAGCCATAGACAATGGTCTGGGCTGTAGGGGCAATATTCCGCATGGCTTCTGCGATGTGGTGGAGGATATCGGGACGTTTCATCTTTTGCTAAACTCCTTTCTGCTTTTAGTAACAGTACAAAGATAATAATTGTTTTTATAACAGCAATGTTCCGGATGGAAGAAAGCACTGCTTTCGATCAACAGATAGTTTTCTTTTTCTTTCCGGATTTACTATTGTAAATAAATAAGAATGTGTTAATCCCTCATTGACATACACTTATGTATTTTCTGAAAATTAATATCTAAAACTATTCGTTTTCTATATTAAAATATAATATATTTGCGAGTGGAAAAATAAATAAATTGTTTTCTATTTGGAAATTAAAAGTGTGAAAATCATGGAAAAACAAGATCTTACTTCAGAATACAGAGCTCCTCCCTTATAAAGATACACTAAAGTTGTGAACAACAGCAGATATCAATCCTATGAAACACAAGTGTTTCACACGCAGAATACAAGTATTACATTTATGGAATGCAAGCCATACATACATAAGACACAACAATCCATTAAAGTCAGAATCATGAACCAATTATCTTTAAAACCAACCCGCATTTGCAGAAAATGTCTCCAAGTGCTTCCCCTCAATGCCTTTTATATTAACAAAAACAGTCGGTATCCGGACTACTATTGCAAGAAATGCCGCGGAGAAAGCAATCGTATGGCACGTAAGAAACATGATCATCCACAGATCATGGACAAGCCTAAATGCTACCTGGTACTCACCCGGGTCGAAGACCGCGAACAACGGATAAAGCTTATCCGCCACGCCAAGCAAGTAGTGAGTGAAAGCATAGCACGCAAACAAAAAAGGCTCAGGGAGGCGATGAGCGATTGAATTATCAACAATCTATTACTAACCATTAACCACTAAAAAACATGTCCAGAATAAAAAAACGGGGACTTGACTACTTCCCCATAAGTACCGATTTTATACACGACCGCATTGTACGCCGAATTATGAAGAAAGAAGGAGATGCCGCCGTAACCGTACTTGTACAGGCCTTTTGCAGTATCTACTCCAACGAAGGATACTACGTAATGGCGGGCGACCTCTTCTATGACGACCTGGCAGACAACCTCTACCAGGAGGACTCCGACTACGTGCGGCGTGTTATTGCCCTTGCTGTAGAATATGGTCTTTTCGACTCTGCACTCTTTCAAGAGTACGGCTTGCTGACTTCAGCAGATATCCAGCGTCAGTTCCTCTTTGCAACCAAGCGTCGGAACACCTCACTGATAGATACGCGCTATTGCTTGTTGTCATCAAACGAGCTCACCCCGTCGACACCGGAAGAGAAAGAAAACAGCACGCCGGTTCTTAAAGATGCGGAAGAAAAGGAATGCCCAAAGGACGAAAATGCTGCAGTTATCCCCATAAATGCAACATTTTCTCCCAAAAATAGCAAAAATATGCACTTTGGTACACATAGCATAGCACAGCATAGCATAGCACAGAATATGGAGGAAGAGAAGGAGGAAGTCTCTCCGAAAAAAGGAGTGGCGGTCAATGATACGAAAACCACCGAAGTCGGCAGCAAACGAAAAGAATGGACCCTCGAAGAGATAGCCCTTCTACAGCCACCCCGGGACGGGATGAATCGCAACTTCGACGGCCTCATATACAATCTTGGACTTTATCCCATTCCACCCGCCGAGCAGTATGCCATTGTCTGTAAGAGTAATTTCGGTGTCATCGGGCATCCTGTATGGAATGGCTTTTATGAGCTGCGCAACTGCCATGGGAAGATCCGTTTGCCGGGACGCTACTTGTTGAGTCTGTGCCAGAAGTAAAAACAAACAATTCAAAAATAACAAATTAGAATTGGATTTCAATAATAAAATGTTTTTCTTGAACGCTTTTCCTTTTTTCATTCGTTTTGCAGCAAAAAGAGCCGTATATTTGCAGTGTAGTTAAGCTTAATACACAAACAATAAACTATTTATTTTTTAAAAACTAATTTATTATGCCAGTACTTTACAAGACTATTCAGTCTACTATGAAAACTAAAAATGGTGATAAACTTTATCATCCGCGCACCGTATACGTAGGTAGCGTAAATACAGAGAAAATAGCCCGGGAGATAGCAGAATACTCCTCCCTCTCCACAGGTGATGTGAAGAATTCCATCGACAACCTTGTCACCGTAATGACCAGGCACCTGCAATCATCCGAAGTGGTGACGCTGGACGGCTTGGGAACATTCCGGCTTGCCATGAAATCGAGGGGAAAGGGGGCAAAGACCAAAGAAGAAGTATCCGCTGCGCAGGCCTCGCTGCAGGTACACTTCAGTCCGGCTTCTACCCGCAATTCGGACCGTACCGTGGCTACCCGCTCACTGGTGACCGGTGTGAAGTGTGTACTTTACAAACCCGAAACAACTGATTCTGGAAACAGCGGCGGTGGCAACAGCGGTGGTGGAGACGGAGGCATAGAAGACGATCCGTTGGGCTAAACTGTTGCAACCAAAGACTTAAACCGGAAACTGACTAAACTATTTATTTTAGCGGCAAAATCATTCATTCTTAATTAACTAAACTATTCATTCAATACATGAGAAGTATCAACTTAATTGTGGTGCATTGTAGCGCCACCCGGGCGGATCATGCCCTTACCACAGAGAATCTGGAATCGGAACATCGCCGCCGTGGCTTCCATGGCATCGGTTATCACTACTACATCCGCAGGGATGGCACCGTCGTCCCCACCCGCCCCCTGGAACAGATAGGGGCACATGCCAAAGGGCACAACGCCCATTCGATAGGCATCTGCTATGAGGGTGGACTGGATTGCAACGGACATCCTGCAGATACCCGTACACCGGAACAAAAAAGTGCGCTCCGCCTGCTGGTGCACCAGTTGCTGAAGCGCTTCCGGAACAGCTATGTCTGTGGGCACCGCGACCTTAGTCCGGACCTGAACGGGAACGGGGTGATAGAACCGGAAGAGTGGGTGAAAGTATGCCCGTGCTTCGAGGTAGGAAAGGAACTCTGATTATTATTCAGAGCATGAAATCATTCAAAAAGAGAACACGAAAGGAGGTGTGAAACTATGGCAATCAAGAAATCAGTATGGGATATGATCCTGAAAATGGTTATCGCGGTGGCTTCGGCTATTGCGGGGGCGTTAGGGGCAAATGCGATGACGCTGTAAAGCCTTAATCTCATAAAGATATCCCGCCATTCGATACATAGAAAATGATGCAATGGTGGGATATTTTTTATCACAATCAATTATTCATTCACAACAGACAATCATTATGAGAAATATTCTATTTATTCTATTATTAGCGTTGGGCACCCTTGCCCATGCACAGGGAGGTCAGGAACTGCAACAGTTCTACACCCCCAATACGTATGCCTTTGCCCGCTACGGCGACCTGCCCGTTGACTACAGCACCGGTCTTCCGCAAATCAACCTTCCGCTGACTTCCATCAGCGACCGCGACATCAAGGTGGACGTCTCACTAAGCTATTACGCATCAGGTATCAAGGTAGACCAGGAAGCCTCGTGGGTAGGCCTGGGATGGAGCCTGAATGCAGGCGGCATGATCACTTGCCAGCTTCGGGGAGCGCCCGACGAGATGGATGCCAAGACGGGAAAGATGCGTCGTGTGAATCTGCGCTTTCAGAATTATCCTTCGGAAACCATGGACCAATACATCAAAACCGAAAGGAGCAACTGGGTGAGTGCGGCCGACCTGAGACCTAACAGCTTCGATCCTGCACCGGATATCTTCTTTTTCAATTTCTGCGGAAGAACCGGAAAGTTCTACCTGGATGAAAACGGAAAAGGGCGTATGATCAATCAGGATGACTGTATCATAGAGTTCCAGCCGGACGGCACTTTCAAGATTACGGACGAAAAAGGGGTAGTATATCTTTTTAAGGATAAGGAATACGCTTATTACGGTGCGATAAAGGATAACTGCACTTCCGGATGGTATCTTTCGTCTATTACAAGTCCTGCCGGGGGCAGCATCACTTTCACTTATGTAAGTGGCGGTACGCTGGGAACGAGCGTCATCCACCGCATTGATGATTCTTGCTATATGACCCTCAATAAAGATCTCAATACGCATGAGATTCCCCCCAGCTACCTGCGGCCTGCCATTGTCGATAACTCCAATGAAGGGATAACCGGACTTGTGGTCAGCCGCATTACTGCTTCTTCGGGAGCACACATCGACTTTACGTGCAGCAACGAGAGCCGTAAGGATGCCCACAGCATACGGGGGAGCATGCTTGAGAGTATCACTTCTTATAATTCGGCAAACGACATTTATAAAAAGTACAAACTGTTCTATGGTTACTTTGAACCGGATGAAAGGCATAAAATAGCCGCTTCATATTACCAATACCTGAACTATCGCCTGCGTCTGGAGAAAGTACAGGAACTTCCGTCTACAGGCACATCGGCACTTCCTCCCTATCGTTTTTCATATTATGGAGACGGTGGTTCCAAGACGGATAATATATATGCATTGCCTTATCGGTTGTCACCTTGCCAGGACCACTGGGGATACTATAATTATACGGATAACAAGACCATTTTTGCGAATAATGCGGCGAATGAACCTTTCTACATTGACCCGTGGTTCCGAGAATTGTCCAACAGTTATGAACTGGCAGGCATAAAGGGTTATAAAATATCAAATGGCGGTAATCGCGAAATGGATACCGAGGCTGTCAAGGCCTGTACCCTGAAGAGGATCACGTATCCCACAGGCGGTTATACGGACTTTGATTTCGAAACGCATGATGTCAACTATACGTTAGGGAAAATCGGCATCGGCGGCCTGCGCGTCAAGAAGATAACAGACAATGATGAGAATGGCAACCAGAAAATCCGTAATTACGAGTATCCTTATTATTCGTGGGGAGAGAGCAAGTATCATCTGGTGGAAAATTTGTATCATGTCTGGTATCATCAAATGCTTGATTCGAACACTAATCTGGGGCGATGCAGGGACTATCTGGCTGGTTATGGAGTTCCTACCGACCTCATTGATTCACCGGATATCCTGCAAATCACATCTTTCCCCGCCCTGACGCTGGGTGTGGAAGGTGACTTCATGTACCCCAATGTGACGGAATACATAAGCGGGCAGGGACGCACGGAGTATACCTATACTTATGAAACGAACCATGAACCCTATATCCGACCGGGGGATGATGTCACGGCTCCCGACTGGTTCCGTTCTTCCTACATCTACATAAATTCGGGCGGGGTAATCCCTTCCACTATTTTGGGGGGCACGGCTACTTCTTACACTTTCCCTTTCATGACGGACGTCGACCTGGGCTGGATGCGCGGGCAGTTGGAGAAGCGTGAGGTGTATGGCGAAGACGGCTGGCTGGTGGAGGCTGACTATATGACCTATGAGGAGTGTCTGCTGGGCGTGGAAGCCGGAGGCAAGGCGGTGCAATTCAATGAATACGAGTTTCTCTTTGCCCGGGATTACTTGACAACCGGACGATCACGGTTGGCACAGGAGACTCATGAGGTTTATGGCGACAAGGGTGGGGTCTTACGTACCACGAAAGAATATACGTATGCCCCGGATTATCATAAGCTGGTGTCGGAAGTGAAGGAAACGGCAAGTGATGGTAGCGGGATTGTGACAAAGTATTATTATCCGCACGATTACACTTCTACTGCCAATGCAGCCCTTCAGACAATGAAGGATAAGCACATCCTCCTTCCGGTAGATGTACGCTCGTACAAAGGTGGGCGCCTGGTATCGGGTGAGCAGACCAAGTACAATGCATACGGCCAGCCGGAGACTGCTTACCGTGCGGAAACCACGGCTACGGAGATTGCTTTCAACAAGGATACACCTTTCACATTCACAGCCTACCTGTGGCGTACGTATGATGCTAACCGGCTACTTGTATCCGAGAAAACACGTGAGAATGGCCTGAAGTATACTTACTTGTGGTCGTACGGCAACCAGTATCCTGTGGCACGGATAGAAGGTGCGGATTACAGCGATGTGACCGGCTGGTTGAGCAGTGCCTCGGTCGGATTGCCAAACACGCTGACCCGCCCTTCGGATATTGAGAGCCGGCTGGCTTCCATTCGAAATGCCCTTGCCTCCAAAGACGTATTGGTCACCACCTATACTTATCTGCCACAAGTGGGCATGACGGGTATGACGGATGCCAACGGTAAAACTACCGGCTACGTATATGATGATTACCGGAGGCTGTCTCTGGTAAAGAACCATGAGAGCAAGGCTGTGATGCAGTATAAATATAATCTTTACGACTAACCCTAAAAAGAAACAATGCGTATGAAACGATTTAGTATATTCCTATTATTCCTGATAGTCGGTTGTGCCCTGAATGCACAGGATGACTACCGGAACTACGTGCTCAGTCGCACGATGCTGAATGGGACAGGAACGTCCTATCTGGACAATATCACTTATTACGATGGACTGGGACGTCCTTTCCAGACGGTACAGAAAGCGGTGCAGAGTGGTTTGCCCGTAAACAAGAACCTTGCCACCCTGCAGGAATATGATGCTGCCGGACGCGAATGGAACAGTTGGCTGCCAGTGTTTGCCGGTTCTTCCGACTATCTTGCTCCCGCCAGTATCAAGAGCAGTGCACCTGGAAATTACGACAATGACAGCCGGCCCTACAGCCAGCCGGTTTATAAAGCTTCGCCGCTAAACCGCCTTACAGCACAATATGGCCCGGGAGCAGCCTGGTATAATGCCGGGCGCCCGGTAAAGACGGAGTATCTGCTGAATACGAATGCTTCCCCATTGAAGTGTATCAAGTATGGCGTAAGCTCTACAGGAGGGCTGACCGGTAATTCTACTACTTTCTATACTTCGGGCGAACTTTCTGTAGTGAAGACTACGGACGAAGACCTGAACGTAAGCTATTCCTTCACCGACAAACAGGGGCGCACGGTGCTTACCCGCCAGATGAACAACAGCGAGGAACATGACACCTATTATATATATAATGATAAGGGGAATCTTTGCTTTGTGCTTCAGCCCAAATATCAGGAGTCGGCGGATCTTGGCAAGTATGCTTTCCAGTATGAATATGATGCTCGCGGACGTTGTACGAAGAAGATACTTCCGGGTGCTGATTTTGTGGAGTATACATACAATGACGCGGACCAGCTGGTCTACTCCCAGGATGGCAACCAACGGGCGCAGGCTACCAAGAAATGGACTTATTATCTGTATGATAAGTTCGGTCGTCTGACCGAGCAGGGGGAATGCACGAACAAGAGTGCCACTTCGAGCCCGGTGGTGTATATTCATAATTATTATGATGGATATGGGTTTATAAACGGGACAGGCTTTACTGATTCCAACTATAAACTTACAGAAGCTCAGAAAGCTTATGGCAAGGGCTATCAGACGGGTAGTGTCATCAGTATATTCGGTGACAGTAAGAAGATATATTTGATGTATCAATATGACATTCAGGGACGTGTGGTGAAGACTGTACAGAACAACTTGCTGGACGGGCTGGATGTGACTGAAACGACTTATACCTTCAGTAGCAATCCACAGACAGTGGTTCATAAAAATACGTATAAGGAGAATGGGACACAAAAGTCCATTACCGAAACTTACACTTATACTTATGATTATGCCGACCGAATCAGTAAAGTGGAACATACGCTGAACGATACCAAAGTGGTGCTTAGTGAGAATACCTATAATAAATTGGGCCAGTTGGTAAACAGGTCCTTGCATGGCGCTTCGGCTGACATAATGGGATATGCATATAACATCCGGAACTGGCTGACCCGTATTGAAAGTCCCAACCTTATTTTAAAGTTGAATTATGGTTATTCTGCCGGTGGAGGGAATATCGCTTCAATGTTCTGGAAAAGCGGTGAGGAAGGCCGACAGAAATACACATTTACCTATGACGGACTGGGACGCATGTTGAATGCTGATCATTTAATCTTGGGCCAGCAGGATGAAGATGATGACGACTGGGGAGTGACAACCGGGCTTATGAGTATTCAAACCGGAAGGCAAATAGAAGAGACGCCTCTTGCCAGAGAAAACGCTTTCACGGAAAGAGTGACGGAATATGATAAGAATGGAAATATCCTGAAGTTGGTACGTTACGGACAGACAGGCGCTAATTCCTACGGTGTGATTGACAACCTTACGATGACGTTGACCGGTAATCAGCTGAACCGTGTGGATGATGCCTCCACAGCTTCTGCCTATGGTGGTGGATTCGAATTTAAAGATGCCGTGAAACAGGATAATGAATATGCTTATGATGCCAATGGTAATTTAACACAAGATTTAAACAAAGGTATAGAGGATATTCAATACAATTGCTTAAATTTGCCAAGACTGGTAAAGTTTAAGGATCAGAGCACTATTACTTATACTTATGCGGCGGACGGTACAAAGCTCCGTGTGGAACATAAGATAGGAAATAGCACTACCCGGACGACTTACTGCAGTAATGTGATCTAAGAGGATGGTACAGCCAAGTGTTTACTAACGGAAGAAGGTTATGTCTCTTTAGACGACCGGGAATATCACTATTACCTGAAGGACCATCAGGGAAACAACCGGGTACTGGTTAACAAGAACGGTGGCGTAGAAGAAATCAACCATTATTATCCATTCGGAGGCGTCTTTGCAAGTGAGGAGAATGTGCAGCCTTATAAGTATAATGGTAAGGAACTGGATGCAAAGAAGGGGCTGAACTGGTATGATTATGGGGCAAGGCATTATGATGCGGCACTGGGAATCTTTACTACGGTAGATCCTTCATCCGAAAAGTATTACCCGACCTCTCCTTATGTTTATTGTGGAGGTGATCCTATAAATAGGATAGATCCTACGGGAGCGGATTGGTATAAGGATAGTGACGGCAATTATCATTGGGCTGAAAGAGGTGGCGACATCGCTGAAGGATGGACATGGGTGGGTTCTTCAGTCTCTATAGAAATCAGTAAAAGTAAGTATGTCAATTACTATGAGAACGGTGGTATTGTAGCCAATAAGCCTGTCAATGCTTTTGATCTGATCGCTTCCAGCCCCAAGTTGCAGAATCTTTTTCTTGGTGAGAATAGTCTGTTATCGGAGGCTTCCAAGTCAAGGCTGTTCAATGGGCTTGTATCGCGAGGGACGGATGCTATTGCAAGGCCGATAGGGGAATCTTTGTTTTGGAGTGGCGCAGGTGAACTCGGTGGACCTCTAGTTGGTAAAGCTATAGGGTGGATACTCGGGAAGGTGATGGCTAAAGTGAGTCCGTTGTTGCGTCCTTTAGGACTTGGAAATACAGGTAGGTTTATTTCAAGAAATCTAACAGAAAAATTAGCGATGCAAGAAATTCTAGCAAATCCTGCTGCAGGTGAAATAATTGAAAGAATGAAGCCTATAAATGACCCACGTTGGTTTGGTTGGAGAAAGATGCAATATATACATACCGGATTAGATGGAAATAAAACAGTGATACACTATGTCGGAAAATGGGAAGAAGGTGTTTTGAAAGCAGTTGATGATTTTAAATTTAAATAGATTCATGAAAGTACGTTGCATTAATAATACAGGAAAGAGTATAAGACAATACGAGTATAAGTCTTTAAAAAAAGAACAATTAGGTCGATTTGGTGCTACTGAATATACGCAATTCGGATTGGAAATAGGTAAAGAATTTCTAGTGATGGGTATGCTGTTTGGTGAAGGAGCTTTGGATT
>ENA-UEYL01003421-UEYL01003421.1-human-gut-metagenome-genome-assembly--contig:-NODE-3421-length-10471-cov-4.458726_pt1 | contig 10471 bp, 10 predicted proteins | sample MGYA00242941_ERZ507946 | MGnify/ENA primary metagenome ERZ507946 (study PRJEB26167, sample SAMN06115482) | human gut metagenome | host: Homo sapiens | place: China:Guizhou | collected 2015-03-11...
TGGACGACGCCGGTATCCCCCACATCAAGCTGGGCATCGACCAGCAGATGCGGGACTTCGGCCAGGCCAGCACCGCTATCCAGGCCTTCGCCGACGTGCTGTAAGCGCGCGTAAAGTCTGTGTTCAGAAGTGAGGTCGGGGCCTGGCAGAAATCTTGACACTCACTTCAATAAGATGCTATAATACCACTAATTTCGGCATGCCCCCTGTCCTGGGAACAGGGGGCTGCCGAACCGGCTTGCTAGGCGGAGCTAAACCCGGTGATCTGCACCGCTAAGCCAGCGATTACTTTATTGTAAAGGGGAAAAGAAGCTATGAACTACAATGTTACCGTGAACGGCAAGGTTTACAGTGTAACGGTGGAGAAGACCGGCGCCGCCGCTCCCGCGGCCGCTGCTCCTGTCATGGCTGCCCCTGTGGCCGCCCCCGTTGCTGCTCCCGCCCCTGCCGCTGCCCCCGCGCCCGCTGCTGCTCCCGCTCCTGCCGCCGCCCCCGCCGCTGTGGCTGCCGGCGAGACTGCCGTCAACAGCCCCATGCCCGGCAACATCTTCAAGGTGGAGTGCCAGGTTGGCCAGGCTGTGAAGGCTGGCGACGTGCTGGTGGTGCTGGAGGCCATGAAGATGGAGATCGAGGTCTCCGCTCCCGTGGATGGCACTGTTAAGGCTGTTTCTGCTGTGGTTGGCACTGCTGTCAACACCGACGATCTGCTGGTCACCCTGGGTTAATGGGGGGTCTGATCTATGCCTGATATTAACAAAGCAATTCTGGACCCGTTTACCCCGCTGAGCGTGCCCGAGGCTCTGATGGTTGCTGTCTGTGGTATCGTGGTGGTGTTCATGATGCTGGCCATTCTGGCTCTGGTCATCATTATCATCTCCAAGATCGTCAGCTCCATTGAGGGCAAGGCGGCTCCTGCCGCTCCTGCCAAGAAGGCCGCTCCCGCTCCTGCTCCCAAGCCGGCAGCTCCCGCTGCTCCCGCGGTGGATGAGGGTGAGATGGTGGCTGTGATGATGGCTGCCATTGCCGAGGAGTCTGGCATGAGCCCCAACTCCTTCCGTATTACCAATGTCACCGCGGCTCCTGCTGCGGCTCCCGTGGCTGCGGCTCCTGCCGCCCCCCCTGCCCCTGCTGCGGCTCCTGCTCCTGCGGCTGCGCCCGCTCCTGCTGCGGCTCCCACTGCTGCTCCTGTGGCTGCTGGTGAGACCGCTGTCAACAGCCCCATGCCCGGCAACATCTTCAAGGTGGAGTGCCAGGTTGGTCAGGCTGTAAAGGCCGGTGACGTGCTGGTGGTGCTGGAGGCCATGAAGATGGAGATCGAGGTCTCCGCTCCCGTGGACGGCACCGTCAAGTCTGTGTCCGCTGTGGTGGGCACCGCAGTCAACACCGATGACCTGCTGGTCACGATCGGTTGAAAGGAGGGTGAAGTATGGGTTTCTTTGGAGAAGTTTTAAGTGCAATTTTTGGAGGCTCCGGCTTCGCCGCTCTGCCTAATGACTGGCGCCAGGTCATCATGATCGCCATTGCCTGTCTGCTGCTGTACATGGGCATTGGCAAGAAGTTTGAGCCCCTGCTGCTGGTTCCTATCGCGTTTGGTATGTTGCTGGCCAACCTGCCTCTGACCGGTCTGCTCAATGAGCCCTCCGGCAGCAGTGTTGGTTTCATGTGGGTGCTCTATCAGGGCGTCAACTACGCCATCTATCCGTCCATCATCTTCATGGGCATCGGTGCGATGACTGACTTTGGTCCCCTGCTGGCTAACCCCATGTCCCTGCTGCTGGGCGCTGCCGCTCAGCTGGGGATTTTCACCGCCTTCCTGCTGGCCCTGGTTCTGGGCCCCGTCACCGGCGGTCTGATTTCCTTTATGCCTGCTCAGGCTGCCGCTATCGGCGTTATCGGCGGCGCTGACGGCCCCACTGCTATTCTGACATCTTCTAAGCTGGCTGCGGATCTGTTGCCTGCTATCGCCATTGCGGCGTACTCCTACATGGCTCTGATCCCCATGATCCAGCCTCCCATCATGAAGCTGCTCACCACCAAGGAGATGCGTAAGGTCAAGATGACCCAGCTGCGCACCGTCTCCAAGACTGAGAAGATCATCTTCCCCGTGGCCGTGACCATCTTCGTAATCCTGCTGGTGCCCGATACTGCTCCTCTGATCGGTATGCTGATGCTGGGCAACCTGTTCCGTGAGTGTGGCGTGTGTGAGCGTCTGTCTGACACCGCTCAGAACGCCCTGATGAACATTGTCACCATTCCTCTGGGCCTGTCCGTGGGCTGCAAGGCTGTGTATTACAAGTTCCTGACCTTCCAGACCGTGTCCATCATCGTGCTGGGCCTGCTGGCCTTCCTGCTGTCCACCGCTGGCGGTGTGCTGCTGGGCGATCTGATGTACATCCTGACCAAGGGTAAGGTCAACCCCCTCATCGGCTCCGCCGGTGTGTCTGCTGTTCCCATGGCCGCCCGTGTCTCTCAGACCGTGGGCCAGAAGGAGAACCCCTCCAACTTCCTGCTCATGCACGCCATGGGCCCCAACGTGGCCGGTGTTATCGGTTCCGCTGTGGCTGCCGGTTTCATGATCAAGGTGTTTGGCGGCTAATCTCAATTCATTCAGCGGTAAAATCCGCGGCGCAGTCTTGCGCCGCGGATTTTTTCGCTTACAGTTTGAAAGGGAGATGTTATGGAGCCCTACTACTATCAGCGCCTGAGCAAGCCTATGCAGGAGGCCTACCATGCAATCAAGCGGGGGGGTAGAGAGTCTGAGCCCAGCCTTCCCGGTACCTCGGCTGGAGATGGAACAGCTAAGTGAGGTGCTGTTTTATCTGCGCCTGGATTGTCCGGAGATTTTCTACATCACCAACTTTTCGTGTCGGGTCCATCCGGACGCCTTGCGGGTAGAGTTCTGTCCCGAATATCTCTTTGACAAGGGGCGCATCCGGGAACACCAGAAGGCGCTGCGTGCCCGGGTGGAGCGGCTTGCCCGGCCTGCCCAGGCGTTTACCGAGTGGGAGAAGGAACGGTATATCCACGATTTCATCTGCACTCAGGTGCGCTACGATAAATTGAAAAAGCCTTACTCCCATGAAATCATTGGACCTCTGGGACAGGGAGTGGGAGTATGCGAGGGCATTGCGAAATCAGTGAAGGCCCTTTGTAATCAACTGGGACTTTGGTGTATTGTGGTTATTTCGGAGAATGCACCGGAGAAGGAAATCAAATACCGCCATGCCTGGAATGTGGTTCGCATTGGCGGGCGGTACTATCATCTGGATGCCACCTTTGATAACTCTGTAGGTACTCCGGAACTTATCCGCTACGACTACTTTAATCTGGAGGATCGGCGGATCTTCCGGGACCACGAGCCGCTCATCACACCGGCTCCTGCTTGTTCAGAGGGCGACGGGTTTTATTACCGGATGAAAAAACTCTCCTTTACCAAGCTGGAAGAGGTGGAGCGCCGGGGGGACAGGCTGCCCGGAAGAAGAAGGAGCTGGTATTCCACTGGAGAGGCGGTTATCTTACCCGGGCAGTGTTGAAGGATATCCTTCAATGCCTGGAGCGGGCAGGAGCGAGCCGGGATATGCACCCCAGAGTGCGGCTCAACTGGCCTCAGGCAGTGCTCCAGGTGGCCTATACGCCGGAATGCCCTGCGCATATGCTGGATGCCCAGCAGGCCAACGAAGGAGAGGAGCTGGAGGCACCTCTGCCCCAGGAGGAAACTGCCGGGGACACATTGCAATAACACGACTTTTTTGATATAATTATAATCTATTTTTATGCCCTTTCTATCTGACTAGCGAAAGCGACCTGCATGGGCAAAACGAGGTGGAAGCATTGTACTTAAAGGCATTGGAGATCCAGGGCTTCAAGTCGTTCCCAGATAAGACGGTGCTGACCTTTGGGTCGGACATTACCGCCATCGTCGGACCCAACGGATCGGGAAAATCCAATATTTCCGACGCCATCCGCTGGGTTATGGGAGAGCAGTCCACCCGCGTGCTCCGAGGCGGCAAGATGGAGGATGTGATCTTCGGCGGTACAGCCAAGCGCAAGCAGACCGGCTACGCCGAGGTCTCTCTGGTCCTGGACAACACCAATCATATCTTCGATATGGATGAGAGCGAAGTAATGGTCACCCGCCGTTACTACCGCTCCGGAGAGAGTGAGTACTACATCAACCGCCGCTCGGTGCGCCTGAAGGATGTCAACGAGCTGTTCATGGACACCGGCCTTGGCCGGGAGGGTTACTCCATCATTGGCCAGGGCCGCATCGATGAGATCCTCTCGGTGAAGTCTGCCGACCGCCGGGAAATCTTTGAGGAGGCGGCAGGTATCTCCCGCTTCCGCCACCGCAAGGAAGAGGCAGAGCGGAAGCTGGAGCGCACCGATGAAAATCTGGTGCGGATCAACGACAAGATCTCCGAGCTGGAGTTACAGGTGGAACCCCTGCGGGCTCAGAGCGAGACAGCGAAGAAATATCTGATTTTCCGGGATGAGCTTCGAGGTCTGGAAATCTCTGTGTGGCTGGATACACTGGAGCGCATCCGGGTAAGCACCATCAAGCTGGAGACCGACTATAAAGAGGCGGTGCGCCAGAAGGAGGCGGCGGAACGGGCGGTAGAGGCCAGCTTTGGCCGGGCGGAGCAGCTGTCCATGCAGATGCGGGACAAGGAGGTCCAGGCGGATGAGCTGCGCTTTGCCATTCAGGGCCGGGATGCCACCATCCGGGAACTGGAATCGGCGATTGCCGTACTGAAAAGCAATATCCAGCATAATTTAGAGAGTACCGCCCGCATCCGGGAGGAGTTGGAGCAGCGTGAGGGGCGTCAGGACAGCCTAGACAGCCAGATCGCGGACCGGCGCGCCCGGCTGGAGGAGGTCCAGGCCCAGCTGGAGGAAACCCGGCGCAGTGTGGAAGAGAAGAACAGGCAGGCGCAGCAAGCTCTGCTGTCTGCAGGTACTTTGGCCAAGGAGCTGGAGGAACTGCGGGGCCGGGAGGCACTGAAGACCGCCGACGCCAATCAGGCAAAGACCCTGTTGTCTGCTCTGGCTGCCGCGGCCCAGGAGGTGCTGGACCGGGATGAAGCGGTGCGCCAGGAACTGCGCAGTCTGGAACAGCGGTTGGAAGCCGCCCGGACTGACGCCGCCGCTGCCGACCGCAAGGAGCGGGATGCCCGGGAGGAGCGGGACGGAGTGAAAAATGTGATCTCCGGCTATGCTCTGCGCCTGGACAGCCGAAAGAAGAAAGCGGAGCGGGCCAAGGACCGCCATGTAAAATTGCAGATGGAGGAGAATGCCCTCGCCTCCCGGATCAAGATGCTCTCTGAAATGGAGAAAATGCACGAGGGCTATTCCAAAGCCATCAAGCTGGTGCTGGGGGAGGCCCAGCGAGGCACGCTGCGCAATATCCACGGACCGGTGGCCGGGCTCATCCATGTACCCGACCAGTACACCGTAGCCATTGAGACCGCCCTGGGCGGAGCCATGCAGAACCTGGTGGTGGAGCGGGAGGAAGACGGTAAGGCGGTCATCCAGTACTTAAAGAGACGGGACGGCGGCCGAGCCACCATCCTGCCCCTGAGTTCCATCCGCCCCTCTGATCTGCGGGAGGCGGGAAGCCTCAGCCGGGAGCCCGGTTTCGTGGGCATTGCCGATCAGCTGGTGGAGTTTGCCCCCCAATACCGCAATGTCTTTTCCAACCTGTTGGGCCGAGTCGTAGTGATGGAGCATTTGGATGCCGCCATCGCTGTGGCCCGGAAGTACGGATACCGCTTCCGCATCGTTACCCTGGACGGGCAGGTTTTGAACCCCGGCGGCTCGATGACCGGCGGCAGCGCCAGCCGCAGCGCCGGTATTCTCAGCCGGGCTAACGAGCTGGAGCGGCTCACCGCGCAGCGCCAGGGGCTGGAGGAGAGCTTGGCTCAGGCAGCCCGGGAGTTGGAAGAGGCGAACCGGGAAGCGGCGGCCGCAGCCTATGAGATGGAGACCGCTCAGGCCCAGTTGCGTGAGTGGGAGGACGCCATCCTAAAGGCCCAGGGCGAGCAGGCTTTGTGCCGCAGTATCGTCAGCGACCTGGAGCGGCAGCAGGCCGGCCAGAAGGAAGAACTGGAACAGCTGAAGAAGCGCTCTGCGGAGATCGAGACCGACACCCAGAGTGCCCGGGACCGGATCCAGGAACTGGAGGGTGCTGCTGCGGCCCTGAAAAGTGAGGCTGAGGGCAAGGCTCAGGGTCAGAATGATCTTCAGGAACGCTCGCTGAAAATTACTCAGGAGCTGGCAGCTCTTAACGCCAGTCTGGCCGCCTTAGAGGCAGAACGGGAGACCGGGAAGCATACCTTGGAGGAACTGGAGGCTCTGCGCCGGGATCTGGCCGGAGACCAGGACCAGAGCCGGGCTCTCATTGGCGACTATGAGGAGAAAAATGAGGCCTTTGCCCAGGAAATCGGGGAGAAGGAGACTCGGCTGCAGCAGCTTCGTCTGGAGAACGAGGAGCAGAACCAGGCCATTGCCCAGCTCAATCAGGAAAAGATGGAGCTGGAGGGTGAGCGTGTGAAAGCCACTCGGGAAGGCCAGGAGAAGAACAAGGAACTGCTGACCATCGGCGGGGAAGTCTCCCGTCTGGAGCAGAAAAAGATGGCCTCGTCCATGGACGAGAAGCAGATTTTGGACAAGCTGTGGGAAACCTATGAACTGTCCCACGAGGCGGCCAAGCTGCAGCGGGTGGAGATCGAGTCGGTGCCTAAGGCCAGCCGCCGCATTGGAGAGCTGAAAAAGAGCATCTCCGCGCTGGGCAATGTAAATGTGGGAGCCATTGAGGAATTTGAGCGAGTCAATGAGCGGTATACCTACCTCACTGATCAGCGGGACGATGTGGAGAAGGCCAAGAAGGAACTGGAGGATGTGATCGCTCAGATCACCGGGGAGATGAAGACCATCTTTGCCCGGGAGTTTGACAGTATCAACCGCTCCTTCGGCGAGACCTTTGCAGAGCTCTTTGGAGGCGGAAAAGCCACGCTGGAGCTGGAAGACCCCAACGATATCCTCAACTGCGGCATCGAGATCAAGGTGCAGCCCCCCGGTAAGGCGCTGAAGATCATCTCTCTGCTGTCCGGCGGCGAGAAGGCCTTTGTTGCCATTGCCCTATACTTTGCTATTTTGAAGGTGCGGCCCACTCCGTTCGTTGTGATGGACGAGATCGAGGCGGCCCTGGACGACAACAACGTGGTGCGCTTTGCCCACTACATGCGTGCCATGACTGATCACACCCAGTTTATCGTGATCACCCACCGCCGCGGCACAATGGAAGAAGCCGATGTGCTCTACGGTGTCACCATGCAGGAGCAGGGTATCAGCCGAATGCTGACCATCAACCTGAATGATGTAGAGAAGGAACTGAATATCCGATAGGCACGGACCCTGCGAATGCGTGGGGGCCCCGCACGAGCAGCGGAGAGAACGAGCTTTGCCCGAAAGGGGAAAGCGAGGGATTCGCAGCTTGTGAGAACGAAGGAACGGAACATCCGCTAGGAGGAACACGTGAAAGAGCAGAAAAAAGGAAAATGGAGCATCATTGGAATGATCGCACTGGTCGTGGTGCTTTTCATCGGCGTGAAAATCGCCTTTGCGGCACTGGACCTGGCCATTGGGCAGAACCAACCGGACGTGATCCGGCAGCCTTTGAGTACGGAAAGCGGCGGCGACAGCCAGTGGATGCTGCTGACCAAGGATGACAAAAACGAAGAGGTGACCCAGTGGCTGGAGAAAGCGGACCGGGGTGACCAGGCCTACTGGCTGGAGCGGCAGGAGGCGGGGGAGTATGTGCTCTTCCTGCCTATGCAGGACCGGATGCTGGATGCAGACGATATTACTGTGACGGAAGAAAAACAGGAAGACGGCAGCGCTGCGCTGGTACTGCGCATCCGCACCTCCGAGGACAGTGAGGATGCGGAATCTGGCCAGCTGCTGATTTTCCAGGACTTCCGTTCCTCCTGGAACGGAGAGAACGTTCGGGTCGTATTGGATGGCCGGGAGCTGGAGGTACAAAAGTGTATTGCCACCGGCGGTGAACTCTACTGGAGCGGGGAGGATTGAGTCATGCGGGAGGACCTCAGCTGTCTGCGCTGCGGGGAAAAAATGCAGCTGATCAGGCGAGAATTTATCCAACTGGGCAAGGCCGGGGTGTTTTCCGGAGACTGGGGTAATCGGCTGGCCGGAGCTCTGGATGTAGATATTCTAGGTTGCCCGAACTGCGGTAAGCTGGAGTTTTTCCGGGCAGACTGGAATCAGGAGCTGGAGGAAGAGGCTGGGAGCATTGCTAAGGTCTCCTGTACTTATTGCGGCCATAGCTACGATATGGATGACCCCAAGTGTCCATACTGTGGGGCGAAGAACACCAGGCTTTAAGGAGAGCTCGACATGACACTGCGGCAAAAACAATGGATGCTCCTGCTTTTCCTGCTGGCCGGTTTGCTCCTTCTGCTCCTGTATCCGGAAATGTGGGGAAAGGTATTAGGGCTGGTGCTGTTTTTTGGAGCGGGCATCCTGCAGCCGATATGGATGCGCTGCCCTTCGTGCGGCATGCATTTAGGAAGATACCCAGGAGACTACTGTAAACTCTGTGGGGCTAAAATCCCCTGGAACGAAAAGAAGAAAAGGATACTTTGATATGGGATTTTTTGATAAACTGAAGAAGATCAATATTTTTGCCAACTTTGGTTCCGAGCTCACCGACGACTTCTATGATGAGCTGGAGGAGTCCCTCATCCTGGCGGATACCGGTATGGATACCACCCTGGAACTGGTGGAGGAGCTGCGGGGCCGGGTGCGGGAGGAGCACAGCAAGACCGTGGAAGAGGCCCGGGAGTGTATGTGCCGGGTGATCACCGATGCCATGACCGTGGGTGAGCCCACCCTGAATCTGTCCACCAAGCCCGCCGTGGTGCTGTTTATCGGAGTCAACGGCGTGGGAAAGACCACCACCATCGGTAAGATCGGCCATCAGCTCAAGAATGAGCGGAAAAAGGTGCTGCTGTGTGCCGCCGACACCTTCCGTGCCGCCGCCGCTGAGCAGCTGACCATCTGGGCCGAGCGCTCCGGTGTGGAGATCATCAAGCAGCACGAGGGGGCCGACCCCGCCGCCGTGGTCTTTGACGCCGCCTCTGCCGCCAAGGCCAGAAGGGCCGATGTAGTGCTCATCGACACTGCCGGCCGGCTGCACAACAAGCAGAACCTGATGAACGAGCTCAACAAGATCTCCCGCGTCATTGACCGGGAACTGCCCGACTGTGCCCGGGAGACTCTGCTGGTGCTGGACGCCACCACCGGCCAGAACGGCCTCATCCAGGCCAAGCAGTTTAAGGAGGCCGCTGGTATCACCGGCATCGTCCTCACCAAGCTGGACGGCACCGCCAAGGGCGGCATTGCCATCGCTATCGCCAAGGAGCTGGGCGTGCCCGTGAAGTATGCCGGCGTAGGCGAGGGCATCGACGACCTCAAGCCCTTTGATGCCGCCGAGTTTGCCCAGGCACTGATTTGAGTTCCAAGTTGACGGGGAGGTGCAGGGTGTGGAATACTGGAGCGGGAAGACTTTGGACCTTGCTTTGGCCTTTTGTCTGTTCTGCATCCTTCTTAACATCCGCCGGTACGGTCTGCGGAACCTATGGCGCTCTTTGTGCCTGTGGGGAGAGGGAGTGACCCAAAAGCAACGCCGGGAGAATCTGGCGGGCCTGATCGTTCTACTGCTCCTGGTCTTGATAGGCGTGCTGTTTTGGTTGATCCCGTAGCGCCACGCAGGTCTTAAGGAAAAATTAAAAGGCGTATTCATATCCAGGTAACATTTCTGTCGCCGTTTATGGTAGAATCAAGAAAAACTGAGAGGAAGTCTGAGTAATGTCTCGTATTGATGGAAGAAAAAATGATGAGCTGCGTCCCATCGAGATCATTCCCAATATCAACAAGTTTGCCGAGGGTTCTTGCCTCATTCGCTGCGGCAACACCCACGTGCTGTGCACCGCCAGCGTAGAGGATAAGCCGCCCCGCCATGTCCCTGAGGGAGAGGGCTGGGTCACTGCCGAGTACTCCATGCTGCCCCGGGCCAACCGGGAGCGCTCCCGCCGGGATATCTCCAAGCTGAAGCTGAACGGCCGTTCCGCTGAGATCCAGCGGCTCATTGGGCGCTCTCTGCGCTCTGTGGTGGACCGCAAGAAGCTGGGCCCCTGGAATATTACCATTGACTGCGACGTGCTCCAGGGAGACGGCGGCACCCGTACCGCCTCCATCACCGGCGGTTTTGTAGCCATGATGCTGGCCTTCCAGAAGATGATGGAGAAGGGCCAGCTCAGCGAGTACCCCATCAGCGGCTATGTGGCTGCTGTGTCTGCCGGCGTGGTAAATGATGTGCCCATGCTGGACCTGTGCTATGAGGAGGACTCCCACGCCCAGGTGGATCTCAACTGCGTCATGACCGGCGCGGGGG
>ENA-UEYL01003423-UEYL01003423.1-human-gut-metagenome-genome-assembly--contig:-NODE-3423-length-10469-cov-3.275597_pt1 | contig 10469 bp, 4 predicted proteins | sample MGYA00242941_ERZ507946 | MGnify/ENA primary metagenome ERZ507946 (study PRJEB26167, sample SAMN06115482) | human gut metagenome | host: Homo sapiens | place: China:Guizhou | collected 2015-03-11...
GAAAGGAGGCAGATTGAAATATATTAAAGCCTTTCATGTTTAACCAATAAAATTATAATACGTATGAGAAACTTCCAACCGCCTTAAAAAAAAGCATACAGGCAGATGTTCCCGCATCCAGCCTGTATGAGAAAGCCTTTAACCTGTTTGAATACAAACAGAGAAAATTATTTCTTAACTTTAATTCATGCAAATATATGAAGAAAAACAATTATGTCCAACAATTGTGGGCGGATAATCCCGTTTTTATTGTTTGGAAAAAAATTCCTTTGTCTATGAAACTGCTCTTTGTTTTCTGTTTTTGTTTTGTTGGGCTTCTATGTGCTAACGACAGCTACGCCCAACGTACTATGATCTCTGTGAAAGCACAAAACTTGACTGTGAAAGAAGTTCTGTCACAAATTGAGGCACAATCTGATTTTAGCTTTTTCTACAATGACCATCATATTGATGTAGACCGCCGGGTATCGGTAGTTACCGAACAGAGCAATATATTTACCTTATTGAATGAAGTGTTTAAAAACACCAATGTCAAATATGCCGTACGTAATAAAAAAATAATATTATCTACGCAAATAGTGGAAGCGCCTGCCGCGAAACAAACCGTGCAGATAAAGGGAAAAGTGACGGATATGTTTGGTGATCCGGTCATTGGCGCTACCGTAATGGAAGATGGCACCCAGAATGGTACGATTACAGACCTGGATGGGAATTTCATATTGAATACAGCATCTGCCAATGTGACGATTACGGTTTCCTACGTAGGCTATATGTCTCAGACCGTGAAGGCGCAATCCGGCAAAAGTCTGTCGGTCATTCTGAAAGAGGATACCAAGACACTGGACGAAATCGTTGTCGTAGGTTTTGGTACACAGAAGAAAGTCAACCTGACCGGTTCGGTATCTACGGTAAATGCCGAGGATTTACTATCACGTCCGGTTTCTAATGTAAGCCAGGCATTACAGGGATTAGTCCCGGGAATGAATTTTTCTTATGCTTCGGACGGCAACGGCGGTGAAATCGGTGCAGACATGAAAGTGAATATCCGTGGAGCCGGTACGATCGGCGACGGTTCCAATGCATCTCCGCTGATTCTGATCGACGGCATGGAAGGAAATATGAATATGCTGAACCCCAATGATATTGAAAGTATTTCGGTATTGAAGGATGCGGCAGCCTCTTCCATCTATGGTTCCCGTGCGCCATTCGGCGTAGTGTTGATAACGACTAAAAAAGGAAAAGCGGGGAAAGTCAACATTAATTATAATAATAGTTTCCGCTGGTCGGAAGCCATTAATCTGCCGGATGTAGCAGACGCCTACACTTATGCCATGTACTTCAACAAAATGCAGTTGAATGATGGTAAAACAGCGGTGCAGTTTGACGATACCCGTCTTCAGGCTATCAAAGATTACGCATCGGGAGTGATTACCACTACTACCCAACCGAACAGAAACACTCCCACTATCTGGGACTGGATCGGTAATACGAATACAGACTGGTATGATGTCATGTTTGGCGGTATGGCATTTTCACAGGAACACTCTCTTAGCGCCAGTGGAGGAACAGAAAAAATTCAATATTATTTTTCAGGTAATTACATGGGACAGGAAGGTATGATGGCCATCCGGCGTGATAAATTACAACGTTATTCGGTAAGCAGTAAGATTAACGCACAGCTTTATCCGTGGCTGAGCATGAATTATAGCATGAAATACATGAGGAAAGACTATACCAAGCCTTCTTCGATGGATGACAATACTCTTTATCATAATATAGCCAAACGTTGGCCGATGGAGCCAACAGTGGATCCTAATGGTTACCCATTCGCTTTGGTCCGTCCGACTCTTTATGGAGGTGATAATAATTCCCAAACAGATTGGTTATACCAACAGTTCCAGATAGTATTGGAACCCATCAAAAACTGGGTTATTTTTGGGGAAATTAATTATAAGGTGATAGACGCCTTTTCTCATACTGATAATTTAAAATTAACTCAAATGAATGTAGCAGGTGAACCCTATTTAGGTGATAATGGGAAAACATCAAGTGTTACAGAAGGTGCAGAACGTACCAATTATTTCAATGCAAACGTCTACAGTGAATATAGCAGAACATTTGCCGATACACATCATCTAAAAGTAATGGCAGGCTTTCAGGCAGAATTAAATAAATGGCGTCAATTGCAAGCAACAAAACTGGACTTGATTTCAGAATCCGTGCCCAGTATTAATGCCGCTACGGGTGAATCGACTATCGATAAGTCCAAACTGACACATTGGGCAACAGCCGGTTTCTTCGGCCGACTCAATTATGATTATAAAGAACGGTATCTACTGGAAGTCAATCTCCGGTATGACGGTACTTCACGTTTTGCAAAAGACAAACGCTGGAATTTGTTCCCTTCCTTCTCTGCCGGATGGAACGTAGCCCGTGAGGCATTCATGGAACCTACCAGCCATATCATTAATACGTTAAAGATCCGCGGTTCCTGGGGAGAGCTGGGCAATCAGAATACAGAAAACCTATATCCGTATATCCAGTTAATGAAGTTTGTCGCCCAAGATCCCAACTCCAACTGGCTGATTAACAACAGCCGTCCCAACACAGCGAATGCACCGGATTTGATTTCAGCGCTATTAGGATGGGAAACCATGCGGTCATGGAACATCGGTTTTGACCTAGGTATGCTGAACAATCGTCTGACCGTAAGTTTTGACTGGTTCAACCGGAAGACTATCAATATGGTAGGACCAGCTCCCGAACTTCCTGTAACTTTAGGGGCAAATGTACCCAAAATGAACAATGCGGATATGCAGTCTACCGGTTTTGAATTGGATTTGGGATGGCGGGACCGCATTAAAGATTTTGACTACGGCGTGCACCTGTTGCTTTCGGACGACCGTCAGAAAATCCTCAAATACCCTAACACGACTGGTAAAATAAACACGTGGTATGTCGGTAAATATAATGGAGATATATGGGGATTCGAAACCATTGGCATAGCTAAAAGCCAGGAAGAAATGGATGCTCATCTTGCTTCACTGCCCAATGGCGGACAGGATGCATTAGGAGTCAAATGGGGCGCAGGTGACATCATGTACCGGGACCTGAATGGTGACGGCAAGATTTCTGACGGAGCTACGCTTAATGACCCGGGTGACAAAAAAGTCATCGGTAACTCTTCTCCGCGATTCCGGTTTGGTCTGGACCTGAATGCATCCTGGAAAGGCATTGATGTACGCTTATTCTTTCAAGGAGTGGCGAAACGTGATGCCTGGCTGAACGACAATATGTTCTGGGGAGCTACGGGAGGTATCTGGCAATCGGCCTGCTTTACTTCTCATCTTGACTTCTTCCGCGAAGAAGGGGATGATTTCTGGAGTGCCAACAAAGATGCTTATTTCCCTCGTATCTTAGTTGATAACTTCGCCAAAAATCAAAAGACGCAAACCCGCTATCTTCAGAATGCCGCCTATGTACGGTTGAAGAATTTGCAGATCGGGTATACCATCCCCGCCCAGATCACACGCAAAATAGGTGTTTCCAACCTGAGAGTCTTCTTCTCGGGAGAAAACTTATTCACCCTTACGGGATTGCCCGGAGGATTCGACCCGGAAACAATTAATACCGGTTATGGAGCGAAAGACGGATCGAACAGTTCAGGAAAAACTTATCCGTTGTCCCGTACTTTTTCCACAGGATTTAGTGTTAACTTTTAATTGATGACGTATGAAAAAGATAATTAAATATTTATTTTTGCTGACAGGGGGAAGCTTTATACTCGCTTCTTGCAATGATTTTTTGGACAGGGAACCTTTAGACAGTGTGACCCCGGACAACTTTTTCTTTACTGAAAATGACTTGGCTGCCTATGCTGTGAAGCATTACAACTTCACGACGCATGAGGGATTTAATGCCGGAATCTGGAGAAATGACAATGCGACTGATAATCAGGCTGCCACCGACTATGATAAGAAATGGATTCCCGGTCAATGGAAAGTTCCGGAAGCATACGATAATCCTGCAAGTAATGATCCATGGTATTTCTCTGCCATTCGTGAAGCTAATTACTTCCTCGAAACAGTAGTACCCCGCTTCGAAAAGGGAGAGATAGAAGGTTCGGAAACAAACATAAAACATTATATAGGTGAAATGTATTTCCTGCGCGCCAAGAATTACTTGTCAAAACTGGAGACCTTCGGCGACTTCCCGATTATAAAGAATACGTTGCCGGATGAAAGTGTATCTCTGATTCAGGCAAGTAAACGGGAACCCCGCCATAAAGTGGCACGTTTTATCCTGGAAGACCTGGATCTGGCAATCGGCTTGCTGACCAATACTATATCCGGTGGAAAGAACCGAATTACCAAAAATGCAGCTCTGTTATTGAAATCCAGAGCAGCCCTGTACGAGGCTTCCTGGCTGACTTATCACAAAGGCACCGCTCTAGTACCGGGTGGTCCGGGATGGCCGGGAAAGGCAGAAGACATTGCGGACTTTAATATCGATACGGAAATCGCATTTTTTCTGAAGGAGGCCAAAGCAGCAGCCAAAGAAGTGATAGGCAATGCAGCCTTGGTACAGAATACAGCAAAAGACTGCATGGATGAAACAGTTAAAACAGACGAAGACAAATATAAAATGAGCAACCCCTATTTTGCTCAGTTCTCAGCGAATAGCCTGGAAGGATATTCAGAAATATTATTGTGGCGTGCGTATAACCTGCTCGACTATAAGATTGTGCACTCAGCTCCTTTCTATATTCGCGTGGGTGGAAATACCGGATTTACCCGGCAATATGTGGAGAGTTTCCTCTGCCGTGACGGTAAGCCGATCTATGCAACCGACCAGTATAAAGGGGACGAGTCATTATCGGATGTACGCAAAAACAGAGATCTACGCCTACAACTATTCCTGATGACATCGGGTGAGACTCTCAGCCCGAATGTAATGAATGGTACTCCCGATTTGCTTCCGGAGGTTCCGCAACTTCTGGATATAACGGAAAAGAGATGCGTAACAGGCTATCAGGTACGTAAAGGATTGTCAGGAAACTGGTACCGGGATGGCAACACAGCGATTGAAGGGTGTCCGGTATACCGCGTAGCCGAGGCTTATCTCAATTACATCGAGGCTGACTGTATGGAGCATAATGGAACTTCCATTGGTTCGGAGGCAGCAGGATATTGGGGAGATCTCCGCGAAAGAGCCGGATTGCCAAGAGACTATACAGTGACCGTGAACAATACCGATCTGTCCAAAGAACTGGACTGGGCCGTATATTCGGCAGGTAAAACAGTCTCTCCTCTACTATACAACATCCGCCGTGAACGGCGTTGTGAGCTACTTGCAGAAGGTTTGCGCATGTTAGACTTAAAACGCTGGAGAGCGCTGGACCAGGTTAAGCAATTTGTAATCGAAGGAGTTAACTTATGGGAATCCGATTTAAAGGATAAATACATGCAGGACGGAAAAAATCTTCTGATACAGGAAGGAACGGAAGGACAGACCTCTAATGTATCAAGCTATGCTAATAGCGGTAAATATCTATGTCCTTACCGCGCTGTGAAGACAAACAATCTGATGTATGATGCAGGATACACATGGTGTGAAGCGCATTATCTGAATCCTATCGCTATCACGCACTTCAGAATTACGGCCTCAAATCCTAACGATCTGAATACTTCTATTATTTACCAGAATCCAGGATGGCCGATTCAAGCCAATGAAGGGCCGATAGGTATTAAATAAAATAGATAAAGCCATCTTGGATATGGTAAAAAAGTGTAGGACGAACCGGGCTAATGTTTAATAAAAAATAAAGCTCGGCGTCCTATGCTTCAAACTATCGGGAAATTTGTACCTTGCCCGAACGAAATTCTAATGCGAAACAAAACAGTCTGACATTAATATATAAAGATAGATCAATCAAGCAAATCTAAGAATTATGAAAAGTACTTCAACATGGTGGAAAATCTTACTCAGTGGTCTGTTATTGGCTGGGACACTGGTAGCTAACGCCGACACTTACCAGCCATCTTACTCCACAGCCGGCTTTTATCAGCTTTCCAACACAGGCCGCACAGTGTATAACATGAATCCTGCCTGGCGATTTTATAAAGGCAATATCAAAGGAGCGGAACAGCCGGGGTTCAATGACAAAGACTGGAACATCGTATCATTGCCCGACGGCATAGAATATCTCCCCACTGAAGCGAGCGGATGCATCAACTATCAGGGTGAAATCTGGTATCGCAAACACTTCACTCCCGAAGAGAGTTGGAAAGGGAAACAACAATTCCTCCACTTCGAAGCCATTATGGGAAAGTCAAAAATATGGGTGAACGGAAAGTTGCTGAAAGAGCATTTCGGTGGTTTTCTGCCTGTCATCGTAGATGTCACTTCCAGTCTGAAGTATGGAGAAGACAATGTAATCACTGTATGGGCAGACAACAGTGACGATCCCTCCTACCCTCCCGGCAAACCGCAAGATGCACTGGATTTTGCATACTTCGGAGGAATTTACCGGGATTGCTGGATGATAGTTCACAACAAGGTATTCATCACCGATCCGAATTATGAGAACGAGACAGCCGGAGGCGGATTGTTTGTCTCTTTCGACAAAGTTTCCGAGCAATCCGCACAGTTGAAACTGGATGCACATATACGCAACACTTCCAGAAAGTCCTTCGGTGGTAAAATACTCTATGAACTCTATGACCGCGACGGCAAACGTGTTCTCTCTAAGGAGGCCGGTTTGTCGGTAAGCAAGGGGCTTGCAAAACAAATTTCCTGCAAAGTGACTGTAGAAACACCTCATTTATGGTCACCCGACAGCCCCTACCTTTACAAACTACACATTTATATAAAGGATAAAGCCGGTAACACCATTGACGGATATTACCGCCGCATCGGTATTCGCAGCATTGAATTTAAAGGAAAAGACGGATTCTGGCTGAATGGCAAACCTTATCCCTATCCTCTGATGGGAGCCAACCGTCATCAGGATTTTGCAGTGATAGGCAACGCCTTACCCAACAGCCTTCATTGGCGGGACGCGAAGAAGTTGCGTGATGCCGGAATGCGTGTTATCCGCAACGCCCACTATCCGCAAGATCCGGCGTTTATGGATGCTTGTGATGAATTAGGACTGTTTGTTATTGTCAACACACCGGGATGGCAATTCTGGAATGATCAGCCGATATTTGCTCAGAGAGTATATAGTGATATCCGCAATATGGTTCGCCGCGACCGCAACCACCCCAGTGTATGGATGTGGGAGCCGATTCTGAACGAAACATGGTATCCGGCGGATTTTGCTAAAAATGTAGTAGACATTCTCAATGAAGAATATCCGTATCCATATTGTTATGCCGGATGTGATGTAACAGCACGCGGACACGAATACTTCCCGATACACTTTACCCATCCGATGAACGGAGGTGGCGGAGCCTTTAATACTGAAAATCTGGACCCGAAAATCAGTTATTTCACCCGCGAATGGGGAGATAATGTGGATGACTGGAACTCTCACAACTCACCAAGCCGGGTCAATCGTGGCTGGGGAGAAGTACCGATGCTGATTCAGGCACAGGGATATGCCAAAAACGATTACCAACTCACCAGTTATGATGGACTATACAGAACTACCAGACAACATATGGGCGGTTGCCTGTGGCACTCGTTCGATCATCAGAGAGGCTATCATCCAGATCCGTTCTACGGAGGTATCATGGATGCCTTCCGACAACCTAAACTATCTTATTATATGTTCTGTTCCCAGCGTCCTGCCGAACCCAACAAGGAATTGATCGCAGATAACGGACCGATGATTTACATAGCTAATGCCATGACTCCTTTCTCTCCGAAAGATGTAACGATATATAGCAACTGCGACGAAGTTCGCCTCACCTATTGCAAGGGAGGCAAAGAGTATACTTATCATAAGCCGGCAAATGAAGCCGGAATGCCTTCACCCGTCATCACATTCAAAGATGTATTTGATGTCATGTATGATAAAAAGCTGTCACGCCAAAAGAAACAGGCAGATTCTTACCTTCTGGCAGAAGGATTAATGGACGGGAAAGTGGTTGCGACACACAAAGTAACGCCTACACGCCGCCCGTCAAAACTGTTGCTCTGGGCAGATGACGAGAAAGTGCAGATGAAAGCGGACGGATCGGACATCGTGACGGTCATTGCAGCCATCGCAGATGAAAACGGAAACATCAAGCGTTTGAATAATTATGAAATAAAGTTCGAAATCGAAGGACAGGGCCAACTGGTTGCCGACGAAGAAACATTCACCAATCCACGTCCGGTACTTTGGGGAACTGCTCCGGTGCTGGTAAGATCTACCACCACACCGGGAGAAATCAAAATCCGCGCATCGGTGGTATGGCAAGGCAAACATACGCCGGTTCCGGCAGAACTGATTATTCCTACTTTTCCTTCGGAACATACGCTGGTAGCAGACAAAGAAGAACTGACACAAGCACAATCCGCAAGCAAAGATGCCGGAAATAAGGTGAATGCCGCCTCATCCAATTGCGAAAAGCGTGTACTTGAATTGCAACAGGAACTGAACCGCCTGAAACTGAAAGAAGTCGAAAAACAACAGAGTGACTTTGAATAATGTGCATGGTTCTATCTATGAACAGAAAAAAACAAACTTATTAAAATACAGTTATGATAAATAGAATAGTATATACTTCATTTTTATTAGGAGCGAGTTTCGCCAGTACAGATGCACAGGTAAATACTCCTCCCAATATTGTATTGATTTTATGTGACGACATGGGATTCTCCGATCTGGGTTGCTACGGAAGTGAAATCCAGACTCCCAACATAGACCGTCTGGCAGAAAACGGGGTACGCTTCAGCCTGTTCAAAAATACAGGAAGAAGCTGCCCTAGCCGTGCTGCTTTGCTGACAGGACATTATCAGCACGAAGCCGGCATGGGATGGATGACGGCAGTAGATGAACACCGCCCCGGATACAGAGGACAAATTACGAAAAACATCCCCACCATTGCCGAGGTGATGAAAGCGAATGGCTACAGCACATATATGAGCGGTAAATGGCATGTCACAGTGGACGGAGCTTTTGATGCTCCCAACGGCAGCTATCCGGCCCAACGGGGATTTGACAAATATTACGGTTGCCTGAGCGGAGGAGGCAGTTATTATAAACCGACACCGGTATACAGCAATCTGACCCGAATCACTGAATTCCCCGATGACTATTACTATACCACTGCCATCACCGATTCCGCCGTCAGTTTTGTCAAGCAACACCCTACAGACAAACCGATGTTTATGTACGTAGCTCACTATGCCCCTCACTTACCCCTCCAGGCTCCTGCCGATCGTGTAGAAAAATGCAGAGACCGATATAAAGTGGGATATGACGTGTTGCGCAAACAACGTTTCGACAGGTTAAAGGAGTTGAAGTTCATTTCGGACGAGATGGATTATCCTGTCTACCAAAAAGAATTTGGCGGGAAACGTCCCTCCTGGGGAACGCTTACCCCAAAGCAACAGGAACAGTGGATTACCGATATGGCAACCTATGCCGCCATGATCGAAATTGTGGATAGCGGAATCGGTGAACTGGTGGAAACCATCAAGGAGAAAGGGATACTGGACAATACCGTATTTATCTTCTTAAGCGATAACGGTGCAACCAAGGAAGGCGGATATCTGGGGCAGCTTATGGCTGATTTGAGCAATACTCCTTATAGAAGCTATAAGTCACAATGTTTTCAGGGAGGCACAAGTACCCCTTTTATCTTATCTTATGGCGATGCCGGAAAAAACAAGATGAAAGGTCAGATTTGCAGACAACCTGCCCACATTATAGACATACTGCCTACCTGCATGGATATTGCCACAGCCACTTATCCGTCAGAATTCAAAGAGAATTTGCCCGGCAAGAGCTTACTCCCTTCAATTCATGGAAAAAAGATAAAGCCCAGAGAATTATACTTTGAGCATCAAAGTTCCTGCGCCATTATTTCCGACCATTGGAAACTGGTACGGGGCAGCCGGAATGAACCATGGGAGCTAATCGACTTATCGATAGATCCGTTCGAAACCAAAGATTTGTCCGCCCAATATCCAAAGATTGTGAAGAAACTAGAAGTTAAATGGAATAAATGGGCAGAACAGTGTAATGTCTTCCCACTCGAAAACAAACCTTGGACCGAAAGAATTAATTATTATCTGAAACAAAATCCGGATCAAAGCGGAAAAGAATAAAATCAGGGAACAATAACCTTTTTAATACCAGGTTATAGAAAAAGACTGTTCCTTTTGAAGCGAACAGTCTTTTTTCTGTTTACATAACATATTGTTTGTATATAGCTGTTTTTTTGTTATTTTTGCACCATCATCTTCTAAAAAGCTGTGATACACATAGATTAATAATATATATTTTATCTAATAAAAAACACGCCACGATAATG
>ENA-UEYL01003424-UEYL01003424.1-human-gut-metagenome-genome-assembly--contig:-NODE-3424-length-10466-cov-2.498027_pt1 | contig 10466 bp, 8 predicted proteins | sample MGYA00242941_ERZ507946 | MGnify/ENA primary metagenome ERZ507946 (study PRJEB26167, sample SAMN06115482) | human gut metagenome | host: Homo sapiens | place: China:Guizhou | collected 2015-03-11...
ATTTTCAGCTCACACATGGCGGCATTTGGAACGCTGTACGAGTTGAAAGTTCTCTTTGCAGACCATATTACCAAAATCCCACTGGGGTATCACTTGACGATTGGCAGCGGCCGTCTGCGGAAAATCATGGATGAAAACATTGAAAGTGTGGAGGGCTTTATTGCTCACCAGTTTCCTGATTTTGTTGCCTCTATTACCGCTCCTATCGTCATGGTCATCATCCTGTTGGCTGTTGACTGGCGGTTTGGTCTGGCCTCCCTGGTCGGCATCATTCTTGCATTTGTCGCAGAGTTTATCGGCTTTGGCAGCGGTGAAATGAAAGAAAACATGGGCAAATACCAAAAGGCCCTGGAAGAAATGAACAACGCTTCTGTGGAGTATGTCCGGGGAATGTCGGTAGTAAAGGCGTTTAATCAGACGGCATCCTCTTTCAAGAAACTCAAAGATGCCATTACCGGCTATACAGAGTGGGTGCTGAAATTCTCCCTTGGCTGGCAAAACTGTATGCCCGCCTTCACCACGATCATCAACAATGTTTACCTGATCCTCGTCCCGGTAGGAATTTTGATCGGCTCCAGAACCGACGATTTCGCCGGATTTGCCATGACTTTCATTTTCTATCTGCTCTTTGTTCCTGCCATCTCCGGTGTGTTGAACAAGATCATGTATATCTCAGAATCGTTCATGCAGATTGACGGGAATGTGGCACGAATGGACGAAATTCTGAATATTCCCGAAATGCCGGAGACGGATCACCCCCAAAAACCGGCAAACGATGATGTCGTTTTCAAGGATGTCAGTTTTTCTTATACCGGGGATTCCTCCGAGAAGGCGCTTGAAGATGTTTCCTTCATAGCAAAGCAGGGACAGATCACAGCAATCGTCGGCCCCTCCGGCGGCGGCAAGAGTACGATTGCCAATCTGATTTCCCGCTTTTGGGATGTTTCTTCCGGCAGCATTACCATCGGCGGTGTAGATGTACGCGATATGGCAGAGAATGACCTGATGCGCCATGTCAGCTTTGTGTTCCAGGATATTTTCCTGTTCAAGCAGAGCATCCTGGATAATATCCGTATGGGCAACCCGACCGCCAGCGAGGAACAAGTGATTGCGGCGGCGAAAGCGGCACAGTGCCACGACTTTATCTCCAAACTGCCGGACGGGTATCACACGGTGGTCGGCTCCAAGGGCATCCATCTCTCTGGTGGCGAGCGTCAGCGAATTGCCATTGCGCGGGCCATTATCAAGGACTCGCCTATCATCGTGCTTGATGAGGCAACGGCATTCAGCGACCCGGAGAATGAAGTGCGACACGAAGTCGCGTAATTGAATTGCTGAACAAGCTGCCCTATCCATTTGGGGTAATCCTACCACAGCCTGCGTCGCTGGTAACGGCGGGGTGGGAAGCCTGTGGGACAACGTGGGAAAGCTGCGAGCCTAACGTAGCCGTACTGCCAGGATAAGTGTGCCATGGAGAACGTAACGTGAATCATCGCAAGGGTCGTTACAGGGAATAGGCGAAATCAGGCTGACACGCCTACACCAAAAGGTGCGGAGGTGGCCGTGGGAACTTTCGCAATCCCCCGGCAAATGGACATCATTCCTCCCGGCTCAAAGATGGCTCCTAAAGCACGCACAATTATTCAATACGCGGAACGTGGTAAACCCTATGTGTTCCTCTAATTCAATGAGAGGTATCGACCCCGTAAGGGGAAGAAATGACACAGAGGGTAGAGGAACGGGATAAAAAGCGAACGGCTCTGCTGTAATGGTGGAGCATAGGGGCTCTGCCCTGACCTGAAAGGGTGCTGACTTATCCCACGGTATTTCATAGCAAGAAAAGGAGGTAAACCTATGAACGGTAATTGTTCAACGACGAAGCGGAAACGCTCTGAGAGATTGCCGAACGCGGCAAAGCTGGCATTCCAGTGGAATCATGTAGATTGGAAAAAAGCCGAGGCCGAGGTTAATAGGCTGCAAGCCCGGATTGCTAAGGCGACCAAAGAAAAGAAATGGAACACAGTAAAACGACTGCAATATCTGCTTACGCATTCGTACTACGCAAAACTGCTGGCGGTCCAAAAAGTAACCACCAACAAAGGGAAAAACACACCCGGTATCGACAAACAACGGTGGAGCACACCTGCGCAAAAGATGTGGGCGGTGTTGTCCCTGACGGATAAGAACTACAAAGCCAGTCCCCTCCGCCGGGTATACATCGACAAGAAGAACAAAAAGGCGAAACGCCCTCTTGGGATTCCCACGATGTATGACCGGGCCATGCAGGCGCTCTATGCGCTGGCACTGGACCCCGTGGCAGAAACGGCGGCAGATCCCCGCTCTTTCGGATTCAGAAAGGGACGGTGCTGTCAGGATGCCTGTGAATATATTTTTGCGGACATGAGCCGCAGAAACGTCAGTCCACAGTGGGTACTGGAAGGTGACATCAAGGGTTGCTTCGACCATATCAGCCATCAGTGGCTGATTGACAACATCCCCATGGACAAGTCAATTTTGAAGCAATTCCTGAAAGCCGGCTTTGTATTTCAGGGTGAGCTGTTTCCCACAGAGGCGGGTACGCCCCAAGGCGGCATTATCTCTCCGATTCTGGCGAATATGGCGCTGGATGGGATGCAAAAGCTGCTCTCCGACCGGTTCCATACCAACCGGCTGGGCAAAGTGGACAATCGGTTCCGCAACGCCCACAAGGTAAATCTGGTGCGGTATGCCGATGATTTTATCGTAACGGCGGCCACAAAGGAAATTGCCGAAGAGGCCAAAGAACTGATTCGTGATTTCCTGAAAACCAGAGGTCTGGAACTGTCTGAGGAGAAAACGCTCATCACCCACATTGATGACGGATTTGATATGCTGGGCTGGACTTTCCGGAAATTTAACGGAAAGCTCATTGTGAAGCCGTCAAAAAAGTCTTTGAAAGCATTCACGGCCAGCTTGTCTGAAACCATCCTTGGACGCGGTAAGGCTTGGAAACAGAACCTTCTGATTGAAAAGCTGAACCAACAAATCCGGGGCTGGACGAACTATCATCGATCGGTCTGTGCCAGTGAGGCGTTTACGCACATCGACTATGTTCTCTATGAACTGCTGTGGAGGTGGGCCAAACGCCGTCACCCCCACAAGGGGAAATGGTGGGTATCCACAAACTACTGGCACCGCAGAGGAAACCGAAACTGGGTATTCTCCACGGAGGACAAAGAACTTCTGCGGGTGGATCACATTCCTATTATCCGACATACAAAAGTACGAATGGACGCCAATCCCTACCTGGAGCCGGAATATTTTCATGCCAGGCAATTCAGCCGCGGCATGAAGCGTTTTACCGGCAGGTTCAAACAGATTTGGAAGAATCAAAACGGATGTTGCCATCATTGTGGGCTTCCGATGGACATTCAGGACGAAAGAGAAATCTTTTTCAAGGTCCCGAAATCCAAAGGCGGCAAAGAGGAGGTGCGCAATATGGCCTATGTCCACAAATACTGTAACCAACTCTACTTTGAGCGCCGCGCGAAAGCGTGATGAAATGCTTGAGCCGTATGAGTGGAAACGCTCACGTACGGTTCTTAGACGGGAAGGGGCGAGTAATCGCCCCGACCTAGTCGACTATCTGATCCAGAAAGCCTTTGAAAAACTGATGCAGGGTAAGACAGTTATCATCATTGCACACCGCCTCTCCACGATCCGCAATGCAGATAAGATCATCGTCATGGAGAAAGGACACCTGGTCGAAGAAGGAAAACATGACGAGCTGGTGGCCGCAGGCGGACGCTATGCACAGATGTGGAACCACTATACAGAAGCGATTGGCTGGAAAATCAGCGGAAAGGCGGTGTAACTATGAGCAGATTACAAAAAGCTCTCTTTTTATCAGACAAGGGTTACGCAGATCTGAAAAAAGCAATCTTCGCCTGCACATTGACGAACCTGGCTATGCTTCTGCCGTTCTGTGTAACTGTTATGATTTTCAGTGAAATTCTGACACCCTTTGTCAGTGGCGGCTCCATTCAGTGGAACCATATCTGGATGCTGTGGGGCGCAGGTATTGTTTCGGCCATCCTGGTATTTCTGGCCGCCAAAAACGATTACCGCAAAACCTATATTGCCTCGTACAAGGAATCGAACACGACCCGTCTGCGCATTGCGGAGCATCTTCGGAAACTTCCGATGAACTTTTTTAACACAAAAGACCTTTCTGAACTGACCACCAATATGATGGCGGATTGCAGCAGCATGGAGTCCCTACTCAGCAGCACAATTCCACCGCTGATTGCTAACGGCATCACGGTAACACTGACCTGTATCCTACTGGCCTTCTTCGATTGGCGGCTTGCCTTGTGCGTATTTGTCACAGTCCCGCTTGCGTTTCTCATTATCTGGCTTAGCCGGAACCACCAAAAGAAACTGTTTGAAAAGCAGGTTGACGCAAAGTTGGCTGCCTCTGGCCAAGTACAGGAATACCTGGAAGGTATGAAGATCATCAAGTCCTGCGGGCTGTCTGGCTCTCATTTCAGTGCGTTGGATAAAGCTCTGCTTGCCATGAAAAAGATTGCCATCAAAGTGGAAATGGCTGTCGGCGTGTTTATGTCCAGCGCCAGCATGATTTTGCAGGCTGGCATCGGTATCACGATTTTTGTCGGAGCTATTCTTCTGACACAAGGACAGATTGAACTTCTTCCTCTGCTAATGTTCCTGCTGATGGTTACACGGATCTATGGCCCGATCCTGGCGATTCTGGCAAACCTGTCCTCGCTGTTGAATTTGAATGTGGTCACAAGTCGTATGCGTACCCTGCTCACCACTCCTGCGATGGACGGTGAAGGGAAAACAGTCCCGAACTGCGATATTGAACTTTCCCATGTGACCTTTGCCTACAATCAGGAAGATGTTATCAAAGATGTTTCCTGTAAAATCCCCCAGGGGAGCGTGACCGCGCTCGTTGGTCCGTCTGGCTCTGGTAAAAGCACAATTTCCAAACTGATCGCTCGCTTTTGGGATGTTCAGCAGGGTAAGATCACCGTGGGCGGCAAGGACATCAAGAGCATGGAGCCGGAAAGCCTCATGTCCTATATGTCCTTTGTGTTCCAGGATGTGACCCTGTTCAATGATACGGTTATGAACAATATTCGCCTTGGCAATCCAAACGCAACGAACGATCAAGTAATTGCTGCGGCCAAAGCCGCCTATTGTGATGAATTTGTCCGGGAAATGCCGGACGGGTATCAGACGGTCCTCGGTGAAAATGGCAGCACGCTTTCCGGCGGTGAGCGCCAGCGTATTTCCATCGCCCGCGCCTTGCTGAAAAATGCGCCTATTATGCTGCTTGATGAGGCAACGGCATCCCTTGACCCGGAGAATGAAGTGCTGGTTCAAAAGGCGATTGCCAAACTGGTGGAAGGTAAAACAGTTATTATGATTGCCCACCGCCTCCGTACAGTTGTGGATGCGGATCAGATCATTGTTCTTGACAATGGACGACTGGTAGAACATGGAACGCACGATGAGTTGATGAAGAAGAATGGGCTGTATCATAAGTTGTTCCATATTCAGCAGGAAAGCCTTGGTTGGGCGGTATAACTTTGGGGGAAAAGCGTTGATTGGACTGGCTGTTCTACAATATGATAATCTGTGTATTGACCCAAACCAGCGTAGGGCCTTTGTGAGCGGGCGAGCGGTGGAGTTGACTACGATGGAGTTCAATATCTTATACTATCTGGCCTTACACCCTGGCTGGACCTTTACCCGGGAGCAGCTTTACCAATATGCAATGTCTGATGACTTTGCTTCTGGCCCCGAAAGCGTTACCAGCAGGATCTACAAGATACGAAAAAAACTAAATATCAATGCGATTCAAACGGTACACGGATACGGTTATCGCTTTGAGAAGTAAGAGAAACTGGTGATTGTAATAGCATATACTTAATAATAACGCAGCTGCCAACCAAGGCAGCTGCGTTTTTTGTTTAATGAATAGAATACACCGACCCGCATACGGTTCAGCCGTTATAATTGTGGCTTGACAAATACAATCGTTTGATTTAAGATAATATCGTTATTGGATAATATGATTATCGAAAAGAGGTGAACGAAATGCGTCCTGTAAACGAAAAACTGCGGAAGGATCTGCTGGAAGCCGGGAAGCGCGAGTTTATGGAGAACGGCTTCCGGGGGGCATCCTTAAAAAGTATAGCAGCCTCTCTTGGAGTAACAACTGGAGCGATTTACCGCTACTATACGGACAAGGAGGCACTGCTTGACGGATTGGTGAGAGAGCCAGCCCAAGAGCTGGTAGAGCGTTATCGGACCCTTCAGCAGACCTTTGCCGGCAGGAGTTTGGAGGAGCAGCTTCAAAAGCTCCCGGAGGTGCCGGACAAGGAAGCCTCCTGGATGATGGACTTTCTCTACGACCACTTTGACGCATTCAAGCTCATCGCCTGCTGTTCCTCCGGGACAAAGTACGAGCATTACCTGGATACCCTGGCGGAAATCGAAGATCACTCTGGACGGCTTCTGGTGGATCGAATGGTGGAAGCCGGCTACCCCATTCGCCGTCTGGATGATGAACTGATCCACATCATGTCCACCGCACTCTTCAACGGCATGTTTGAAACAATCCGCCATGATATGCCGCGGGAAAAAGCGATGGTTTATATGGATGACCTGCGGAATTTTTACTCCGCGGGCTGGTTCCGTCTCCTTGGAATACCCTTTGAATAAAGGGTTTTCCTTTTGATTTTAAGTTAGCACTTACTAACTATAAGAAAGGGGTTTTAAGCTATGGATAACAAGAAAGCGCCCTCACCCTTTGCTGTGCTGTGGGGTTGGGCAAGTGGTGAGCACGGCGGATTTTATGCTTCGGTAGCCCTGGCGGTGCTGGGGGTGGCTTGCGGTATGGCGCCATACTTCTGCGTGGCTGCTATGATTGGGCTGCTGCTGGAAGGAGGCGGCCTTGCGGAGTGCCTGCCCTGGTGCGGTCTGGCCCTGGCAGGCTATGCGGGAAAGGCGCTGTTTTCCACATGGTCTACCAGCCTGTCCCACACGGCCACCTATCACACGCTGCGGCGTGTGCGGCAAAATCTGCTCTCCAAACTGAGCCGGGTGCCCATGGGGACGATCCTGGACACGCCCTCCGGCCAGTACAAGACCACCATTGTTGACAGGGTGGAAGGAATGGAGCCCACTCTGGCCCATCTGCTGCCGGAGATGACCTCCAATTTGCTTGTGCCAGTGAGCATCGCGGTCTATATCTTCGTCCTGGATTGGCGAATGGGGCTCGCCTCCCTGGTGACCACGGTGATTGGGTTCGCAGTAGCCTCCCAGAGCGGCAGGACCTACGCCGCCCGATGGCAGGGCGCCGTGGAGGTGGGCCGCCGCATGGCAAATGCCATCGTGGAGTATGTGGGAGGCATCCAGGTGGTCAAAGCGTTCAGTCAGTCCGCCGGGTCTTATAAGCGGTACTCCGATGCCGTGACCGAGAACGCCCAATACTATGTGGACTGGATGGCGGACAATCAGAAGTATATGGCGGTCATGCAGGCGGTCATCCCCTCGGTGCTGCTGCCCGTCCTGCCGGTGGGACTGCTGCTGTGGGGCAGCGGAAGCCTGAGCACTGCCGTATTCCTCACCATCGTCGTGCTGTCCCTGGGGCTTACCGGTCCTCTGGTATCGGCCATGACCTTTGTGGACGAATTGGCGGTGGTGGGTACCAATGTGGGTGAGATTTCCGCCATTCTGGAGGCTCCGGAGCTGGAGCGCCCCGCGGCAGAGACGAAGCTGAATGGGCTGGGTATCCGGCTGGATCATGTGTCCTTTGCCTACAAGCAGGAGGACGGCGAAGTGCTCCACGATGTAAGTCTGGATATCCGGCCGGGGACGGTCACCGCTCTGGTGGGTCCCTCCGGCTCCGGCAAGAGCACCATCGCCAAGCTCATCGCCGGCTTCTGGGATGTGACGGGCGGCTCTGTCGCCTTGGGCGGTGTGGATCTGCGGAAGATCCCGCTGGAGCAGCTCAACCGCCAGATTGCCTATGTATCTCAGGACAACTACCTCTTTGACCGCACGGTGCGGGACAACATCCGCATGGGCCGCCTGAACGCCACCGATGCGGAAGTCGAGGCGGTAGCCAGGGCTGCCGGGTGCGATGATTTCATCCGCCAACTGGATCAGGGCTACGACACCATCTGCGGCGGGGGCGGCGGCCACCTTTCCGGCGGCGAAAAGCAGCGCATTTCCATTGCCCGCGCCATGCTGAAGGATGCCCCTATCGTCATTCTCGACGAGGCCACCGCCAGCATCGACCCGGAGAATGAGGCGGTCATTCAGCAGGCTATCTCCCGGCTGACGGAGGGCAAGACGCTGATCGTCATTGCCCACCGGCTGGGCACGGTGGCCGGCGCGGACAACATTGTTGTGGTGGAAGGTGGCCGGATTGCCGCCCATGGGAAGCAGGAGGAGCTGCTGGCCTCCTGCCCGCTGTACCGGCAAATGTGGCAGTCCTATCTGGGCGTCCGGGACGGAGAGGAGGAATAAGAGATGTTCAGCGTACTTCTGAAAATTTCCGCCTTTGCGGGCAGCCGCAGGGGGCTTTTGAAAAAATCCATGCTCGTGGCTTTCCTGGGGGCTGTGTTCACCGCGTTCCAGTTCTGGGCCCTGATGCTAACCTTGGAGATCTTGGTGGCCGGCGCGAGCTTGAGCATATGGCCGGTGATCGGCGTCATGCTGGTCTCTGTGGCGGGACGGACCGCCTGCTCCTACTGGTCCACCAATGCGGAGACTTCATGGTGGCGGAAAAACGGGTCCATATCGGAGACCGGCTGCGCTACATCCCCATGGGCTACTTCAATGACAACTCCTTGGGCAACATTACCGCCGTAGTCACTACCACACTGGGAGATGTGGAGAATAACGCCGCCCGCTGCCTGGTCAGCGTCATCGGCGGGTTCCTCAACACTCTGGCCATGAGTATGGCAATCCTGCTTGTAGACTGGCGGCTCGGCCTGCTGGCTATCGGGGGGATTCTTGCCTATCTGTTGGTTGCGGAACTGAGCCAGCGGTCTCTGCTCAAGACAGGGCCTGCCCGCCAGCACGCCCAGATGAAACTGGTGGAGGCTGTGTTGGAGTACATCCAGGGCATGAGTGTGGTAAAGGCTTACGGCCTGGATAAGGACAGCGGCCAGGCTGTGCAGAAAACCGTGGATGAAAGCTGTGAAAAGGCCCTGGGGCTGGAACACTCCGTAGCCCCCTGGATGGGCCTGCGGCAGATTACGGTGCGGGTGTTCGCCGTGGCGCTGGCTGTGTGCGCCCTGGTGCTCTATTCCGGCGGGAGCCTGCCTCTGACCCGGTGCCTGCTGATGCTTGTTGCCTCTTTCATGCTTTACGCGGAACTGGAGAGTGCCGGCAATATGGCGGACAATCTCCAGATGCTGGGCGCCTCTATGGATAAGGCCAATTCCATCGACGATACGCCGGTGATGGATAATGACGGGGCGGAGCTCCGTCCGGAGGATGCCTCTGTCCGGTTTGAGGATGTCTCTTTCTCCTATGGGGAACGGACCATTCTGGATCATGTGAGCCTTACAGTCCCCGCCGGCAGCACCACCGCCGTGGTAGGTCCCTCCGGCGGCGGCAAGACCACTCTGTGCAATCTCATTGCCCGCTTCTGGGATGTTCAGGGCGGAAGGATCACCGTAGGCGGCCATGATGTGCGGGAGTACAAGCTGGACAGCCTGATGAAAAATATCAGCATGGTATTCCAGAATGTGTATCTGTTCCCGGACACGATTGAAAACAATATTAAATTCGGTTCCCCTAACGCCACCCATGAAGATGTGGTGAAGGCAGCAAAGGCGGCAAGGTGCCATGACTTCATTTCAGCATTGCAGGAGGGCTACCAGACGGTAATCGGAGAAAGCGGTGCGACCATTTCCGGCGGCGAAAAGCAGAGGATTTCTATTGCAAGAGCGATTATGAAAGATGCGCCCATCATTATTCTTGACGAGGCCACAGCAAATGTCGATCCCGAAAATGAAGCGGAGCTTCAGAAAGCGATTGAAGCGCTGACACAGGGGAAAACAATTATTATGATCGCCCATCGGTTGAAAACCGTAAAAAATGCGGATCAAATCATCGTTATCGACCGTGGTAAAATCTCTCAGCAAGGTACGCATGATGAGCTTATCAAGCAAGCAGGTATTTATGCGGATTTTGTTGGCATGAGAGAAAAAGCTATCGGTTGGAAAATCAAGGCAGACAGCCTTGCATAAAAGAAAGGAGTTCCTACAATGGACAAGAAAAAATTGAACGCAAAAGACTTTATCAACATTGGTATCTTTACTGTCATCTACTTTGTGATGTTCTTTATCACGGGTATGCTGGGTTAGGTATCAAAATCCACTATTACGATTTACAGAAGAAATTGAAGGGCTTCTTCTATTACCAGTCCAGACAAAAGA
>ENA-UEYL01003434-UEYL01003434.1-human-gut-metagenome-genome-assembly--contig:-NODE-3434-length-10437-cov-3.662162_pt1 | contig 10437 bp, 12 predicted proteins | sample MGYA00242941_ERZ507946 | MGnify/ENA primary metagenome ERZ507946 (study PRJEB26167, sample SAMN06115482) | human gut metagenome | host: Homo sapiens | place: China:Guizhou | collected 2015-03-11...
AGCAATTGCTGGCATAAAACACAACAGGCGGACAGCTCCCGCTGTCCGCCTGTGTGCCTGACAATTCACAAGGTTCAGAAAATGTACCTGTGGGAACTATCAGACTGGGCGGCGCTTTTTTGATCAGGTGTTCGGTTCCAGAGGCTGCACGGTAAAGTGCAGCTTTGCCGGGGAGTGAGGGTACTGGCGGAAAAAGGCCCGGACGATCCGGTCGCAGACCTTGCAGCTGTTTTCATAGTTGGCCTGAGGCAGCATGAGAATGTACTGGGATACGCTGCACCGGGCGGCGATATCGCCCCGGCGGAGACTGGTGCGGATCAGCTCCTGCAGGTTTTCCATGCACCGGTCCAGACTGCGCTTGGCCAGCTCCTCGCCGGCGGCGTCTGTGACGGAGAGCAGGCAGATGTGCACCGCATCTCCGCTGCGGGCCACAGCGCGGGCCTCGGCATGGTAGATGACTTTGAAGAAATCGTAGTCGCAAAAGAGGGCGCCGCTCAGGCCGTCAGGCTCCCGCAGCTGCTCGCGCAGCGTGCCCATGGAGACGGCCCGGTCATTGACCGTGCGCACGGCTTCCCGGTACAGCGCCCGGGACTCGTCTGCCGGCATGATGCCGAAGTTGTCGAACAGCAGCTGGCTCATATCCTCATAAATGGAGATGACCTGGCGCTGCTGGCCCAGGGCCAGAAGATCCCGCATCAGATGCTGATAGATAAGCTCGTTGTAGGGCTCGATGATGATGGCGCTGCGGCACAGCTCCGCCGCCCGGTCCATCTGCTCCCGCTCCTCCAGCAAGGTGAGCGTCTCCAGCAGCGTGTGGATATAGAGGTTGTGGAAATAGGCGGAAATGGGAATGACCCATGCCTCGCTGGAGAGCTTTTGCAGAAAGTCGCCCCGGTAAAGATCCAGCGCCTGCAAGTAGGCATCCAGCCGCTGGGTGTCGTCCTGGGCCATGGCGCCGGCGCGGCAGAGCCGCTCGAATTCATCTACATCAAAAAAGAACGGAACGTCCGGGTTCCAGGTGTAGTTTCCGTCCCGCCGGATGATAAGGGAGTGTCCGGCGGTGCTGTCCAGCTGGTTGAGAGAAGAACGCACCCGGTGGAACATCGTCTTGAGTGCGTTGAGGGGATTGGAGCTGCTCTCGCCGTCGCTCCACAAAAGACCCACCAGCTCGTCCTGGGTGATGGAACGGCTGCGGCAATAAATCATGTATGCCAGCAGCAGCCATACTTTTCGGGAACGGTTGTCGCTGTCATTGATCTCCTGGTCACCTTTACGGACAGAAAAGTTGCCAAACATCCGCACTTCGAGGACATGATCCGCCATCTGACATCACCACCTTTTTCCGGAATCTTCCAACCATAACACGCCCAATATATATTTAAAACATAGCACACTTGGAAAAACATTGCAAGCAAAAGTGACCAGATACATAATTTGCCGAAAAAAGAAAATGAATTATAAAAAAATACTTTACCTTTCAGGGAGGGTGTGCTATACTGAAGATGTAAAATTTTACTTATTACTGGATACATATAGAAAGGAAGACGCATTTTGCAGAAGTTTTTCAAGCGTATGCTGCCGCTGGTGCTGGCAGTGTGTCTGCTGAGCGGCTGCGGTCAAAGCGGAGAGGAGATCTCCGACGAGCAGGCTGAGGTCGATCTTGCCCAAACGGAGGAAGTTGCTCCGGAGGAGGCCTACGTGGATGCGGCTCCGCTGGATGAGGTGGAGCTGGAGGACGAGGCGGTGGCGCTTGCCGGCGCACCTGCGCTGGACACCATGCTGGTCCCGGTGGCCTCCGGCACGCAGACCAAGGAGAACAGCAAGGCGGTCATCGACTACTCCAATACAAAAGATGGCTATGTGATGGTCAAGTACACCGCCTCCACCTCCAAGCGGCTCAAGGCCCAGCTCAAGGGCCCGACCACCACCTATACCTACAATATCACCGCCGGGGAGTGGGAGACGTTCCCTCTGTCTGACGGCAACGGCAGCTATCAGGTGATCGTCTACGAGAACATCTCCGGTTCCAAGTACTCCACGGTGCTCTCTGCCAGCTTTACCGCCTCCATGACGGATGAGTTTGCCCCCTTCCTGCGGCCCAACCAGTATGTGGACTATGAAAACGCACCCAACACGGTGGCCAAGGCCAAGGAGCTGACTGCCGGGATGACGGACCCGCTGCAGAAGGTGAAGGCGGTCTACGATTTCGTGGTCAATAACCTTACATACGATAAGCAGCTGGCTGCCACCGTGCAAAGCGGGTATCTGCCGGTGCTGGATTCCGTTCTGGCCAGCAAGAAGGGCATCTGCTTTGACTATGCGGCATTGATGACCGGCATGCTCCGCAGCCAGGGCGTTCCCTGCAAGCTGGTGGTCGGCTACGCGGGCACTGCCTACCATGCCTGGATCAGCGTGTGGTCCGATGAGACCGGATGGATCAACGGTGCCATCTATTTTGACGGCACCTCCTGGCAGCGGATGGACCCCACCTTTGCCTCCAGCGGACGGCAGAGCGCGGCCATCATGCAGTATATCGGCGACGGGAAAAACTACACCGCCAAATACTTTTATTAAAGCGGATTTTGTCTTTACGAACCGGCGGAATTGGTTTAAAATGGGCTTGCAGTTGATCTGCAAGCCCATTTTTTGGATTTGAGGACTGACGATGAAAAACGAAAAACTGAGCAATGAGCAAATTTCGGGCCTTTGCATGGAGCTTTCTTTGCTGCTCCACGCCGGCGTGCGGGCGGGAGACGGCCTGGCTCTTCTGGCGGAGGAGTCCCGGGGGGATGACCGGGCCTGGCTGGAGGAGATGGCCCGGCAGGTGGACGACGGCGCGTCGCTGGCCGCAGCCCTGGGCGGCTCCGGCCGCTTTCCCGACTATGTCTCCGGCCTTTTGGAGATGGGCGAGCGCTCCGGACGGACGGAGGAGGCCCTGCGCTCGCTGTCCGTATATTATGAAGAACGCAGCCGGATGGAGCGGCGCCTGCGCAGCGCCCTCTTGTATCCGGCGGTGATGCTGCTTTTGATGCTGGCGGTGATCGTGATCCTGCTTGCCAAGGTGCTGCCGGTGTTTGACGAGGTGTATGCCTCCCTGGGCGGCCAGCTCACCGGCGTGGCCGGCGGGCTTTTGTCTCTGGGCCGGGCGCTGGACGCGGCTATGCCTGTGCTGTGTGTGGCGCTGGTGCTGGTGGTGGCGTTTTTGGCTACCTTTGCCGCCGCGCCCTCGTTCCGGGCGCGGATCATGGGCCTGTGGCGCCGTACCCGGGGCGACAAGGGCCTTTCCCGTATGATGTCCACCGCCCGCTTTGCCCAGGCGCTGGCCATGGGCCTTGGCAGCGGACTGCCTCTGGAGGAGGCGCTCGGTTTGGCCGGACAGCTGCAAAAGGATATCCCCGCCGCCCAGGCCCGCTGCCAGGACTGCATGCAGCGGCTGGAGCGGGGAGAGGATCTGGCTGCCGCCATGAGCGCCTCCGGCGTTTTGCCCGGCGCCAGCTGCCGGCTGGTGGCACTGGGCCAGCGCAGCGGTACGGGCGACACGGTCATGGAGGAAGTGGCCCGCCGGCTGAGCGAAGAGAGCGAGTACGCCCTGGAGGCCCGGGTGGGCCAGGTGGAGCCGGCGCTGGTGCTGGTGACCTCCCTTCTGGTGGGGGCGATCCTGCTTTCCGTCATGCTGCCGCTGATGAACATCATGACGGCCATCGGGTGAGCATATGAAGCGGCAGAGACGTTGGCCCGGCATTGTGGCCGGGCTGCTGGCTCCGGTGGTGTTCGCCGCCGGTGTGCTGGTATTTTTCACGGCACTGAACCATCTGGACAGCGGCCGGAAGACGGAGGGACGGACCCAGCTGGAGCAGTCGCTGCGCCGGGCGTCGGCGGCGTGCTATGCGGCCGAGGGGATCTATCCGCCGGATCTTGCGTATTTGGAGGAGCACTACGGCGTACAGGTGGATGAGGATCGCTACACGGTGGATTACCGGGCGTTCGCCTCCAACCTGATGCCGGATATCACGGTGCTGGAAAACGAGAAATGATGCGAAAAAAACCGGTTCAACACCATATGGAAGGACTGCTGGTGCTGCTGCTGTTCGGCGTGTTTGCCGCCTGCATATTGTCGGTGCTGCTGACGGGGGCGGGGCGCTACCGGGCCTTGACGGAGCGGGACGACGCGTCCTACTCCTGGCGTACCGCGGCCCAGTATCTGACTACCCGTGTCCGCCAGGCGGATACGGCGGGCGGCGTGCGCGTGGGCGCCTTTGACGGCGGCGAGGGGGAAGATACCCTTTTTCTCACCGAGCAGATCGACGGCGTGGCCTATACCACCCGGGTCTATTGGTATGACGGATCCCTGCGGGAGCTGTTTGCCGAGGAGGGCACAGAGCTGGACAAGGACGCCGGAGAGGCGGTGCTCTCCTCCGGCGGCGTGCGCTTTTTTGAGACGGACAGCGGCGTGAGCGCGGAGCTCACGGGAGCGGACGGGGAAGTCACCCGTCTGGATTGGACCCTCCGCAGCGGAGAGGAGGCGCCGTCATGAGAAGCAAGGCGCCTTTGGTGCTGATGGAGCAGCTGGTCATGGTGCTGGTGTTCGCCCTGGCGGCGGCGCTGTGCGTGCAGGTGTTCGTGCTCTCGGACCAGACCTCCCGGAGCCATGAGGCCCGGGACCGGGCCGTAGTGGCCGCCCAGAACGCTGCCGAGAACCTCAAGGGCTGCGGAGGCGATTATGCCGCCGCGGCAGAGCGCTGGGGCGGAGACTGGAACGGCTCCATGTGGGGCATTTCCTACGACGAGGCCTGGCAGGTGTGCCAAGACCAGAGCCAGGCGGCCTACCATGTGCTGGTGACGCCGGCGGAAAGCGGGCGGGACTTGCTGGGGCAGGCCCAGGTGACGGTGTATACGGCGGAGGGAGACGTGCTGTTCTCCATCCCCGTGGCCTGGCAGGAGGTGACGGACGTTGGGTGAAAAAGAGCGGTTTTCCCCGCCTGCCGTAGGCGGAAGTTCTCTGCTGGTCATCTTTGCCGTGCTGTGCCTGACGGTGTTTGCCTTGCTGGGCCTTTCCAGCGTGCAGGCCAGCGGCCGGCTCTCCGACGCGTCGGCTCAGGCCGTTTCCGCTTACTATGATGCCGACTGCCGGGCGGAGGAGATCCTCTCGGCTCTGCGGCAGGGCGAGGTCATGGAGGGCGTGCGGCAGGAAGAGGACGGCGTGTACGCCTATACCTGTCCCATTTCGGACACCCAGGCTCTGGAGGTGCGCGTGCGCGTGGACGGCGGGGCATGGACGGTGCTTCGCTGGCAGGCGGTATCCACCGCCCAGTGGGAGGCGGACGAGAGTCTGGATCTTTGGGACGGCGGCGTCCCTATGAATTGAGTCAAAGGAGCGATTCCCATGCGTGAATTGTTGGATATTTTGGAGCAGGCGGTGCAGGACCATGCATCCGACCTTTTTATCGTGGCAGGCGGCCCGGTCAGCGAAAAGCGGGACGGGTGCATCATGCCCATCAGCGGCGAGAAGGTGTTCCCCGGCGAGACGGAGCGGCTGATCGCTGGCCTTTATGACCTGGCGGACCGGTCCATGGAGCGCTACCGCCAGACCGGCGATGACGATTTCTCCTTCGCGGTGTCGGGCCTTGCCCGCTTCCGGGTCAATGCCTATCAGCAGCGGGGCTCTCTGGCCGCTGTGGTGCGTGTGGTGGCGTTCGAGATCCCGGACCACACCGCGCTGCACATTCCCGACGCCGTCATGGACCTGGCGGATGTGTCCCACGGCATGGTGCTGGTCACCGGCACTGCCGGCAGCGGCAAATCCACCACCCAGGCGTGCATCATCGACCGGATCAACCGCACCCGGCAGGCTCATATCATCACGCTGGAGGACCCCATCGAATACCTCCACCGGGACCAGAAGAGCATCGTCAGCCAGCGGGAGATCGCCATCGATACCACGGATTATCTCTCCGCCCTGCGGGCCTGTCTGCGCCAGGCGCCGGACGTGATCTTGCTGGGAGAGATGCGGGACCATGAGACCATCCGCACCGCCATGACTGCGGCGGAGACGGGCCATCTGCTCATCGCAACGCTCCACACCAACGGGGCGGTGAACACCATCGACCGCATCATCGATTCCTTCCCCAGCACCCAGCAGTCCCAGATCCGGGTCCAGCTGAGCATGGTGCTGCACACGGTGGTTTCTCAGCGGCTGCTGCCCGACAAGCGGGGCGGCATGATCCCCGCCTGTGAGATCATGCACATGACGCCCGCCATCCGCAGCATGATCCGCGACTGCAAGAACCACCAGATCGACAATGCCATCGCCGCCGGCGCCTCGGAGGGCATGTGCTCCATGGACCAGTCCATTCTGGAGCTCTACCGCAAGGACTTCATCACCCGGGAGACGGCGCTGGATTATGCCGACAACCCGGATCAGATGCTCCGCCGCATGGGATAAGCCGATATGAAAAAGAAAGTAAGACTTGGGATCATGGCGGTGCTGGCCATCGTGCTGGTGGTCAGCGCGGTCATGCTGATCCGCCAGCAAATGGAATACCGCCGGGGCGAGGAGATGTACCAGGAGGCGGAGGCGCTGGTGGAGCTGCCCGATCTCAGTGAGCTGCCTGCGCCGGAGGTCCAGGAGCCGGAGGAGGAGACGGAAGCGGAGGAGAAGCCTGTCTATGTGGACCCCTATGCCGACGCCCTGCGGAATATGGACTTTACCGCGCTGCGGGAGGTCAACGACGATGTGCTGGGCTGGATCCTCATTCCCAACACCGTGATTTCCTACCCGCTGGTGCAGGGAGACGACAACGAATACTACCTCAATCACACCTGGAAAAAGTGGACCAGCGTGGTGGGCGCCATCTTCATGGAGAGCGCCAACAGCCCGGATCTCAGCAATTTCAATACCATTATCTATGGACACCGGATGAACAACGGCTCCATGTTTGCCTCGCTGAAGTATTACAAGACCCTCAGCTACTGGCAATCCCACCCCTATGTCTACATTACCAACGACGCGGGGAGCCACCAGTACGAGATCTTCGCGGCCTATGAGGTCAGCACGGCGGGGGAGACCTATCGCCTTCAGTTTGCGGACACCCAGGCCCGGCAGGATTTCATCGACTACTGCCTGGACCAGTCCGTCATCGACACGGGCGTGGTGCCCAACACCTATGACCGGATCTTGACCCTCTCCACCTGCACCGGCAACGGCCACGCCACCCGCTGGGTGGTGCAGGCGGTGCTGCGGGGCGAGGCCCCGTCGGACACGGGGGAGCAGGAGGCGGAGGAGCCCCAGGAACCGGAGATTGTTCCAGAGACTCCCGAAACTCCTGAGACCGGGGAGACACCGGAAACGCAGGAGCCCCAGGAGACGGAGGAGGGCTCGTCCCTGCTGGACATCGCCCTGGGCAGCGTTACCGGCGGCTCCGCGGAGGATGAAACGCAGGCGGACGACACACCGCCCGCCCAGTGACAGAAAAACCGAGGGCGCCCCTGCGCGGGGCGCCCTTGCTTCAAAGCACGGAAAAGGAGGAGACTGATGAGCCGGGATACGGTTTTGGAGGCCCTGCGCCGCAGCGGCGGCGCGTTTTTATCCGGGGAGGAGCTCAGCCGGCAGCTGGGACTCAGCCGCACTGCCGTGTGGAAGGCGGTGGATGCCCTGCGTCGGGCGGGATATGACATCGAGGCCCGGACGGGCCTTGGCTACCGGCTTGCCGCCGTACCGGATCTATTGACGGAGCCGGAGATCCGCAGCCTGCTGGGCCATGTGGACCAGGTGGGAAAGACCCTGGTGTGCCTGGACGAGGTGGATTCCACCAACAACTACGCCAAGAGTCTGGCGGTCTCCGGTGCGGCGGACGGCACCGTGGTGGTTGCAGATGGGCAGACGGCAGGCCGGGGCCGCATGGACCGCGCTTTCCTCTCCCCCAAGGGGAAGGGCATCTATCTGACAGCTTTGCTGCGGCCCGATCTGCCGCCGGAGCGGCTGATGTCCGTCACGGCCATGGCGGGCGTGGCGGTGTGCCAGGCGGTGGAAGAAGTGTGCGGTGTGCGGCCGGGCCTCAAGTGGCCCAATGACCCTATTTTGAACGGCAAAAAGCTCAGCGGTATTTTGACGGAGCTCTCTCTGGAGGCGGAGAGCGGGCATCTTCAATACCTGGTGGTGGGCATCGGCGTGAATGTGGGGCAGGCACCGGAGGATTTTTCACCCCAGGTGCGCCCCATCGCAACCTCTCTGGTCCAGGCCCTTGGCCATCCGGTGTCCCGTCCTGCTCTGGCGGCGGCGGAGATCCGGGCGCTGGACCGGCTGTACCGGGCGCTGGAGGCGGGGGACACGGCACCGTATCTGGCCGATTACCGCCGCTGCTGTGTCAATCTGGGCAAGCGGGTGCAGCTCATCGGTCCCCAGGGGCGTACGCAGGCCCTGGCGCTGGACGTGGATGACCAGTTCGGGCTGGTGGTCCGTCTGGAAAATGGGGAGGAGCAGGTGGTCCGCTCCGGTGAGGTCTCCGTCCGGGGGATGGACGGATATGTGGAATAGAGTAAAAAGCGGACGGCATTTGAATGCCGTCCGCTTTTTTGATTCAGTTCCCGTCAATGTGGTTTTGGATGCGCTGCATGATCATCTCCAGGGCCACCAGGTTGTGCCCGCCCTCCAGCACCACGATGTCCGCGTACTTCCGGGAGGGCTCCACGTACCGCTCGTGCATGGGCTTGACGGTGGTCAGGTACTGGTTGACCACCGACTGGAGCGTGCGGCCCCGTTCCTCCACATCCCGCAGGCACCGGCGCAGGATGCGCACGTCCGCATCCGTCTCCACGAAGATCTTGATGTCAAACATGTCCCGCAGGGCGGGGTTCTGGAAAATGAGGATGCCCTCCACGATGATGACCTTGTTGGGCACTACTGTGACCGTCTCATCTGTGCGGTTGTGCTCCACATAGGAGTAGACAGGGCACTGGACGCTGTGGCCTGCCTTGAGCTGGCGCAGGTGCTCCACCAGCAGCTCCGTTTCAAAGGCGGCGGGGTGGTCGTAGTTGACCTGGGCCCGCTCTTCGTAGGTCTTGCCCTCCTGGCGCTTATAGTAGCTGTCGTGTCCGATGACGGTGACGGCGTCACCGAAGTGCTCTTTCAGGTGCCGGGTCAGGGTGGTTTTCCCGGAGCCGGTGCCGCCGGCGATGCCGATGAGGATGGTATCCATGCAACTTTCTCCCTTCCGCGGTACCTGGAAACAAAATCACCGCATAATTCGTCTTATTATACAGCCTGCACCAAAAAACCGCAAGGGATGCGCCGGAAAGACAGCAAAAATTCCGCCCCTGCTGAAAAATGGCGAAAAACCAAAAATTCCGCCCCGTCGTACTTGACGGCAGGGCGGAAAGCCGATATTATGTTATGTAAAGCATTGAACCATTCGGAAGGAGTGCCCTTATGGCTATGAAACGCTGCCCCGTCTGCGGGGAAAAATATTCCGATACATATAAAAACTGTCCCTTCTGTGAGGAGGAGGCGGCCGAGCGCAGCGGCGGCAAGATCCGCCGCGGCGGCAGACGCTCCGCCTCCAAGGGCCAGCCCAATTTGCTGACGCCCACGCTGGTGGTGCTGATCCTCATTATGCTGGCGCTTTTGGTCTATCTGCTCTTCGGAGACCAGTTCCAGAAAAAAGAGGAGACGCCCAACACGCCGGTGGAGGAGGTCACGCCCGGTGAGGAGGAGACCGGCGAAGGCGAGACGCCTGCCGGTGAGGACGGCGAGGTGGATATGCCCGAGGATCCGTCTGTGCCCTCCACCGGGGATGACACCCAGGAAGAGCCGGACACCTCCGGTGAGCTGACCTATGAGAAGGCCTCCGCCCTGCCGGACGGCCTGTCCCTGAGCACCACGGACTTCACCCTGAAGACCGTGGGCGAGAGCCATACCGTCACCGTCTCCGGCGGCAGCGGCAGCTATACCTGGATCAGCGAGGATGAGGGTATCGCCTCCGTGGACTCCAGCGGCAAGATCACTGCCGTCTCCCGTGGTACGGTGAACGTGCTGGTGACGGACGGCAGCAAGAAGGCCGTGTGCATCGTCCGGTGCAACGTGAGCGGGGAGAGCACTTCCTCTTCGTCCGGCAGCAGCGGCACCAGCACATCGTCTTCCAGCCTGAAGGCGGGCTCCGCTGTGGTGACCAATGCCGGAAACGGCGTGTTCGTGCGCTCTGGTCCCGGCACGGAGAACGAGGCTCTGGCCACCCTTTCCAACGGCGCAGAGGTCAAGATCGTGGAGAGCGCCGGGAACGGCTGGTACAAGATCACCTTTGCCGGCAACGGCGGCGCGGATACCACCGGCTATATGAAGGGCGAGTTCCTGGCCAATCAGTAAGGAAGAAAAAAGATCCCCGGATGCCACGCATCCGGGGATCTTTCATTGCGTATGGCCGGAAAATGTGGTATCATATCAAA